>PPYF01470022.1_pt1 | contig 15751 bp, 15 predicted proteins | sample 1559871 | NCBI WGS metagenome assembly PPYF01 (sample SAMN08240021, study PRJNA423297) | Human gut metagenome, whole genome shotgun sequencing project. | reverse complement strand
AAATCAGGTACAAAATCAATCGTCGTCCTTCACAGGTAAAGAAACTGAGTAAGAGTGGGCGGTACGCCGCCAAAAAAGCAGAGCACGCGAAGTCTTCTATCCGGGCAAAAGTGGAGCATGTATTCGGTGTCGTCAAGAAACAGCTGCGCTTCCGAAAGACACGATACCGAGGACTCGAAAAGCAGCAAGCCAAATTCAATATCATGTTTGCTCTGGCAAACCTGATTCTGGCTGACAGGCCCTGCCTGGCGGCTTGAGTCAGTGCGCTTTTTCTGGCAATAATCAAAGGATTATCCTCAGATTATTGCTTTGCAACTGCTGCTAAATAGAAATTTGACTATTTGTGCGGTGTTTCCTAAGATTTTTTCCCGTTCCTCTCGATAAGTCAATGACCGCTCGTGAAATTGAAATTCTATAATTGGGGATGATGAATAACCGCTTACCTTCCTAAGATTTTTACCGTTTACAATAACCGCGGTGCTATTCTGGTTATGCGAAAAGCCCGGAGAGCCTGATTTCACAAGGCTTTCCGGGCTTCATTTACATTAGTGGCGGCGGGTACTGTGCTAAAAGAAATAACAATCATCAGAAGCCGATACGGACATTTTCAAATAAACTCCAGCTTCTCATATTTTGTAAAGGAAAGCACGGTTTCCTGTCCGTCCGCGCTCATCTCCTGCGATTTTTCAAAGCCGATCTCCGCGAATTCGTTATCTGATATGAGCGCCCCGTCAGCTGTACCGAACATCAAGATATCTCCCATTTCATTTTCGTAATACAGGAATTGATTCGTTGCAAAGGCAGGAGCCGCCATATACCCGTCAAACAGGATAAAATACGGGATATTTCTTCCTTCCCATGTGAGCGCCGAATGGCTGTGAAAGGCTTCGACCAGGCTTCGGAGGGAAATATCAAGATTATTGATGCATATCCATCCGGTTTCGTTTCTTGAGAGACGGCTGATAATATCATTAAAGGTGTCGGCCGTATTGAGGCACCTTCCTGCCCAGTCTACGGTCGTAATGATGAATTCTTTCTTTTCTCCCTTGATGTATTCATAGACAACAGGGGGAGATACGTCCAACAATACATTACCAAATTCATCATGGCCCATGGTAAGAGATTCCGCATCAATGCAGAAATGACGTTCATGGCATTCTCCCGGCTCTTTGATCCAAAAATCCATTAGTGTTTATCATAAACATTTCTTCCTTCATGTAAAAACAAGCTCCGACAGAATCTCAGACGGTGCGAGTTCACTGGTACGATAAATTTTTTTGCAAAAGCCTTTTAAGGAAAATTCAAAGCTGTTTCCGGAATCCAGCAGGATGCCTGTGATAGAAGCGCGGTGCTCAGCCAGTTTCGCGCACAGCCAATCTTGGAAATCCGAGGATACCCTGCACTGCCCGTCTGTGATAAAGACGATATCCGCTTTCGAAAGTACACCGCTGTCCAATGTCGATACGGCTTTACGCAGCGGCGCCTCATAATCCGTACCGCCGCGGTAGAAATGGCGGGCGGAATTCATGACGTCTTCCGGCGTGTACTGTCCCGGAATAAAAAGGTCTTCGCTGACTTCTGATGCACTGGAAAAGTGAATGACGGACGCACGGCGCCCCTGGCTCCCGACTTTATCCACTAAAGCATAAGCGACGGCTTTGGCCCAGGCATCTTTATCATCGGACTCCGTTGAGCCGGATTCATCAACGCAGACGATGACATCACCCGCTCCAAGAGAGATGCGTTCCCGGCGTTGGTATTGGCGTATCTGCCGGCGTGACATTTTATGGAGAAACAGCGGCGCGGTGACTGGGTGGGCGAGATAGGCGAGTTCGGAAGAAAGAGCCTGTTGTATCTGCGCTCCCCGCGTGATACCGCACTTTTCACCGCGCCGATAGGTATACCCATTGTTTCGCTGCTCGTGCATCAGTTCACGGCACGGGCCAAGATAACGCGCAATTCGCGCCAAAAGATCACTGGATTGTGCCCGGTTCAGAATTTCCATATCTATTTCACCGAACTGCTCGCTCCTTAGTTCCGTATCCCATGCATCCAAGAGCGTTTTCAGGCCCTGTGTATGCTGTTCCGCAGCTTCAGCAGCCTGCTGCACTGTTTGCGCCCGGGAGTGGGATGCAGCAGAAATACTGTCGTTCAAAATTCGGTGCAGATCCTCCAGCTGCTTTGCCTTATGCAACATACGGTTCATTTGATTGGACAGGGAGCGGAAGCGTTCATCCGTGGATTCCTTATCATAAAGCGCCTTTTTGTAGTCCAATGTCTTCAGCATTTTCTGAAAAATCTGTTCCTGCTGTTCAAGCACCTGTGCCATATCCTTTTGACTGCCATGCTTTGGGACGAGATCCTGCGGATGCTGTAAGAGCTTTTCAGCGAATTCTGCCGCACCTTCCGCCGCAAGGAAACTTCGTCCGCGGCATCGCGACTGCAGGCGGGTATAATCCGCATCTTTTTCGAACTGTGCAAACAATGGGGCGCTGATGCTGCGCGCGGCGATGCTGAGTTCATGTTCCGGACGTCGGATCGGTTTCAGCGAATAAAAACATTGGAACAAATCCCGCACAATATCCTGGAAAATAGGCAGCCCCCGCGGTTTACATTTGAGTATTTCCTTTAGATGCGGTACTTTTCGGGCGGCAGCATCATAAATCTGATCCTCCAGCTTCAGCGATTGAAACAGGCGGTTTGAGACGGCAGATATTTCTTTTCGTTTCTGAATCTCTTGATATGCTTTCATAAATGCCGGCATATTGATAAATACAATTGGTCTGTACATCGCAAACTTCTCCTTATCTAAATCTAAAAAAGCGGGGGCCGTTTGGCCCCCGTCGGATCAATCGGGGATTTGCCTTAAAAAGGCAAATCCTCACCATCTTCATAATCAATATATCCCGCGCCAGCAACAGATACCGGCGGAGAGGCGTAACTGGAGCGGACAGCCTGCCGACTGCCGCTTTGGGCCGCTGCTTCTTTTGATTCGGATTTTTCCTTATCTCCGACGAAATCGACGCTGGACACGGCAATCTCCGTTGCAGTCCGTCGATTCCCCTCATGATCTTCCCAATTTCGTGTTTGTAGTGAACCGACAAGTTCGATCCGCTTTCCCTTGGAAAAGTATTTGCAGATAAATTCCGCTGTACGGTTCCATGCGACTGCATTGAAAAAATCACTGTCTGCGCCTTCCTGAGGCTTAAATCGCTTTGGAACGGCAATTCGAAAATTGCACACAGTCTTATCCTCACTGATGTTGCGCAGCTCAGGATCTGCTACCATACGGCCGCTTACGACAACGATATTTGCCATATTGTAATTCTCCTTTTTATTTATACAATTTGTAATTATCAAGGCATCTGTGATTGGAGCTGCTCCAGTTCGGGCAGCGTGATGTATGTAAGGTTTGTAGCGGAATGAGCCTGGCGGCTCTTGTCTTCCATTTCTTCAATCAATGCGTCTACAGCAGCCTGTGCCGATGCAGTGGACAATGAGGTTCGGAATTCGAGGCAGCTCTTATAAAGCTGTACAAGGCATTCCCGGAATTTCAAGAGAGCCCGCGTCTTATCTGTCTGGCTGTCGGCGAGAAATGAGGAATATGCCTCATTCAACTGCGCGCGAAAATCTTCAATTTTTTCAGCTACGCCGTCCATGCAGGCATCTTTGAGAATTTGCTCAATTTTGGGGATGTCGCTTTGGACGCTCCAGAGATAGGGCGTAAGGGCGCGGATTTCGTCACTGGTCACGCTTTCCTTCCCGTTGAGCCATGCAAGGGCCTGCGCGATCGGATAAAAGCCAAAAAACTTGCGGTCCGAGATGGGCAGTTTTTCCTTGCGCATTTCACAGAGGATCTCGTCCATCATGTCTCGGATCGCTTCCGGTACCTCCACTTCGGAAACTTCCCGCTGCATCTGCTGCAGTTCATCCAGAGTAATGTGTTCTGGTGTGCGGCTGACGTCAGAACAGCTGATTTTATCGTGAAGGATCTGCTGACGGGCAAACTTGTCCCTGATGTATTCCGTGACGATTTTCAGATCGAAGCGGTCAAGTAAGGGAGCATATACCTTATCCTCCGGATTGTGCAGATTGGGCATTTCATTGGAGGCCGCAAAAAAACTGATGGTTGCGATGGGAATCTCTTCGCCCTCATTGGTATAGATGCGCTCATTGAGTGCGGTGAGCAGGGAGTTCAGTGCATTGTCGTTCGCTTTAAAAATCTCATCAAGCAAAACAAGGTGCGCCTGCGGAATCTTACCAGCCGTCAAGATTGACGGCCGGCCGCTGTGCAGCATGGACAGCGCTTCGCGCAGGGTGCTGACCGATCCTGCGGCTGCCTTGATACGGGCAAGCAGCACAGAACGCTTTGCGTCATCCTCTTCGGCTTCGTACATATTATATAGCTGCTCAAGTTCTGCAACCGCCGACTGGTAAGAAGGCGTTTCTCTCAACACAGAATTGGATACACCGCCGGGTACGATGCTTGCCAGATCCAGACGTCCGAAGAGCTTTTCTTCGTCTGTCTCCCGAGTAAGCTGGTATCCAAAGAAATTCATGTCCTCAAAACAGCTGCGGAAACGACGGATGGCATCTGATTTTGCCTGGCCAGGCAATCCCAGAATGAAAAGATTCCGGCGTGTCAACACTGCGACAGCCATAAAGCGCAGCAGCTCCTCACGTTCTGCGAGACAGGTATTGAGGTATTGGAGAGCGTTGTTCATCTTATCCATTAAAACTGTTTTCATTGATTTTTCCTCATTTCATAAAAATGCCGATTTACGGTACTCGCTGTACATTCTTTTCCAGATGTCAAACTCTGTCATGCTTCAAATGCAGGCTGCAAAAGGGCTCGGAGTTCTGCATCAGTTGCCGTGCGGATACCGGGGCCATTTGGGTTTTTTGCCGTCACCAGTCGGCCTTCCCGGATGAGCTGCTCTACCAGTTCTTCCACAAAGCGATTCGCGAGATTCTTCCGGCCTTCTTTATCGCAGAGCCGGTGAACAGAAAATTTTTGAGCGACGTTCATAACGAACGAACCTGTTATATACAGGTTTTTCCGTTTTGTCCTGCACCGTTCCAAGATCGTGCGTATAATCTCTTCGCGCTGCCTTTCCAGCTGCGTCCTGTATTCCTCGTCCGTGAGTTCCCAATATCTCTCATAGCAGTCGACGCTATAACAGTGGAATGAATCTGCTTTCTTTAGAAACTCCTGGATTCCAAAAATCTCATCCAGCTGTATGACGCCGCTGAAATTCATTGGATGAAGATACAGCTCCTGCAGACCTTTCGTGACAGTATCGGATATGCTCGATCTACCGGGATGCAGCTGCCAGCCTGCATTTTGAAACAGATGGCGGCTTTCTTCTCGAAATCCGGCTGCATCACGCTCGCATGTCCATCCAGAATTGAACTGGTAACGGCTGCGGATTCGGAAATATACCTTTTTATATTCCATGGCATTACCTCTCATTTTCTCCGCTCAAGCGTCCATTCTTGTACTGTAGGGCGGAAAATAGAGCAGCTGCAAGGCAGGTACTTCTGCAACAATATGCTTGTGGCGCACCTGCTCCGGCAGACGGCACAACGCATCCGCGGCTTCCTGTTTGGTAGAGAACCGCAATGCTCCCCGGAGATTCATGTAGCCGACGCGCTCTCCCTGGACACTGCTTACATAGTTACAATCGCATGGGGCGGTAAATCCGTTATTCAGTCTCACGGTATAGATGTTTTTCGTCATGCGCGGTTCTCCTGAGCCGGGGCCCAGCCCATTAGGTCACAGATTTTCCGGCAATCATCCATCACGTAACCGGAAAGGCCTTCCGGCTTCCCGGCAGCCCACATACGGATCAGCCGTATCATGAGCGGATAGAGATCGCCGCGCGCCTGTTCAGAATTCAGCGAATCTACGAACCGGTTCAGATCATAGCTGCTAAAATTGCCGTGCAAGCCGGCCAACGAACAAAGTTCTTTTGCCAACTGCTGTGGATCAGAAGCATGCGGCGTGGCAGTATTTCTTTGTGTTGAAATTCGGATCATTCGTGTATGCTGCATGATAATTATTCCTCCAGTTTTCAATGTGATTTGGACGGATATTTCCACATTTGCGCGGAAGTACGTTAGAAAATATAGAATTAAGCTGCTTTTCTCTTTGCTCCTGTTCGTTTGGCCTGAGACGGTTTTGGGGAACCTTTCTTTTTTACGTCTGCTGCGCTGGGAATAAACGCCCTGGTGCGCGGCATCTGTAAATAGAGCTGTTCTTTCGTCCGCAGCAGCAAAGCTCCATCCTGGTCAATCCCAACGCGGATAACGCTTCCCTGCAGGGTTTGAACTGCTTTTTCAAGGATATCCTCACGATAATAGAAGACACGCGGCGTTGGCCGCGCCGCAGTGGCGGTGATATTGGTGCTTGTCCGACTGAACAAGTCGGCGCATTTCAATGTCAAAGAATCATCTGTAAGCCCCAGGTCAACCGTTGCGCGTGGATCCTTCGCCGAAACCGTCAACGAATGGAGCGCGTTGCAGAAAGCTTCCCGCTCAACAAGAGCACTGTAACAGGGCTTTATCCGCCGCAGGATCATGGAGGGATCGAGGAATTCCGCCTTGCAGGCGGGACAGCTTGCCCGCAGGCCATGCGCGAAAAAAATCAGCTCATGGTCTGTAATTCCAATGGTAAGCGCCTCTTTGGCATCCAACACAGAAGAGATATATCTTGCCGCGTACGATGGAATGAGGAACATCGGCGACTCTTTCGCAGAAAAATTTTCCGTCGTTACGGGTACCGCCACTTGTGTAAGCCCTTCCAGATCTGTTGTCGTAACGATGGCGTGGCTGTTGGCGACATTCAGACGAATGCAGCCGTAGGCGGGCTTCTCAGAACTGTTCTGCATGAGCGCAAATGAGGTTCGTCCGACCAGCTGAGGAAAGTTTGTGATGGTGATTGTAACGTACGGATCCTGGAATACAGGCTGCGGATAGCTGGCGGGCGGTAATGTGGCGAGCGTAAAAGTAGCGCGCCCACTCCGCAGCACGGCATTTTCTGTGGGAAACGTTTGAATGTCTACATCGTCTCCGGAGAATTTCTCCATCAACTGGCAGAGGAGGGTACCGTTGATTACGGCGCTCCCTGCCTCCTCCACTTCAGATGGAAAGCTGATGCGCGCGGCCAATGCCGTGCTGCGCGCCGTGGCAGTAACTTCCTTTCGCTCTGCATCCGCCTCAAGATGAATACCGGAAAGCTGTGGGATCAAGTTGTCTCTAGGCAGCGCGGGCTGTAATTTCTTGAGTGCGGAGAGCGCTTGACTTCGGATAAAGTGAATATACATACACGATACCTCACTATGCAGATTGGCCGAACAAGTCAAACAGCGAAAGCTGCGGAGATGGTTCAGGCCGTTGATTGGTTCTATATTTTTTTCGGGGCGTCTTGAGCGCAGTGAACGAGTAACGGAGTGTGCTTCCTTCAGTTGATACAGGTGATGTGTGGCGGACGATGTCAGCAGATAAAAGGGGATTTTTTCCCTGTACAATGGATGACAACGCGATTCCGGGCTGCGTCGGACTGGTCGATATGGCTGGTGCGTCCGCCTCTCCATTGTCTTTGAGAAAGGCCATTTTATGAAACATGGATGTGAGATCTTCTACATGCTCACTGATTCCCTGTGCCAATTCCCGGGCAAGCTGTGCCGCCAGGTCATCATTGCTGCCCAGCGCTGCAAGCCCTTCATCGGAAATATTTCCTTCAATCAGCGTTGCCGCGGAAAGCTTTGTGGCCATCAGTTCAATGGCCCGGTGCTGGATCGAGCCAATACAGTAAAAGAAATACACCTCAATACGGGGAGCATACTGGTTGATGCGCCAGCTCCGGCGCGATGACTGGCGTAAAGTGAACAGGCTATAGCTGATGTTGTAATAAATAAGTGTCGTGAAAGCATTCAAATCCAAGCCCGTCTCCAGCAAAGTCGGATTGACGATCAGCACACGGATACCTTCATCCAGCTGCGACCGTATCCATTCCTCACGTCGCTCTACTGGGACGCGCTGTGTCATGACCGCAGCAGGGATGTTATTTTCACACAGAGCCTTGAACAGTTTTTCCTGTGTGTCCAGCCGCACCCAGCTCGTATAAATCAGGACATTCTCTCCGGCGTCCAGCTTTACACGGACCAGTTCCAATACCTTTCGGTCTTTTTCCAGCAGGCATCCGGGTTGGATAGCATCTTCAGGTTCATAGACCACCTGGGGAGGCATTCCTTTTTTTGAAAAGAAAATAGGTTCATGTCCGTAAGGCTGGTCGGGATAAGCAGTAAGCAAGTTGATGAATGCGGATTGAAGTGCGGATGCCTGTTTGGGGTCAGAACGTGACAGGGCCTGGAAATACTTCTGGATGCGTTCATATTCCCGGGCAACGTCATCGTTCATGGACAGGCCTATGGGGATTTCCTCATAATCCGGGAGAACCTTTCCCATATCATAGAGCGATATGAAAACTGCGTTTTCCATCAGAAACCGCGCGTAGACAAGAGGGGAAACACCTGGCAGCAGCCGGTCTTTCTTTTTGTGTACCACCGTGCGCCTTGTGGACTGGTATTCCTCTTCTGTGACTTCAAAGGTGGTTTCGATGACGCCGTAGTCGGAGGCAAATGCCTTCGTATCTCCATAGGCCTTCTGATCCAGCTGCATATAGCGGGGGAAGAGGCGGTATAAAAGATAAAAAATCCCGGTCGCATATCCGTTGATGAGCGTAGCCGTCATGCCGATAACCTTGCGCGCTGTATGGGCAATCTCCCCCATGGCATCGCCCTGTCCGCTGTCATTGTTGTATTGATGTAGTTCATCTGCAATCAAAGCGTCTATTCTGCCGCGCATTTTTTTGCGGATATAGGTACTCAATGGATATCGCCGCGGGGAAACCACGCGCTGGGGAATGTCGTAATCAGCAAGCTGCTCCAGCTTTTTGTGTACAGCTGAACTCTTTATGAGCGGCGTATAAAGTACCCGATGCGGAAGATAAACATAACCAAAGCCTCCGACTTTTATCCAATCTTTCGGGAGCACGCCCTTACAAAGTGGAGCCCATAAAGGGGACTGGCAGTGTCGGCAAATATGGTTTTTGGAGTTTTCGCGTAGAAAGAACGTGCCGTCGGCGTGGACAAAATAGGTAGAGCCGCCCTCATCCACAAGCGGCATCTCGATTACCTCACCGCAGTCCGGGCACACAAAGCCTTTTTTAGACTGCTTCCAGCGTACAGCCGGATAGCGGTAGTATCCGTTTCGGGCATGCTCTTTTGAGAGCACGGCATATACTGTTTTATCGCCGAGAAGATAGTCTTGATAAACCGTTCTGAACTCTGAAATGTTGTGAACAATGGCCGCCTGACTGTTGGGGATTGTTTCGCCGTTTTCACGCACCCATTTGCGGCACAAATGCGAGGGGCACATCACAATATTAAAATGCTTTTCCTGTCGCTCCCGCATCTGACTGGCTACAAGGGCCGCCATACCGATCTTGGTTTTTCCCGTTCCGCAGTCGCCTACAACGATAGCCGGACGATGCTGATCGATTTTGCGGCTGGCCGCCTCGGCTGCTGCCATCTGTGCGTCGTACAGACGGTAACCGGTATTTTGAAAAATATAGTCGTTGATCTGGCTTATTTCCCGACTGAATGCTTCTCTGGAAGGGTCGAACAGCGGTTGATAGCGTTCCTTGATGCGCCTTGCGACCGTTACGCCAAATTTCGCCAGATATTGTGAGATCGTCCCGACCTTCTCAAAAGCGTCCGCTGCATGATGATTAGCGCCTGGTATCGCAATCTTTCTTTCGTAAAGTCCGGTTTCCAGAATCTCACGGAGGGTTTGTTCATCCTCGTCCAGCTTCAACTGCCATGCATCAAAGGTTTCCGTACTGGATAAAACCGTAAGGGGAGTAAGTGCTCCGCAGCGGCGAATTTCGGCCAAAACATATTCTCGAAAATCCAAAAGCAGCGGCATGTGCGAATGCTGATCAAGCAGTTGGAAAAGGCGGATATCATCGCCGGCGGAAGTGTAAAAATAAAAGCGCCGTTCTTTGATACGAGTGACGAAACAGCTTTCCCCCTGGGCGTTTTTCTTCTCTTCGCGCTCGTTTTTTTCCTCCTGTGCCAAGGATAAAAGCGCTTCCGCGTATCCATTGGACCCAGTAATTGTTTTCTGATATTGTGCTTTTCGCGGAGCGAGTTCCACGCTGCCTTCTGGCGTTGTGACCCGAAGCGGCATACCGCTTGCAATCAGAGTGCACAGCGCCTGAACGGTTGACGGCTCACCCCCAAAGTGGATTGCAATTAGGTTCCCTCTCGTATGCGCACCTTGGTCGCTCGGCAATAGGGAGTATACGATCGTACTTGCGTATGCGGACAGATAAATTCCGCTTTTGGTGCTGCTGCAGGTGAATTTAAACAGCTGGGTTTGAGTCAATCACAGCCCCCCCTCATTGTAATTTATAGGATTTGATATGCGTCCTCCTCTCTCTGTTGGAAATAGAAAAAGCTGCGGCAACGCACCCCAAAGGGGCAGGTTACTGCAGCTTATTGTACTTGAGGGTTATTTTAGACAGACTGGCACTGATAACGGCAAAGGATGAAGAAGCCGCTCCCACTCCGACCTGAAAACAATCACCTAAAGTACATCTTTATTATAGTACGTCAAAATGTGTTTGTGCATTTACAAAATTTGTTTTTTTCGCAAATTTCAAAAATTTCCAAGAAGGATTTTGAACTTCCCAAAACATGGTATGAGCAGGCCATATACCATTACCGTACCGAAATGGATGGATACAATGGAGAGGCAAAGTCACACAGGGCGTGAGGAAGCGTTAGTTCATGTTGCCGTTGTCTTTGGCCGCCGTTAAGACTTGAGCAACAATACGTTGATAACTCCAATCCTGTTGTGTATAATAAGTGAGCAGGTGATTGAATTGAACTTGATATTGCATACAGTCAAGCAGGAAAAACAAAGGGTCGAATACATGCTTGCAAAGTATCAAAGTGAACTTTCGGCTTTACCGAAAGGTGTAATCTCAGAAAAGAAGGTTGGCGAGAAAACATATTATTATCTGAAATACCGGGACGGTAAAAAGGTTATTTCGCAATATGTAAGTAAAAAGGAAATCGAAAATGTACGTGCACTTATAGAAAAGCGGCGGCACATAGAGGTAATGGTGAAATCCTTACAGGCAGAAAAAGTGATTGCAGATAAAGTATTGGAGGGTGCGATATGATTTTATATCACGGCAGCAATGTGATTGTTTCCGAACCGAAGTTAATTAAACAAAATCGGTTTCTTGATTTTGGGTTTGGATTTTACACAATGACAAATAAAATACAGGCGATAGGATTTGCCGATAAGGTGACAAAACGCCGCAAGGACGGTGAAAAAGTCGTCAGCATCTATGAGTTTGACGAAGCACAGGCCTTTAAGGATGGTTCTGTTCTGTATTTTGACAGTGCAAATGAAGCTTGGTTGGATTTTGTATCAGAGAACCGATCCGGCAATTATACAGGAGAACCTCACGATTTCATTTTCGGCCCCGTTGCAAATGATGATGTTTATACGACATTCACGCTCTATTCGGCGGGTGTCCTTACAAAGGGACAGACTTTAGAGGCGCTGAAAATCAAAAAGCTGTATAATCAGCTGGTACTGTCATCTGAAAAGGCGCTTTCCTATCTCAATTTTATCGGGACAGTTCCACAGGAGGAATTATAAATGAGAGCAGAAAAATTTGGCGCTGTTATGGGTGTTTTGGTGGAACAGATCGTTCATTTAATTACCGAAAACTACGAGTATGATGAAATGACCGCTTCAAACGAGTTTTACAGTTCAAAGGTCTATGCTCTTTTGGAGCAGGAAGAAACGAAGCTATGGCATCTCAGTCCTCTTACTCTATTCAATCTGTTTGACGAAGAAAAAAAGACTGGCAGTTTCGAACTGCCGGAGGAGGTTTGAGCATGAGCAGACAAGGAAAATTTATGATTTACTGTGCCGAGCAATATAAACTAGCAAAACACCTGACAGGCAAACAACTTGCGGATCTTTTTAGCCGTTACCGGGTTTGGGAATATGTCTACTCTTGTTATGAGGCTTTGCACACGACAGGTACAAATTATATCATCGAGGATATTGACCTGTATATCGAAGCTCGTAAGCCAACCAGAACTTAAAGTAGCAGCAAACTAACTAATTGAAAATTATCAAAGATAAAATCATTTCTGCGAAAAATTTTTTCAGATAGTATCTACAAGAGTAAGATAGAACAGCAGTCCAAACAGCGATACAACGAACCTGTACCGCAGCGAGAAAAGCATTTGAAGTTTTTGCGTAATGAGTGGCAATGACTCTTCAACGTTTCAAGACTAGAAAACACTTCTAAACCAGATGGCGCAGTGTATAGAGATATTTGTCGTATTCGCGTTATTCTTTGCGGTTCTTTTTTGAGGAATGACAACTTCCATACCCACTGAAACTGCATAGGCCAGGATACCGTTCGTGTCATGGCCCCGGTCTGCCAACGGAGTTTGTGCGGAAACACCTTCGATTATGTGGACAGCTTCTTTGCAATCCGCTTTGATACCTTCTGTAATGCGGATAAACCTTTGATGCGCACTGCCCTACTTCCCGTAGTCGGGATGCATGTCACGCTAGGGCGCTCCGGTTCGCAATCCTCAAAACACTGCATTGATAAAGCGGCGATAGTAGAACGCATCCATATCTCTTCTTCTACCTTTTATCTATGCTACATTTTACCACAATTTTACCATTCTAGTGTAGACACCCTCTAAAAAACATAAAAAGCAGAGAGAGGAGATACATCGTTAGTGAAAAAAATCCGCAACATATCTATTAAGCGGCGTATGATGGCTATTTTTGCCGCGCTGGCCCTGCCTGCGGTGCTAGTGTTAGGCATTTATACCGCCACCGCCATGGGGGAACTGCGCACAAAATTGGCCAAGGCAGGTGAATCTTCCCTCCGCCTGTTCGCGGTATCTCTACAAACACAGATGAACGCGGCCGAAACCTATATGGTGGATACGGCCCTGCACAGCGAGGCCCTGCGCCGCTTGGGCAGCGAAACCAGCCGTACCCAGGCTTATCTGGATGGATACGAAGTCAACCAGGGCTTTTCTGCCGTGGTGTCGGCCAACGAGGCTCTGGCGGGGCTGATGCTGTACAGTGTGCCCAATGACCTCTACATGGCTCAATACGGCACTGTGTCCGGCGGCGGGCCCGAACAAAAGACACGGGCCAAGCAGGGAATCCAGGCCGAAGTCACGGAATTGGTCAGTGCCGGCCCTCTGGATACAGAGCGTTGGTTCGCCAAAAAGATGGGTGGGCGCACGTATTGGATGCGGGTGGTGCGCTATCGCTCGGCCTATCTGGCCAGTGTCATCGACTTAGGGCTATTGCTGGACAAGGCGGCCGCCCAATATGACTTTGACGGTCCCTTGATCCTGCTGGACGAGGCGGGCATCCCCCTCCTTGCGGACACCGCCGCGGTGGCGCCCGGCCAGATGCAATGGAAGCCGGAGGGCTATGGCACCTTGACGTATGAAGGGGAGCCTTATTTGGGCGTGACGGCATCGGCCAGACAGCTGCATTTTTTGTATCTGATGCCCTTCCAAGGGGCCCAGGGGGCCATGCGTCCGCTGGAGCTGGTGCTGGCGGTGTGCACCGTATTGGTGCTGGTGGCCATTCCCGTAATGTGGGTCTATCTGCGCCGCACGGTGTTCCGGCCGCTGGACTCCCTGGTGGATACCATGGAGCGGATCGGAGAGGGCGAGTTGATGGCGCGGTCCAGCACCATGTATAAGAATAAGGAGTTCAAACAGGTAAACGATACCTTTAACAATATGATCGACCAGATCACAAAGCTAAAGATCGACAGTTACGAGCGACAGCTCGCGGCCGAGCGCAGTGAGATGGCGGCGCTGAAAATGCAGATCCGGCCGCATTTTGTGCTCAACTGCCTGAAGAATGTGTATGCCTTGGCACAGACGGGCCGCACCGGAGAGATCCAGTCCCTGATTCTGCTGCTATCGCGCCATTTGCGCTATGTGCTCTCTTACAGCGAGGACACGGTGCCCCTGGAACGGGAAGTGGAGCTGTGCCAGAACTACATCGAGCTGAGCAGTGTGGGCCAAGAACACCCAGCCGCCTGCAGCGTGGAGGTGAACAGCTGCTTGGACACGCTGCCCGTGCCGCCTGTCTCGCTACTGACGCTGGTGGAGAACAGCGTGAAGCACGGCGCTCGTGAGGGCAGTATCCTGAAAATTTCCATCACCGCCCGCCGACTGGAAATGGAAGAGGGAGCCCTGGCCAATATCACGGTGAGCGACAATGGGCCCGGGTTTACCCCGCAGCAGCTGGAGGAACTGAACAAGGCCATGCCCCGGGAGGAAAACGGCCGCCACGTGGGCCTGGCCAACGCGCTGCGGCGGTTCCAACTGCTGTACGGCGACGGCCTGGCCGTGGCCTTTGCCAGCGGCCGCGAGGGCGGGGCAAAAATCGAGCTGTTCCTGCCGCTGCAGGCAGTCACAAAGGGGGATGCGGAAGATGAAATTGCTGATTGTCGATGACAAGATGAGCGTGGTGGAAGGCCTAAAAAAGGGCGTCAATTGGAAGGCCATAGGCTTTTCCGAAGTGGATACGGCCTATAACGCCGTGGACGCCCGGGCCAGCCTGCGCCGCAGACCGGCGGACGTGATGCTGTGCGACATCGAAATGCCCATGGAAAACGGCCTCGAGCTGCTGGCCTGGATGCGTGAGCAGGGCATGGAGACGCGCTGTATCTTCCTCACAGCTCACGCCAAGTTCAATTATGCACAGGAGGCGGTGCGCCTGGGCGGTTTTGATTATATCATCCAACCGGCCCCTTACTCCGAGATTGGCCGGGCGGTGGCCAAAGCTGCCGAGGACGTCCTCAGCGGCAGGGAACAGGCGCAGCTGCAGCAGATGGGCAAAGCCTTCCACCAGCAGGAACCGGCTATTGCGGCCAATGTGCTGCGGGGATTCCTGAGGCGCCAGCCCAACGGGCGCGACGTGACCACCTTGGAAAAGTTGGGTATCCTGCCCATGCGCAGTAAAGCGGGCTATGTGGCGCTGCTGCACGTCATGCGCTGGGAAGAAGGAGAGGACCCGTGGGTCGGCCCGCTGCTGGGCGTAGCCATCGGCAATATCGCCAAGGAGATGTTTGAGCCTCACGGCGAGCTTTCGGCGCTCTCCTTTATGGAAGAATCCAGTTTTGCCTTGCTGCTGCAGAACACGGAAGGGGAGGAGATGCCCCTGGAAAGCGTGACACGGCAGCTGATGTTTTTGAAAAGCGCCTGCGAGCAGTACTTCCACTGTTCCCTTGCCTGTTATCTGGACGGCCCCATCCCCGTGGCGGACGCACCCGCACGGTGGGAGAAACTGAAGGTGATGCGGGATGACAATGTGTCCCTGCGGCCCGGCGTGTTCCAGCTGGAGGAAAAGCCGCGCGTGCCCCACACCTTCCGTGTGCTGCAGATTCGCGGCTGGTGTAGCCTTTTGAAAGAGGGCTATCCAGAGGCCATGGAAAATGAGGGCATGGCTTTGCTTGACAAATTGGTCGAGAACCACCAGTTGGACGCCGCCACCCTACGGGCATTTTATCAAGATTTTCTGCAGATGGTGTATTTCACGCTGGAGGGCAGCGAGGATAAATTGCACGAGATGTTTCGCAGCCCCGAGGACTTGGAAC
>PPYF01370699.1_pt1 | contig 15754 bp, 15 predicted proteins | sample 1559871 | NCBI WGS metagenome assembly PPYF01 (sample SAMN08240021, study PRJNA423297) | Human gut metagenome, whole genome shotgun sequencing project. | reverse complement strand
AACAGAGTGGTGAAACAGCTTTCGTATCAGACCAGCAGCGTCATCGACCGGGAAGATATGGAACAGATCGCGCTGATGGGGCTGCTGACGTCGCTGCGTCGCTATGGCCACCCGGATGAGCAGTTTGCTGCCTATGCCGTACAGCGCGTTCGCGGCGCGGTACTGGATGAGCTGCGTCTGCTCGACTGGCGTCCCCGCCGCCTGCGGCAAAAGACGCATAAATTGAACGACGGTATCCGCGAAATTGCGCGCCAACTCGGGCGGACGCCCAGCTTCGAGGATATTAACCGCCATCTGTCGATCACGGCAGAAGAGTACCAGGAATACTTATTGCTGGATTGCGCCAAAACGATAGAGAGCCTGGATGAGCTGTTAGGGAATGACGTTCACGCAGGCGCGCTGGACAGTCGTCCGCTGGAGGACGAAGTCATCGTCAGCCGGACTCTGCGAAGCGCGCTGGCAGCGCTTGACGAGCGTGAACAGCTGATCCTGACGCTTTATTACCAGCATGAAATGAGCCTGAAAGAGATTGCGCTGGTGCTCGAGTTAACCGAGGCCAGAGTGTGTCAGCTCAATAAGAAAATCGCCCAAAAAATTCAGTCTTTTTTCGATAAGTGAAAGAGTTATGCAGAAACTATTCGGTATCATCATCATCATGGGGTGTGTGGTCGGCGGCTTTATTATGTCGGGCGGCCAGCTCTCTTCTTTCTGGCAGCCGGGTGAAATCATCATCATTTTAGGTGCAGGTCTGGGGGCGATGGTTCTCGCCAACCCACGCGCCGTGCTGGCGGAAATGTATCGCCAGTTCCGCGGCATCATGCGTAAGAATGAATACACCAACGAGTATCAGCGTCAGCTGCTGATGTTGCTCTATGAACTGTTGGAACTGGTGCAGGACGGTGGTTTGAAGGTGCTCGATGAACACATCGAATCGCCGGAGAACAGCCCGCTGTTCCAGAAGTACCCGCTGATGCTGCGTGATAAAGCGCTGGTCACGTTTATCTCCGATAACTTCCGCCTGATGGCGATGGGTAAGATTAACGAGCACGAGCTGGAAGGGATCCTTGAGCAAGAGTTGGGGGCAATGGAAGAGAACCTGTTGCAGCCATCTCGCTCTTTACAGCGTACCGCAGAAGCAATGCCGGGCTTCGGTATCTGTGCGGCGGTACTGGGGATCATTATCACGATGCAGTCTATCGACGGTTCTATCGCCGTCATCGGCGTGAAGGTCGCGGCCGCGCTGGTGGGGACCTTCCTCGGCGTATTCTTCTGCTATTGCTTAATGGATCCGGTGGCAAATGCCATGGAGCAGCGTACTAAAAAACAGATCGCGGTGCTGGAATGTGTGCGTACCGTGCTGGTGAATCATGTTGCCGGCAAGCCAACGCTGCTGGCAGTGGATGCGGGGCGTAAAATGCTGCCGATGGACACCAAACCAACGTTTGCCACGCTGGATGGCTGGGTCAACCAGATGGTGGGTGAGTCCTGATGCGAGGCCGCAACAAAGAACATACCACAATCATCAAGCGTTCCTCGCGCAAAAGCCATGATGCGATGCATGGCGGCGCGTGGAAGGTGGCTTTTGCCGACTTTACGCTGGCGATGATGGCACTGTTCATGGTGCTGTGGATCATGGGCGCGGTGACGGAAGAAGAGCGCAAAGAGATTGTTTCACTGCTGCACGGTGAATCTATTTTTGAAGGCAACGCCATTACCCCGGTGACCCAAAAAGACGGCAACGGTGGGCAGATCTCACTGATCGGCGGGCGTCATGATGCGAGCGAAGGGCAGCCAAAAAACCAGGTCAAAACCGAGGCTGAACTCGCGCAGCAGGTCAATAAAACGGAAAGCCTGGATGCGGTCAACGGTCGCTCTAAAAATGAGATCGAAGACCTGGCGCGCATGATCATGAAGATCACATCTGACTACAATGCGCAGGCTAACCTGAAAATGGAGATTGTCCCGCAGGGGCTGCGAATTCTGGTTACCGATGACCAGAAGCGCGAGATGTTCCAGCGTAGTAGCGCCATTCTGACGCCGTTCTTTAAACGCCTGTTGACCGAGTTTGCGCCCGAACTGAATAAGATCGACAACAAAATCATCATTACCGGGCATACCGATGCCACCCGTTTCCGTGACCAGGAGCTGTACAACAACTGGAATCTCTCCGGCGAACGTGCGATGCAGGCGCGTAAGGTGCTGACCCGCAGCGGTCTGGATGCCAGCAAAATCTTGCAGGTCAGCGGCATGGCGGATCAAATGCTGCTCGATCCTAACAACCCATTAAGCTCGGCAAATCGCCGTATCGAAATCATGGTCCTGACGCACTCCGCCAGCGACACGTTGTATCAGTTCTTTGGCCAGCACGGTGAAAATATCATCAAGCCGCTGACCGAAAAGCTGTCTAACACCCGTTAACCTGATAGTTAAAGTTGTGAAACGTTTCTTCCTTATCATCCTTTTCGTACCCGTTCGGGCGTTTACCGCCCAATGGGTACCGCTTTTTTCTCTCTTTTTACTGCTGCTGATGCCGATGAGCTACGTCAGCGCAAAGCCGCTGTCCGCCAAAACGACAGAAGCCGTGACCGACAGCGAAGCGCTAAAGCGCAAACAAAACCGCGCCCGCCTGCTGGCCAAAGCCAAAAAACGCACCGTCGTGGTACCGCAGACGCCGGAGCAAAAGCGTCGTGAACTGGCGCAGAAGCTAGCCGACCGTGCGAAGAATCGTGAAATGCTGGCCATGCATAAGCGCTGGCAACCCGGCGCCCTTGGTGGTTCGGAAACGTTGTGGAACGACGTGCAGGAAGGCAAGGTCGCGGCAACATCCAGTAAACCGCAAAAAAGTTTCCGTCTGCGAACCGTCCTCAGCCGTCTGCATGACCAGCTAGGAAAACCCTATCTGTGGGGCGGCAATAGCCCGACGGACGGCTTCGACTGTAGCGGACTGGTGTTCTACGCCTTTAACCACGTACTGGACCGTAAGCTCCCGCGTACGGCCAACGGCATGTTCCGCGATGACGGCCTGAAGTCCGTGCATCGCGGCAGCCTGAAACAGGGGGATTTGGTCTTCTTTAACATTAACCAACGCCCCGGCGCCGACCACGTTGGCGTCTATCTCGGTGATGGCCGCTTTATCGAAGCGCCGCGTACCGGGCTAAAAATTCGTATTAGCAAGTTGTCCGATGACTTCTGGCAATCACATTACCTTGGCGCACGTCGCGTCCTGTAAAAACACTTTCTGAATTGAGACCGTAACCATGACTGCAACCCGTATGAAATTCGCCATTGATGATGGTTCAACCAACGTAAAAATCAGCTGGATTGAGAACGGCACCCTGAAAACCGTGGTGTCACCAAACTCGTTCCGTAAAGACTGGAAAAGCGCGGCGCTGCTGCGCGGCCAGTCGGTGTACAACTACACCATCGGCACCACCAAATACACTTATGACGCGACGTCAGACAAAGCGCTGTCTACCACCCATATCGACTACCAATATGATGATCTGAACCTGCTGGCAGTACACCATGCGCTGCTGCTGACCGGCCTCGCGCCGTGCGACGTTGAAGTGATTGTGACGCTGCCAATCACCCAGTTCTACAACCCGGACGACTGCCAGCGCAACGAAAGCCGCATTGAAGCGAAACGTCGCAACCTGATGCGCGATATCTCGCTCAACAAAGGCGAGCTGTTCCGTATTGCTGACGTCCAGGTCATGCCAGAAAGCCTGCCGGCGGCGCTGTCGCATTTGCTGAATTCCAACGTCACCGAGTTCACCAAATCGCTGGTGATCGACTGCGGTGGAACCACGCTGGATATGGGCGTTATCGTCGGTGAATTTGACGATGTCTCGGCGATTTACGGCAACAACGAAATCGGCGTGGCGATGGTGACCGACGCCACCCGTAAGCTGCTGGCGGCGGCCGATAGCGACTCCAGCTATCTGGTGGCGAACGAACTGATTAAACGTCGCCACGACATGGATTTCGTGAAGAGCGTGATTAACGATGAATCGCGCATTGAAGAGATCCTCGAGCGCGTTGAAATCAAAATCCAGGAACTGGGTGACCAGGTGGCTTACGAAGCGAAGAAATTCGCCAAGAACCCGAACCGTGTGTATCTGGTCGGCGGCGGCGCACATCTGATTGAGTCTGCGGTCCGTGAAACCTATGCCACGCTTGGCGATCGCGTTGTGACCATCGAAAATCCGCAAAGCGCGTTGTCCCGCGAAATTTGCCTGTATCACGCTGACTCCGGCGTTGAAACGGTCGCGGCTCCGCACATGGCTGAGGTGGGCGACGATGAGTAACAGGCACATTCGCCGCGTTAATCTCTCGCTGCATTTGTCGCCAGAACACTCGCGCGCCGATCTGCGCGCGATGCTGCAACTGAAGAAATGGCATCAGGAGCTTAATCAGACGGGAAGTCATCCCGGCGATGCCAATATGGAAATGCGCCGCTTCCATCGCAATGTCTATCTCGCCGGGCTGCAGCTCCAACTGCTGAACCCGCAGCTTTGCAGTCACGTTGCCGAATCGATGGGCCGCGAGAAGCTGACGCTTGACGCGCTGTGCGGTGAGCTGGTGAGCGCACAGTTGCTGCCGATCCCGCCGGGTGAAGCGCCTGCTCCGGCGACCGAACCGGCAGCATCCAGCGATGATTTCAGTAAACAGCAGCTGCGGCAGATGCGCGCGTTGATGTCCGACGCGCTGTCTCGCCTGCCAGCACCAGCACCTGCGGCGGCAGCGGATGACGCCTCTCGCGAGGAGTTAACTCTGCTGCGTGGCGAAGTCGCCCAGCTCAAAACGCTGCTTAATCAGCAGCACCTGCTGTTGCAACAGCTACGCCTGTCTGGCCGCGCTGCGGCACCGGCGGCGGAGAATACCAGGAGCGGGCAGACGGAAGAGCTGGACCTGAGTACCTTGGGAGCCCCTGCGCAGAAAATGAAGCAGATCCGCCAGAAAGGGATTTTCTAAGCGACGGCGGCACGCTTTATTCCCGGTGATGCTTAAGTTTTTACGCTTAAGGCCGCTTTGTCTGAACAGGTTGTTTCTGTGAGAAGTCGATATGGACAAGAGTATTCATTACGTCATTCGCTGTGTTGAAGACGCAAAGTTCGACATGGGCATTGATTTCGTCATTCAGCCTATCTTCGATTTATCCCGCTTTGCCTGCATTGGTGGCGAAGTGCTGGTGCGCGGGACCCATCGCCGCAACGTGGTGCCGCCCGCGGAGTTCATTCAGCAGCTTGAAGAAAACGGCACTATTGTTGAGATGGGCTATTATGTGATGGAAAAAGCGCTGACGTTTATTGCGCAAAAACACGTTGATACGCAAGAAGAGTATCTGTTTACGCTTAATATTTCGGCCGTGCAGCTCAACGATGTCGATTTTGCCTTCCACGCGCTCGCTATCGTGACGCGGCTGAAGCTGTGTACGGCACAGTTGGTGTTTGAAATAACCCAAAGCGCAGTGCCGCTGACCGAGGCTGCGCGTGAAAACCTGCAAATGCTACAGGAAGCTGGGATCAACATCGCCTGGGACGGCATCGGTTCACTTGAAGCCCTCAGCGAACGGCTGGCGTTCTGGGAGCCTGATTATATTAAGCTCGATCGTAGTTGCCTGGGCCACGGCAAGCAGGCGGTGACGGAGCAGATGCTACAGCTTATCGCCGAGCATGACGCCGACGTGGTCATCGAAGGCGTAGAAAACTATACGCAGATCTCCAGCATGCTGAAGCAGGGTGTGAAATACGGCCAGGGTTACCTGTTTTCCCGGCCAATTAGCAAAGAGAGCTTCCAGCGTGAATATATGCAGCACCAACAGGTGAAGACCCACGCATCGTCTACGCTGCGGTAAGTGATTCGTCAAAGAGAATAGGCGCGATGTACAGCAAATATACCCGCAAAGCCGATCGTAAAAATTATGCCCTGGTGGGCATGGTTTTTTTGGGCTCGCTCGCTCTGGCGCTCTGGGTGACGTTTCATATTGCCGAGCGGCAGTTGAACGTGCAGATTGCGCATCAGGCGATTCCTATTCGCTATGCTATTGATAACCTGATAGATGAAACATATCGGGTTGCCAGCGAGTCGGAAGGCTGGGCGGGTAAGCCCTGTAATCGACAGCAGGAAAACCGTCTGAACACCTTACCGGCGCGCGAGTTGCGTATGCTGGTGGTGAGTCTGCTCGATGATCATCGTATCTATTGCTCCTCATTGCTGGACAATAAAGGCGCGGAAATCGATCCCCGGAGTTTTAGCGCACAAGGGATTAAGATTGATGACTCCGTCGCTTCTGCTGGGATCCCCGCTTTTTCACTCTATCGTCGTTTTGCTCACGGCGGCATCCTGGTTTCTGCGGATTTACGCTATCTCAGGGGAATTATGGGGATCACCAATCAGGACGAGCGGTTCGCCCTGGTGGTGCATAACGATATCCTGACGCAAAACGGCATCCTGAAAGGCCGTGCGGCGCAAAAAGGCAAAGCGGAATATCCGCAGCGGATCAGCGCCGGGCTGTACTCATTGGTATGGCGCGAGCCTTCCGCCAATGAGATTTGGCATGAGATTGTGGATTCCTGGCCCTATTGGTTAGTTATCATCGTGATGCCGCTGCTGCTGACGGCGCTGGTTTGGTCGCTGCTGACGCGCCGCCGTTCGCTGTATCAGTACCTGGTGAACGCGGTGCATGACGATCGCATTATTCCGTACTATCAACCCATTATCTGCGCACACAGCAATCGTGTGATTGGCGCAGAGATTCTGGCACGCTGGGAACATCCGGAAATCGGTTTTGTGCCGCCGGATATTTTTATTCCCGTGGCGGAGAAAACGCAGACCATTGGCCTGATGACGGAAAACCTGCTGAAGCGGGTGATCGCCGATTGCCAGAGTTCGGACAATCCCCTGCCGGAAGGGTTTATCTTTAATGTGAATATCAGCCACAGCCACCTGTCATCAAGCGATTTCAATGCTTTTGTCGGTGAGTTTGGCGCGCGTTTTCAGGCGTTGAGGCAGCGACTGACCTTCGAGTTTACCGAAAATGAGCAAATCGATCTGAATGGCGACATTCTGGAGAAGGTCAGGATTATCCGCGAGAACGGTATTGCGATTTCGCTGGATGATTTTGGCACCGGTTTTTCTAATCTCTCCTGGATAGCCAGCCTGAATCCCGACAGCATCAAAATAGATCGGATGTTTATTAATCAGATTTCGCCGGATGCTTCGACGCCGCTGATTAACTGCGTTATTGATATGGCCAAGCAGATGGGGATCCAGACGGTGGCGGAAGGCGTCGAGCATGAGTATCAGGTGAGCTGGTTGCGTGAAAATGATATTGATTATTTTCAGGGGTATTTCTATTCCAAACCCCTCACGTTCAGTGCATTTGTCGACTATTTTCGCCATGACATTATGACTCAGCACCTCCGGTTTCCGAGCGACACTTCTTTACAGCACTAATGCTGCCGGCTCGTTAAGATAAGCCTCGTCATGATACGAGGTGAACATGCGCAAATTTTTCAATCGGCAGCGGGCGCTACGCTGGCTGCGTGAAGGGGTGATCCTATTGGTCATCGGTGCGGCAATCGTCTGGGCGGTGGATAAATACCGTCAGCCTGCATTGCCGGACACCTTCTCTGGGACGGTGATGTCGACCATTGATGGCCGGGCGGTGGATTTTGCTGCCCTCAGCGAACAAAAACCGCTGCTGGTGTACGTTTGGGCGACCTGGTGCAACGTCTGCCGCTTTACCTCACCGTCGGTGAACAAGCTCGCCGAGCAGGGCGGCAATGTGGTGAGCATTGCGATGCGCTCCGGCGATGACCGGCGGTTAGCGCAGTGGATGCATAAAAAAGATCTGACGATGCCGGTGATTAACGACCCGCGCGGCGAGTTGGTTCAGCGCTGGCAGGTGAGCGTGACGCCGACGCTGGTGGTGATTGATAAAGGCCAACCGGTTAGCGCCACCACCGGCTGGACCAGCTATTGGGGCATGAAGCTGCGCCTGTGGTGGGCTGGCATCACGGCATAGCCACATTATTGCTTTCCTGATAACAGTCTATTGCTATTTATACCATTTATGTAATCAGTCCCCGGTCGTATCCTTCTTCGCATCACGTTGCTACTGGCAACGCCTCATTCGAAACAGGATACGACCATGAAAACCCTTACCGCGATTTTTGCTGCTTCCCTTCTTACCGTTGCTGCCTTTAGCGCTTCAGCGCAAAGCGTCACGGCTTCCGGCTCCACGCTGGACTCCGCCGAAGCGGCGATTGCTCAGAAAGCGAAAAAGATGAATGCCTCCGAATACAAAATCACCAGCGCACGCATGGGCAACACCGTGACCATGAGTGCAGAACTGTATAAATAAGCGCGAGGGAAAACAGTATGTTATTCGATAAATACGATCTGAATGCGCTGTCGCTGACTAACCGCATAGTGATGCCGCCGATGACGCGCTCTCGCGCAGGTTCCGGCGATGTGGCCACCGATATGATGGCCGAATACTACGCACAGCGCGCCAGCGCCGGGCTTATCATCAGCGAAGGTACCCAAATCAGCCAGCAGGGACAGGGCTACGCCTGGACCCCGGGCATGTACTCCGATGCCCAGGTGGCGGGCTGGAAGAAAGTCACCGATGCCGTGCATCAGGCCGGTGGCAAAATTTTTGCTCAGCTGTGGCACGTAGGGCGCGTTTCGCACCACGTGCTCCAGCCTAACGGCGGGACACCGGTTTCCTCTTCCGCGATTCAGGCGGAGGGCGTGAAGGTGTTTGTGGACGTCGAGGGCCGCGGTCCGGAAAACGGCGTCGGCGAGATGATGCAGCACGATATGCCGCGTGCGCTGCGGACGGATGAAATTCCAGCTATCGTCAACGACTATGCTCAGGCGGCGCGTAACGCTATCGCTGCGGGTTTTGACGGTATTGAGCTGCACGGCGCCAACGGTTACCTGATTAACCAGTTTATTGACTCTCAGGCGAATTTGCGCGACGACGAATACGGCGGTTCGCTGCACAATCGTCTGCGCTTTATGCGTGAGGTGGTCGCGGCGGTTTCAGCCGCGATTGGTAAAGAGCGCGTGGGCATTCGCCTGGCGCCGCTGACCACCCTGATGGGCTCTCGTGACGATACGCCGGAGGCCACTTATCTGGCAGCCGCCAGCGTGCTGAGTGAGATGGGCATTGCCTATATCCATATCGCCGAAGCCGACTGGGAAGACGCACCGGTCATGCCGGCGGCGTTTAAAGAAGCGCTGCGGATTATCTTCCACGGCACGCTGATTTACTCGGGAAAATACACCAAAGCCCGCGCGGAAGAGGCGTTGGCGAAAGGCTGGGCGGATTTGATTGGTTTTGGTCGTCCGTTTATCGCCAACCCGGATCTGCCGTATCGCCTGGAACACGATCTGCCGCTGAATGCGCCGGTGAAAGAGCAGTTCTTTGGCGGCGGGAAAGCGGGGTATGTCGATTACCCGGCAGCGCGCTAAGGGCTGACCCCTCTCCTCTCAGGGGAGGGGCAACGCCCCTGCCACTCCGGCAGATTATCGTCGGTATCCAGCGCTCGCGCCGCCAATCAATCGGTTACTCTCGCTTTGCAGAATAGTTTTTCTACGCCGCGGTGCTTTCCGCCATCACGTCGGCGATAAACCAGTCGTGGAAGGTTCGCACTTCCGGACGCATCACCGTGTTCTGCGGCGTGACGAGATAATACGACCAGCTCAGCGGCCAGCGGTGGAGAGGATGAAGCTGGATAAGCTGGCCGGTCTCAATCAGCGCGTTGACCAGCGCGTGGCGCACGATGGCGACGCCGCGCCCGCTGAGGGCTGCGAGGATCACCGCTGAAGTGGAGTTGATGTGCAGCCCGCTCTCTTTGGCGGGCGGCGCACCCAGCGTGTTGAGCACCGATTCCCAATCTGGAAAGTTTGCCCCCGGGTGCGGCGTGTCGTCGTGAATAAGCTTTTGCTGGCAAAGCCACTCGGCACAGCCAATTTTTTCTGGCGGCACCAGCCGTGGGCTACAGACCAGCACCGCTTCTTCATCCATCAGCCAGGTTTTATCCACCCCCGGCCAATCGCCTTTGCCGCAGCGCACGCCAATGTCCGCTTCGCCGTGGGCGACATCCATCAGTTTTTCCGTGACGTTAAGACGCAGGTCGATGGCTTCATGCGCTTCTGAAAAGCGGTTTAGCCGCGCCATCAGCCAGTTCATCATCAGCACCTGCGAGGCGGTCACCACCACCACCGAACGCGCCCGTCGGCCGCGCAGTTTGTTCAGCCCCAGCTCGAGTTTATCCAGCCCTTGAGTGATGTCCTGCAGGGCGTCCTGCGCCTCGCTGACCAGCGTCAGACGCTCTTTACCGGAGCGCGCGCGATGCAGCAACGGATGCCCGACCCAATCCTCTAGCGCCCGCACCAGCTGCCCAACGGCGGCGGGCGTGACGCCCAATTCCTGCGCCGCACCGGTAAAACTACCGTGGCGGGCGGTGGCTTCAAAGGCGTGAAGCCATTTCAGCCGGTTTAACGAACGCATTCTGAGTCCTTAACGGGTGATGATGGCTGTCAGTATACGTTACCGGTAAAGATTTTCTTTAGTAGGTCACGTTGATGGTGACGGTGTCGGTGTAGTCGTCCGGGCGGTAATTGGCGCTCGGCGCCACGACGTATACCGTACGCTTAACCGCAAGGCCGGTACCCGTGCCTGCGACGCTATTGGCGGTTAAACTTCCCCACGGTGTACCGCCAACTCCGGCTGTGGAATTGAGCTGATAGGGAACAAGGTCGGTATTGGTGGCCGAATTGCTCTTACTTTTCATGACGCCGCTGCCGGTGGTATTGCTATTTGATGGTGAGAGACCCACGGTGTAAGGGGTTGTGTTGGTACAGGTCATCGTAAAGAAGTTGTTGCCCGTGATATTGGTACGGGTGTGGGGTACCGACCCGAGCGTGACGTTGTTGGTGGCGTTGACGTTGCATTGTTTGTTGATGGTCGCCATCACGGTAAAACTCAGCGTTTGCAGCTGAGTGTTGCTACAACTATTCGGAGGGGCAAGCGCGGCGCTGTTGATCGTGACATAGGCTGTTGCAGCTGCGTAGCTGTCGGTATAGCTTCCGGGTGGCGCAGTGGCTTGTCCACCGGTAAGGATACCGACAAGGGTCAAACTGCCGCTGACGGATGTGATATCCAGTAGGTTGATATTCACCATTGGGAAAGTACCATTGCCCGCGCCCTGGTTACCCCAAACGACGTTTGTACCACTAGTGTTCTTGTAATAGAGCTGGTAATTCAGCGACCCGCCAGTAGTGGTCATCTTGCGGGTGGCAATCGTGTTGCCTCCCGGTGCACCAAGGTTGAAACACAAAGTGTATCCGCCTAGCAGGTCGCCCAGCACTTTCGTGCAGGTGTAGTTAAAGGTGACAGAGGTGGTGACATCGGAGGGCGAAAAAGGATTGACCGTACCGAAAGCAACATTTGGGACGGCGCTGATCGTACAGTTCACGGCGTAGCTTTTCATCGGGAAAAAACAGATCCCTGCCAGTAAAATCAGGACTCTTAGCCACATAATGCTTGCTCCTTATTGGCAGGTTAACGGCCCAATTTGCGGGATGTCGCGCGCGGCTTTCGGGTAGTCGAACTGGACAGAACACGCGCCAGCGCTGGTGGAGACCCGCAGTGAGTTGTGATCGTCCAGAGTGTCGAAATACACCATGCCATCAAAGCCGACCATGGCGGGCGCACCGTGCGAACCATTGAGCACGGCGCTGGAGCCTTCAGGAATCACATCGCCGTGAACATTTTTCAGGATGATCAGCGCTGAACGCACCGGTTTGACGGTAAAGTTAACCAGCGTGCCGGATCGGTCTGCGGGGATCGCCACCGCGTTAACCGGATCGATCCGCATGTTGGCGGGAAGATCCAACGGATTAATGCTGATCTCATTGTTTTGATAGCTGTTGAGATTGGTGACCAGCAGCATGCCCTTGCCGTCGCTGGTGCCGATCGGGTTGTTTTGCAGGATAATTGGCACGTCGGGAATACCGTCGGTGGAGACCACGGCGAAGCCGTTGTTGATGGTCTGCGCGGCAAACACGCTGCCGCCCATCATCACCAGCGAACCGTCAGCGCCCGCATATGCCGATTGATTATTTTGCTGACGGCTGTAGCCACCATAGACCTTGCCATAGCGTCCCAGATACCCCAGTTCTCCCTGACCATTCTGCTGAGAATCCTGACGGCTCAGCGCCATATTCCAGCCCCAGCCGCCATCTGACGGCTGCGATTTGCTGGCGTTCAGCGTATAGATCATCTCATCATTGCTGCGCTGCACGGTGCTGCTGGCGCTGATATTGTTATCCATCGAAATGCTCAGCATTAGATACATACTGCGATCGCGGCTGTCATCAATGTTCTGGTTCAGCCCGGCGTTGAGATAGACCCTTTCCGTCAACGATTTATACCAGTTGGCGTTGGTATAGCGCTGGGTGGAGTCGCCCGGATTGCGGAACTGCAGATAGCCCAGGCTAAAGTTGCCGAGCGCTTCGGTGCTGTAGCCGATGACGGTGCTTTGATTCAGCGAGGGCGGCGCCTGACCGTAGCGGGTGGCGACGTCGTGGTAGTCGTTTACCGTGGCGATGGTAGTGGTGCTGAAGCTAAAGCGGTTGCTGTTCCAGCGATAGCCGATGCTGTAGAGAAAACCGTTTTTCCCTGCGTCGGCGCTGGCCGCCAGCGCGGTAGAAATCGTGCCGCTGGTGCCGCCGGGGATCCAATCGCTGCTGAATCCCAGATTGACCAGACTTTCGGCGGCTTCGCCGTGCGCGCCCGCGGTAAAGCTATTGCTAAAGCCGCGTCGCCACGTGCCGCTAAAGGCCGGGGTACTGGCATAGTCGAAGGATTCATAGCCGTAGTTATTGCGCACCACGCCCACTTCAGCCGACCACTCGGTCAGCCCGCTGCGCAACAGCGATTGGTCGTTATAGAAGGAAAAACTCTGCACCGTGGTTTTGCCCAGCGCATCGGTCATCGTCACCTGAGCGTTACCCGCCCCGTTGATGGTGGGCAGAGTATTAATTTCAAAGTTGCCGGCCGGAACATCACCGTTGTAATACTTCACCCCGTTCATATACAGCTCAACGCTGGAGGGCAGGGTGGCCGAGCCGAAGAATGAGGGCAGGGGGGTGGTGGGCGTGTACGGCTGGAGGTTGTAGTCGGTGCCGATTTGCAGACCGGCAATACGGGTTGGACGCGACCAGTTTAGCGAGCTGGTCAGCGTGTCGCCGACGTTGACGGCCAGCACTTGGTCGGGGAACGAGGAACGCCAGCTGGTATCTAGCCGAGTCAGGCCATTATTGAGGCCGTAGCCGTCATTTTCGCCGATGTAGCGCGCAATTTGTGTCGAATTCAGTACGCCCAGCGAACTGAACGCCCGTAGCTCGGAATAGGCGCTGGCGCTGTTGCGCGAATCTTCTTCCTGCGAGGCGTAGAGATCGTAATTCAGCACCAGCCCGCGTGAGCTGGTGGCTTCCGGGCTGACGATATTCTGCTGGTTAAGCTGCGTGGTCGCCATATCCAGCGCGGAGAGCGGTGCCGTGAGCGCCAGGCTTTGTAGGCTGGCGTCATATTTAATCTCAAGCTGCGGGATATCGTTCAGACACACCGGGTCCGGCGTCTGTACGGGGACCCGGATACCGATTCTGCGCAGGCTCTCGGCGCTGGCGTAGAGTTTGTTGTTCTCATAGCCAAATCGCGCCAGCCCGATGGGGTTCTGGTTCAGGGTGACATCAAGATAGAGTTCGGCGCCCGTCAGCGGTTTACTATCGGCAATGACCTCATCCTGCGGGGAAGTTGTCTCTTTCATTTCCGCAGACGTGCTCCTTGCTATAAATAACACGTTGAAAAACATCAAAATTAATACACGGATTTGCACGCTATAGCGTTTGTACCGTTTTTTTGCCATTGACCATAGCTTCTAACTTTTCTCCCTGACCCGTGCTCGCCGGGAGCGGCCAGCGCATCGTTGCACCCGGCAACACGTAGCCTAATAACCCGGGGGTAATATTTCTCCGGCTGCCTGATGCCGTGATGATATTGACTTCAGAAAGTTGGGCATGGCCATCTCCCTGATTACTCACCTCAAGCCAGGCGCGGCCATCGCTGTGCTGAATTTGCCACTGCAATTTGGCATAGGTGTCGGTGACGCCCGGCGGCTGGATAAAGACGGGGACGGAATAATGCAGGACAAACTGCAGGTTATTTTTTTTCGCGGCTGTTTGCGGGAGTTCGTTAATCGATAGGCGATAGGCATCTTCCACTTTCGCCGGAGACCCGGTGCGGATCACGCGAATAAGCTGCTTACCGCCGGGCGGTATCGTCAGCATCGGCGGGCTGATCACCAGCCCCTGCGAGGCGGCCAACTGGTCTTTGTAGCTGCTTTGACTCCAGCGAAAAACGCGCACCTGCGCGTTGATTGGGCTATCGCCCGAGTTGCTGAGCCAGATGCCTTCCGCACGCTGGGTTTGTTCTAAGGTCAGGGTCACCGGGGTGACCTGCAACCCGCTGGCAGCGGCATAGCCACTGAAAAGAAGACCAATAAGCGCACTTTTTTTCCCGTTCATATACCTTCCCTGAATGCATTAATAGGTGACAGTGACGGTGACTGTGTCGGTATAGACATCCGGCGCAAAGTTGGCGTTAGCGACAATCGCGTAAACCGTCAGCGGCTGAGCCGCACCGGTCCCCGAACCTGAAACCACGTTGCTGGTCCCCCCGCTGGTAATGCTGCCCCAGACGGCGCCAGCCGAGTCTTTCGCTAACTGATATGGCACCTTATCGGTGTTGCCGCCGATGGCACCTGACATCACCCCGGCACCAAGCGTATTACTATTCGATGGTGCGAGGCCGACGGTATAAGGCGTAAGTCGCGAACAATTAACGGAAATAGAGGTGTTCGCGGTGACGCTCGGTGAACTGGCTGCGACGTTACCAAAGTTAATTGGCGTCCCGGAGGTCACGCTGCAGGATTTGGTTATTGTAATCTGCACCTGAAAAGTACTGGTGGCAGTATCGGCATGCGCTGTCGAAATAAACGCGGATGCCAGACAGAATAAAATGAACCTAATAGGCGTGTTCATAGTATTGACCTCTACACAGGTATTATTTTTCCTTAGTAAAACAATAACGTATGAAGATGGAGTCCCTGATATAACTGTAGGTTAGGTAGTTAAATTCTGCCAATTTGCCTTAAGACTATTTTATTAAAAATAGATCACAGGTCACCTTATTGTATGAGGAATTAAAAAGACGGAAATATATAATATATTTAAAAGCTAAGTGATTATTTGAATTGGAATAGTCAGGAGAGGATTGAATGGAATATCTGAAATAAAATAGCGGGATAATTAATTTATAAACACTGAGTACTTTAGCATAGCTTCAATGATTGGGGTGATTATCGGAATGTTCCTGCGCTGATTTGTGTACAGTCACAGTTGCATCGGCTGTGCAGGTGGACGCTTATCTGGCCGATCGCGCCATTCGCGAAATTGTGTTCACAAATGCGGGCGTAAGCAGGCAAATAGCCGCAATTCTGAATGAAATAACAAGATTAATCAGAGGATTAGAACGGAATATTTAGCAGGGTCGAAGCGATTTTGGCGGAAGATCACAGGAGTCGAACCTGCCCAGGACCGCTGGCGGCCCCAACTGGATTTGAAGTCCAGCCGCCTCACCGGAGACGACGATCTTCCGCGCCTCGATTGCTAC
>PPYF01462714.1_pt1 | contig 15758 bp, 14 predicted proteins | sample 1559871 | NCBI WGS metagenome assembly PPYF01 (sample SAMN08240021, study PRJNA423297) | Human gut metagenome, whole genome shotgun sequencing project. | reverse complement strand
CCACATGTCCTTTACTTCGTCTTTTTTTGATGATGAGAAGGGAATTATATTTTCCTTGTGCTTGACGCCAAGCTTCTTGGCAATTACTGAAATATGTTTATCTACTTGAGATTTTTTTATTTTGTCTTTTTTTGTTGCGATGACTATTCCCGAAAAGCCCGACTCAATGATGTAGTCATACATTTGCTTGTCAAGGGCTGTTGGCTCGTGTCTTATATCAACAAGTAGGATTGTCTCAACTAGGTTGTTCCTATGTTCAAGATACCTATTTATAATGCCTGCCCATTTTCCCTTTTCAGTCTTGGCAACTTTTGCGTATCCATAGCCTGGTAGGTCAACAAGTCTTAGGTCATCATTGACCTTATAAAAGTTTATAGTCCTAGTCTTGCCTGGTGTTGATGAAGTTCTTGCAAGATTTTTCCTGTTTAGCATTGCATTTATAAAAGATGACTTACCAACATTGGACCTGCCTGCAAAGGCAAACTCCTTGATGCTTGTGTCGGGGTATTGCTTTTCTTCTACTGCAACTTTTTCTAGTTCTGCCTTATTTATCTTCATTAAAATCACCTATGGCAATCTCTGCTACTTCTTCAAACTTGGAAACTGGTCTCACATCTAATCTTTTTATTGCTTCTTCTTCAATTTCCTTTAAGTCTCTCTTGTTTTCTTCTGGAATTATTACAGTCTTAACCCCATATCTTTCTGCTGCCAAAAGTTTTTCCTTTAAGCCGCCAATTGGTAGGACCTTACCACGAAGAGTTATCTCTCCAGTCATGGCCACGTCGTTCTTAACTGGCCTCTTTGTTAAAGCTGATAGGACAGATGTTGCTATTGTGATGCCTGCTGATGGACCATCCTTTGGCACCGCTCCTTCGGGCACGTGGATGTGGATGTCTGTTGTGCTCCTAAAGTTTGGATCAAGCTTAAACTTGTCTGCATTGGATGCGATGTGGGAGATGGCAGCTATGGCTGACTCCTTCATAACATCTCCAAGTGATCCTGTTAGAGTGAGCTTGCCCTTGCCAGGCATAACTGTAGTTTCTATTACAAGACTTGTTCCACCAACTTCTGTCCAAGCAAGTCCATTTACTGAACCAACTTCTGGAGTTTTTTCTGCTTCAGAAATCCTGTAAATTTTTTCTCCAAGATAGTCCTCGATGTTTCTTGTGGAAACAGAAACCTTGTCTAAGTCTTCTTCCACAATCTTTAGGGCAGCCTTCCTAACAATTTTTGAAATTTGTTTTTCAAGTCCCCTCACTCCAGACTCACGAGTGTAGTAATCTATTATATCCTTGATGGCCCTATCGGAAATACTTATATTTTCTTTCTTAAGTCCGTTTTCTTCAATCTGCTTTGAAATTAAATATTTTTTTGCAATATTGAATTTTTCGTTAGGAGTGTAGCCTTCAAGTTGGATCACTTCCATCCTGTCGAGAAGTGGTCTTGGAATAGTTGACCTTGTGTTGGCTGTTGCAATGAAAAATACCTTTGATAGGTCAAAGGGAAGTTCCAAGTACCTATCTGTAAAGGAATTGTTTTGTTCTGGGTCAAGAACTTCTAATAGGGCTGATGCAGGGTCACCCTTGAAGTCGTTGCCCACCTTGTCTATCTCGTCAAATAAAAATACCGGATCATTTTTACCAGCCTTCTTCAAGAGAGAAATAATTCTTCCAGGAAGAGCTCCAATATATGTCCTCCTGTGCCCTCTTATCTCTGCTTCGTCAGTTACACCACCAAGGCTCATGCGGACAAATTCCTTGTTAAGAGAATTTGCAATTGACTGAGCAATGGAAGTCTTACCAACTCCAGGAGGTCCCACTAGGCAGAGGATTGGTCCCCTTCCCTTGTCGCCAGATAAAATCCTAACGGCAATAAATTCTAGGATCCTCTCCTTAACTTTTTTAAGTCCGTAATGCTCATCATTTAAAATTTTTCTTGCATCAGAAATATTTCTCTTTTCATCTCCAGACTCAAACCAAGGTAGGTCGAGAACCCAGTCAAGATAATTTATTAAAAGAGAATAATCTGGCGACTGTGAGTTTAAGTTGCCAAGCTTCTTAACTTCTTTTAGGGCCTTTTCCCTTACTTCATCAGGAAGGGCCTTCTCTTCGATTTTCTTTCTGTAGGACTCTGTTATCTCAGCTTCGTCTTCTCCGTCGCCAAGCTCCTTGTGGATTACCCTCAACTGTTCCTTAAGATAGTATTCCCTTTGGACATCGTCCATTTTCTTTTTAACCTGGTCGTTGATATTCTTTTCTATAGAAAGAATTTCAATTTCCTTTTTCATAATCTCGTGGAAGACCACAAGTCTCTCGTAGATATCTGTGGTTTCCAAAAGCCTTTGATAGTCTTGTAATTTAAAATTCAAATATCCCACAACTGTGTCAATAAACCTTGATGGGTCATCTGTGTCTGCAATATTTGAAATAAGTCCTGGGAAGAATTTATCATCAAGAGATGAGTAGGCTTCCAAGTCACTAAGGGCAAGCCTAAGGGCTGCTTCAATCTCTTCCTCTTCTGTGAAGTCACTTTCCTTGTCCTCAAGGATTTTAATTTCTGCTTCGATCATCTCTTCTGTGATGTCGAGCTCAGAAATTTGTGCCCTTTCTTCTCCTTCAACAAGGACTCTGACAATTCCACCAGGCAGTTTTAAAATTTGTTTTATAGTAGCCACAGTCCCAATTTCAAAGAGATCTTCCCTCTTTGGGTCTTCGATTTCAAGTTCTCTTTGGGCCACCAAAAATATTTTTGAATCCTTCATCTCTGCAGCATCAATTGCGTTAAGAGAAATTTTTCTACCGCAATCAAAGTGCATAACCATGTGGGGAAAGATAACTAGGTCTCGAAGTGGGATAAGTGGTAATTTAATTTTATCCATTTTTCACCTTCTAAAAAAGCCGTGGCAACCACGGCTAATTATTTATTTATTTTTTTATTAATTCAGCAGGTGCAGTTCCTTCTACTGATTCTTTTGTTATTTTAACTGCTTTGATGTCATCTCTTGAAGGAATTTCGTACATGACATTCATAATTGTGTTTTCAATAACGCCCCTTAGTCCTCTTGCGCCAGCCTTCTTTTCTATTGCCTTTCTAGCAATATAATTTAAGGCTTCGTCATCAAAGATTAAGTCAACGTCATCAAACTTTAGAAGTTCCTTGTATTGTTTTACAAGGGCGTTCTTTGGCTTAGTTAAAATTTCAACTAGAGCCTCTTCATCCAACTCTTCAAGAGTAATAGTAACAGGAAGTCTACCAATAAGTTCTGGTATCAAACCAAACTTCAATAAGTCTTCTGTTTCAACCTTTTGTAAAATATTTTCTTGTTTGGCTTTTTTATCTACAATTTCAGATCCAAAGCCCATAGAAGACTTGGCAGTTCTGTTTTCTATAATTTTGTCAATTCCGTCAAAGGCACCACCAACAATGAATAGGATGTTAGAGGTATCAACTTGAATAAATTCTTGTGAAGGATGTTTCCTTCCACCTTGTGGAGGAACATTGGCAATAGTTCCCTCTATAATCTTTAGGAGGGCTTGTTGAACACCTTCTCCACTTACGTCTCTTGTGATAGATACATTTTCAGATTTTCTAGCAATCTTATCTATCTCGTCAATATATATAATCCCCTTTTCTGCCCTCTCAATGTCGTAATCAGCATTTTGAATAAGTTTCAAAATTATATTTTCAACATCTTCGCCTACATAGCCAGCCTCAGTTAAGGTTGTGGCATCGGCAATGGCAAAGGGAACATTTAAAAGTCTAGCAAGAGTTTGTGCAAGTAGGGTCTTACCAGAACCTGTTGGTCCAATCATAAGTATGTTGGACTTTTGAAGTTCAATGTCACTGCTAACCTTCCTAGTTGATGAAATTCTCTTGTAGTGGTTATAGACTGCAACAGCAAGAGCACGCTTTGCATCTTCTTGCTTTACAACATATTGGTCCAAGATTTCCTTGATCTCAGCAGGCTTCTTTAGGTCAAAGTCCTTGCTGATTTCATGGGGAACTTCATTTTCTAGGATTGTGTGGCATCTCTCGATGCACTCGTCACAGATATTGACATTAGGTCCGGCAATTAATCTATTCACTTGGTTTTGCGTTTTGCCACAGAATGAACATCTTAAAATTTCATCTGTATTAGACATATTTCACCTCAAACCCTTTTTTCAATAACTTTATCGATTAAACCATAATCTTTTGCTTCTTGAGAATTTAACCAGTAGTCCCTGTCAGTATCTTTTTCGATTTTTTCTAGGTCTTGACCAGTTCTTTCTGCAAGAATTTCATTTAACTTATGTCTAATTTTTAAAATCTTTTCTGCATTAATTTGGATGTCACTTGCTTGACCTTGTGCTCCACCAGATGGTTGGTGAATCATGATGTCAGAATTTGGAAGAGCAAATCTCTTACCCTTAGCACCAGATGCAAGTAAAAATGCACCCATTGATGCTGCCATCCCAATACAGATTGTTGACACGTCTGGCTTTATATAGTTCATAGTGTCGTAAATTGCAAAGCCTGCACTTACAGATCCACCAGGTGAATTAATATAAAGTTGAATGTCCTTGTTTGGGTCTTCAGCTTCTAAGAACAAAAGTTGGGCAACAATTAAATCTGCCATGGTGTCATTTACTTCGCCACTTGCAAAAATAATTCTATCCTTTAAAAGTCTTGAGTAAATGTCATAAGATCTTTCGCCCCTATTAGTTTGTTCTACTACCATTGGCACTAATGCCATTTAATCACATCCTTGATTATTTATCTTCTTTTACTTCTTCTATATCTTCTTCTGTTATTTCCTTTGGTTCAACAAATTTTGCCTTTTCAACAAGAGTTTCAATAGCCTTTCTCTTTTCAAGGTCATCTCTTACAACTTCCTTGTTGTCGTTAAGCATATATTCTCTCATTTTTTCCATGTGGTCCTTGTCGTCCTTGAAGTATTCTTCAACTACCTTGTTTACTTCAGCTTCGATTTCTTCATCAGTGATTTCAATTTCCATTGCCTTAACAAGAGCTTCTAGGGCAAGGTCGTTTTTAACAGTCTTTTCTGCTTCAGGTCTCATAGTCTTCTTGAAGTCGTCAAGACTTTGACCAATCATCTTGATGTAGTCTTCAAAGCTAATGCCTTGAGCTCTTAGACTTTGGTCATAATTTCTAATCATGTCGTCGATTTGAGAGTTAATCATTCCTTCAGGAATGTCAGCTTCAATCATTTCACCAATTTTATCAATAGCTCTTCTTTGTTTTTCCATTTCAGAAGTTGTCTTGAATTCTTCTTCTTTTTTCTTTCTTAGGTCAGCCTTGAATTCATCAAGAGTGTCAAATTCAGAGATGTCTTTTACGAATTCATCGTCAAGTTCTGGAAGTTCTTCATAAGAAATAGAATTTAATTTGATTTCGAATTTAGCGTCTTTGCCAGCAAGATCTTTTTGGTGGTAGTCTTCTGGGAACTTAACAGTGATGTCAAATTCTTCGCCAATCTTGTGTCCAATTAATTGTTCTTCAAAACCTGGGATAAATGTGTTTGAACCAATCTTTAGGTCTTGGCTTTCAGCTTCTCCACCTTCAAAGTATTTTCCATCAACAGAACCCTTGAAGTCGATGTTTACAGTGTCTCCATCTTCTACAGGTCTGTCATCAACATTGATGATTCTTGCGTTCATTGCTCTTTGGTTTTCAACTTCAGAGTCAATAAGTTCGTCAGTTACTTCAATAGTTGGGTCTTCGATTTCAATTCCTTCGTAGTCTTTTAATTCAACTTCTGGTCTAACATCAACAGAAACTTTGATAACAAGGTCTTCAGCCTTTTCAATGCTTTCTTCATCAATGTCAATGTTTGGTTGGTCAACTACCTTAAGATCTAATTCTTTAACAGCTTTTTCATATTCTTGTGGAAGAAGTTCGTTGATAGCATCTTCAAAGAATACGTCCTTACCGTACATATTTTCAATCATCTTCATAGGAACATGACCTTTTCTGAATCCAGGAATTTGGAAGTGTTTTTTGTTTTTCTTGTACACTTCGTTTTCAGCTTTCTTTATATCTTCTCTTTTTAAAACAATGTCAAAAAAGACAGTGTTATTTTCTTTCTTATTAATTTCCATTTCAATTGCCTCCTCGCTTCTCGCGTTTTTCACATCTCTATATTATAACATAAGTTATTTTAAAAACCTATTAAATACCTCTGTCCTTTAGTATCTTTGAAAGAATTTCCATCTCTTCATCATTAAGAGTTACACCCTTGGACATCTTTTGGTGGTCAGGGTCCCATTCTCTTAAGTCATACTTAGCTGGTCTATCGTTAAAAGAAACCTTGTTAAGTTCCTTAGTCCAGCCCTTAGCGCTTTCAGATAGAGTTCCCAAGTGTTCAGTAATTTCAAATTTAAAATCGCTCATCTTATCTAACCTTTTCTACTTCACTTAAAATGTTTTTGATTGCCTCATCAGCAGAAATTTCAGAATTTTCCATTTCTCTTCTTGTAGAATACTCAACAATAGATTTTCCTGACTTCTTGCCGCAAGTAATCCTTAGTGGAATACCAATAAGGTCCCTATCCTTAAACTTAACTCCAGGTCTTTCTTTCCTATCATCAAGTAGGACTTCGACACCCTTAGCTTCAAGTTCCTTGTAAATTTTTTCTCCAAGAGCAACTTGTTCTTGGTCTTTAGTATTTACTATAGTAACAATTGCTTCATAAGGTGCCACAGACATTGGCCAGATGATTCCATTATCATCGTGGTTTTGTTCAATAACAGCTGTAACAGATCTTGTTACACCAACACCATAAGAACCCATGTAGAAGTAATTTGCCTTGCCATTTTCATCAAGGTAAGTTGCATTTAGAGCTTCTGAATACTTAGTACCCAATTTAAATATGTTCCCAACTTCAATACCTCTTGCAAACTTATAAACTTCATCAGTTCCTGGGACCTTATCCCCTTCAGCAACAAGAAGAAGGTCATCAACAACTTCGCCTTCAAAGTCACGACCGTAGTTTGCATTGATGTAGTGGTATTCACTTTCGTTGGCACCAACAACAAGGTTATCCATCTCAGTGATTCTCTTGTCAAAAATCATCCTAACATCAAGACCAAGAGGACCAGTGTAGCCTGGTTTAGACTTAATAGCTTCGATTTCACTATCTTCCATCATCCTAATGTCGTGTTCAGCAGTACCAGTGTAAGCAACAAGCTTGGCAAGATTAAGTTCCCTGTCTCCAGGAATAAATACAAGAGCAGGTTCATCGCCTAGCATTAAATCAATCGCCTTAGCACACTTCTTTGGGTCCACCTTTAAAAAGTTGGCAACCTCTTCAATAGTGCTTGCATTTGGAGTGTGAACTTTTTCTAAGTCCTTCTTGTCTTCAGCTTGAGGAAGAATATACTCAACAGGAGCCTTCTCTTCAGTAGCACCAAACTTGCCAGACTCAGAATAAACAATTACACCTTCGCCAGTCTCAGAAAGAGCAATGAACTCGTGAGAACCAGTACCACCCATGGCACCATTGTCGCCCTCAACAATCTTATAATCAAGCTCAAGTCTGTCAAAAATCTTTTCATAAGCTTCGTACATATTCATGTAAGCAGTGTGAAGAGTTTCTGGTGAAGTGTCAAAAGTGTAGGCATCCTTCATAGAGAACTCTCTCGCCCTATTAATACCAAATCTCGGTCTCTTTTCGTCCCTGTACTTAGTTTGGATTTGGTAAAGATTAAGAGGAAGGTCCTTGTAAGACTTAACCTCGTCTCTTATAAGAGTCGTGAAATATTCCTCAGCAGTAGGTCCAAGGCAGAACTCCCTATCATTCCTGTCTCTTAACTTAAACATCTCTGGTCCAAACTTTTCCCATCTACCAGACTCTTTCCAAATCTCAGCAGGTTGGATGGCAGACATTAAAATCTCCATAGCACCAGCCTTATCCATTTCATCACGAACAATATTTTCAATTTTTCTAATAGATCTATAGCCAAGTGGCAAGTATGTATAGACACCACTAGCAGATTTTCTAATCATACCTGCCCTTAGAAGAAACTTGTGAGATGCGATCTCAGCATCTTGTGGATCCTCCCTAAGAGTTGGCATATACAGTTTTGATAATCTCATATTACCTCCATAATAAAAGTATTATAATAAATAAAATTATATTCTACAAGTTTTTAGGTAAAATCTCATAGCACGCTATTTTTATTATACTATAAAGACCCCAAGACTTCACAAAATTGTTAGATTTAATTAGAAGACTTTGCAAGTTTTCTTCTATTAATAAATAAAGAATTTTTGACTTGTATTGTTTAACGACCTTGCAAAAATTTATAACGCTTCATTGTTTAACGACTTTATAAAAATTTATAACTTCTTAAGCTTCAGCAACTTCACAAAGTTTCATTACTTCATAAAGTTTCATTACTTCATAAACTTTACCAACTTTACAATATCCTATTGCTTTATATTTTTAAGTAAGCTTGTGAAAATTTTTTACTTCATAGCTTTTAATAAGTTCTCAAATTTTCAAATTTCATTTTTAACATCACTTTACAAGTCGCATAAACCTCTTTGAAAATAAAAAAAGATGCCCCTCTTGGAAAAATAATTTCCTTAGCTAGGCATCTCATTTACACCAAATTTTAAAAATCTGTAAATGGTCCACTTATTAAATTATCCATTCTCATCAACAACTTCAAAAAGCTCAGGAGGATACAAATAATCCTCCTCCTCTTCATCAATAATCCTGTACCAAGTCTTTTCAATACTAATAACATCATAGACCTTCCCATTAATCATATAAACAGGATCAGTTTCGCCAATAAATTTCACTTTCATAATAATAACCTTACATTTCAATTTTCGTCCTTACACCCATGGAGATTGCGGCTAAATTTTTTTCACTCGCTGGGCGAGTAATAATTTTCAATCCATCGACCCGTAATGAGATTAACTTAACATATTAATAGCTTCATCAATTGTCTCTCTTACCTTACTATCAAATTCACTACTATGACTATAATCAACATCAATGTCAATAAATTCATCGTTTAGATATTCTAAAGTCTCAATATTATTTTTATCTTGAGCAAATACATCATAATCATCCGCAAATTCAACAGCAAAATACTCATTAATTTCATAAGGCTTACAATTTGCTTTTAAAAATAACAATTTTTCCTTTAAGTTTTTTCCCAATGTTTGCTCACCCTTCCTTATATTAATAATTTCAATCCACGCCCCAGTGAAGGGTGCGACCCCAAGAATGTATTTGACCCAACATGTGGGGTGGATTTCAATCCGCGCACCCGCGAGGGGTGCGACGTATAACCCTCATACTCTAATATGGGGGTAGTAATATTTCAATCCACGCACTCACGGGGAGTGCGACATTCACATGGTCTCCATATTGAGTCCTCATCTTTATTTCAATCCACGCACTCACGGGGAGTGCGACATGGAAGTTGTTACTACAACAGACCAAGGAATAGTTATTTCAATCCACGCACCCGCGAAGGGTGCGACTTTTCAATTCTTACCTTATCCGTTCCCTCAATACCATTTCAATCCACGCACCCGCGAAGGGTGCGACGAAGTTCGGCGCCTCCGTTTTCGGGATTTCCATTATTTCAATCCACGCACCCGCGAAGGGTGCGACCAAACAGTAGCACCAGAATTCTTTATCATCTATAATTTCAATCCACGCACCCGCGAAGGGTGCGACCGGTTTGGCACGGATATTTCTTTATCCATTTTCTTTATTTCAATCCACGCACCCGCGAAGGGTGCGACTGAGTTTGTGGGAAAAGAAAGACATAATCATCAACGGATTTCAATCCACGCACCCGCGAAGGGTGCGACAAGATGACATTGCACAGATGGGGAAGGTATAGGAAAATTTCAATCCACGCACCCGCGAAGGGTGCGACCGTTACAAAAAGAAAAATGGCATCGAGGACTTAAAATTTCAATCCACGCACCCGCGAAGGGTGCGACCTTCCATCTGTATTATTTTGAACCTCACCTAAGAAATTTCAATCCACGCACCCGCGAAGGGTGCGACCAATTTTAAAGGAACTTAAAAAGCTTAATGATGGATTTCAATCCACGCACCCGCGAAGGGTGCGACGATTGATAGACAGATTAGGGCATTATTTGAATATATTTCAATCCACGCACCCGCGAAGGGTGCGACATGATAAAAATATTGTATCTGGGATTGAGTTTGGATTTCAATCCACGCACCCGCGAGGGGTGCGACCTGTGACAATCCCATGCTATGATGATGACATTGAGAATTTCAATCCACGCACCCGCGAGGGGTGCGACTTGTCACCTCGACTGCGTATTTTCTATATTCTTCAGATTTCAATCCACGCACCCGCGAGGGGTGCGACACAAGGTCCACATAGGCCTTTGTGTATTCCTCACATATTTCAATCCACGCACCCGCGAGGGGTGCGACTTGTCTTTACTTAGCTTTCTGTCGACTGCAACTGTATTTCAATCCACGCACCCGCGAGGGGTGCGACTCCAATCTTTGACCACATTCGTGGCAATACTTTTATTTCAATCCACGCACCCGCGAGGGGTGCGACTCAACATAAAGCTTTTTGGCATTCCCACTAGATGGATTTCAATCCACGCACCCGCGAGGGGTGCGACTGTAATTCTACCTGGGATATTTGCCCCTGCTTGTTTATTTCAATCCACGCACCCGCGAGGGGTGCGACAAAAACAATTGCCGCCGCTGAAAGTATGTCATAAGAATTTCAATCCACGCACCCGCAAAGGGTGCGACAGTAAGACCAATTTCCCAAGCAAGGGAGAAAAGGATTTCAATCCACGCACCCGCGAAGGGTGCGACTGGGTCAAACACTGCCACGTATGATAATCTCACTATTTCAATCCACGCACCCGCGAAGGGTGCGACAGCAAATCTATTGATCCACTTATCCCGTTATCACCGACAAATTTCAATCCACGCACCCGCGAAGGGTGCGACGAGAGATTTATTGAGTATTTTATAGCTATTAAAGATTTCAATCCACGCACCCGCGAAGGGTGCGACAAACGGAGAAGCAATCTCCAACTCAGAATGTAACAATTTCAATCCACGCACCCGCGAAGGGTGCGACCGGGAGTTCTTTTATAGAAGCCTCCATAATAATTATTTCAATCCACGCACCCGCGAAGGGTGCGACATAGTATTTGAAAACAAGAGGAGAGACTATGAAATTTCAATCCACGCACCCGCGAAGGGTGCGACTTTACATTCTAAAAAGACCTTTTGAATTTGAGGGAATTTCAATCCACGCACCCGCGAAGGGTGCGACTTGTCCTATTGGTGTTTCAATTCCAACTATAAACATTTCAATCCACGCACCCGCGAAGGGTGCGACGCGACTGCAAGCTTAGAAATAAAAAGGACGAGGAATATTTCAATCCACGCACCCGCGAAGGGTGCGACACACATACCCTGAAAATAAATTCTATTTTGACAGCATTTCAATCCACGCACCCGCGAAGGGTGCGACTGCATTTTTTAGCCATTATCTCCTACTAAAAAATACAGCTAATCATTTTTTAAAGAGTTTTGTCTCTTTTTTCCTTGTTTTTTTATGAGTTAGGTCTGGGATTTTTATGTCCAGGCCTAAATCTCATGAGTCTTATAATATTAACAGGTCTTTTTCTGGGTTATAAGTATCGTCTCTTCCCAGACTTTCAACTCGCCTCTCCCAATTTTTCCCTAGGTTATAAATCCTTATGGAATCTTTTTTGGGATCAATTATTTTTTCTAATTTACTCTTTATTTCTACCATGTCTGCTGGATAAATATTTAATTCAAACACTGAGTTTTGTACCCTTTGTCCATAATCAAGACAGACTTTTGCTACCTGTCTTAATCTTTTTTTGCCAGCTGGCGTTACTGTTTCTACATCGTAAGTAATTAACACTTGCATTTCAGCCTCCTATCATAAAGGGTGGGTAGGCCTCTATGTCTCCTCTAAGGTAAGAATTCAATAAGAGGGCTTGCACGTGAGGAAGTAGTCCAATTTTAATGTTCTCTTCTAAAAATGGATGGTAGATTTCTTCTTGTTCTCTCTTGTTCCAGTTTTCTAAAACTACCTGTCTTCCCTTTTCATTTAGGAGTGTGGCTCCATTTTCTTTGACTTCAAAATGGTTCTTATTTATTCTATTTAAGTTTATCATTGAAAGTGTAAACTTATCAACTAGAAAGGCTCTCATCTCCTCGATTATGTCTAGTGCCATACTAACCCTGCCTGGTCTATCTGTGTGAAAAAATCCTGCATAAGAGTCTATCCCCACTCCTTCAAGGGCTGCAGCTATATTATTGGTAAGTAGGGAATAGAGGAAGGATATAAGGGCATTAAACCTATCCATGGGTGGTCTTTTACTCCTATCTATAAAGAAGAAATCTTCTCTTTGTTTTATTATTAATTCATCTAATACAGAGAAGTAGCCTTTTGCTATTATTCCTTCAATACCTCTTACACTATCTTTGTTTTCACAATTTTTTATTTCTAACATTAAAAGTTTTATTGCTTCTATTACTTCTTCTAACCTTTTAACATCTACCTTATCCTTATTGTCTAACTTCCCTCTTATTAAAACCTTCCTGGAGTTGTAGGCCTTAGCATAAATTATGTTTTTTACAAAATCTAAAGACTCTTCTGAGTCTTGCATTTTGTATTGTTTCTTTCTCGTATAAATATTTCCATAAGATGCTCCTATTACTCTTCCACAATATTTTCCGTAGGGTGTAAAAAATGTTATTGCTACATTTTCTTCCATGCACATCTTCATAAGGTCTGGGCTGACGCCCATGTAATTGAAGCAAACTATTTGCTTTAATATGTGGATAGGGTATCTTGCGATTCTATTTGAATCCTCTGTTATGGAAATATTTCTCCCTTCTTTTCTCAAATAATAATTAGGATTTGTTACATATAAGGTGTTCAGTAATTTTTTCATAATTCTGCCCCATAGATATAGTTCCCAACATTTTTTATCTTTTTTGTTAACCTAGGCTTGCACTCTTCATACAAGGAACACATCCTACAATTTTTATAATTTTCTGCTTTTGGTATAATTTTATTCTTGTAATAATAGTGCATTTCTTGGGTTGCTTTTGTTGTCAGTTCTCTAAGCTCATCTGTAAACTCAACTTTTTCTCTTGTGTCTGTTTCATTGTAATAAAGATAACCGTAGTCTAATTTGATGTTAAAGTTTTCTTCTATACAAATTGCCTGTGCCATTAGCTGAGCATTGTCGTAGTTGTATTTTTTCTTCTTTCCTCTTTTATATTCTACGATTACAGGTAGCCACTTACCCTTTCTGTTTTTTAATTCTACTCCTTCATCTGACTTGTGAAATTCAATTACATCTAACCTGCCAGAGAGTCCCAAAGATTTAGAACTCACTGACATGGCTCTTGATATTATTATGTCTTTTCTCTTTTCCTTTATGAAGGGTTGGTCTACTTTCGTATGGATGACTTGACCTTCTGCTGTAAAGGAGTTTTCCGTCCAAATATTTTCAATATGGATAAGGGCCCACTGCCTCTTGCAAAATAAAAAATGTTGTATTCCATTTAACATTAAATAGTCATCTTCAACATACATTTTATATTCCTTGAATGTGTTCTACTCTCAAACCCTTTTCTTCATATTCTTTTAATTTTTCTTGGTCTAGTCTAATATTGTAATCTTCATATTTTACTTTTAAGTCCTCTGCGTTAGGTAGGTCGTATTCTAGTAGGTCCTTAATCTTTCCACTTGACACATCGCCAACCTTTGATGAGTGATTAAACCAAAAGATGTCTTTAACTTCCATGGATCCATCTGGTCTTGCTGATGATACGTCATTTAAAAATAGAGTTTTTATACACTCTTTTATAGTTTCAACGTCTTCTTGGTCAAAGCCAGTTTTTTCTGCAAAGTAAGAATTTATACTGCCATTAACTACATAAACTCCATGGTCCACAAAGTGTTTTGTTCCCATTGTATCTGCAGATCTTGTTTTTCCAGCTGCCGGTTCCATACCGCTTATAGATTTTGTTATTTGCATTGTTGTTATTTCTATTGGCTCAATAGATTTTGCAATGGATATAGAAACTGGTCCCCTTATTCCTAGAGCTCTTTTTTGGTAAGTAAAGACTTGACCAAAGGACCTTATATCTAGCCACTTTTCATTTGCTATTTTTTCAACTTCTTCGTCAGATTCTTTGTTAAATACATCTTCAAATCTCTTTTGAAGAGATCTAAATCCATCGTCGCTCCTGTCAAGGGATTTTACAAAGATGTCATGTCCCATATCTTGCATCCTATTTCTTATTTTTCTCTTTAAGCAAACATCAGAGATCTCTCCAAATCCTCTGTTATCAATTCTTGGCATATTACCTGTCAAAGGATCTCCATTTGGGTTGGCTCCAGAAACTTCAATTGTAAAAATAAAATCCACCTTATTGTTAATCATTTTTTTCCTCACTTTCTTTCATAGCATTCTTATATAAGTATTCTAGTTCCTTTTTTTGAGCTTCATATCCGAATAAAAATCCTGAGCTCAATGGTTTATTTGTTTCAAAGGAGTTAAATTTATAATTATCTCCAATAAGTCCAATTACGTCACTGGTATCCTGTTTTAAAATAAGCCTTATCTTTTTAGTTTTTTCATTAGCTAATAATTTAAAATCATAAGGTTTTGTCATGTCGCTAAGCCTCATACTCATAGTTACTGGTTTATTTAAATAACTTGTCCAAAGTTTTTCAGCATTTGTTATTCTTTCATTATCTTTGTTATACGTAAAAGCTTCAGTCTTTTCATATATTGCCAATAACCTACCAAATAAGTAAGACCTGTCTGTTTCTTTTCTATCCAACATATTACTCTTAATTCCCTCCTTATCTTTTAGGATTGCCAAGGCACACAACTTAACTTGTTGCCATGATTTATCGTAGCTTAATCTATTTCTTATATTTAATTCCATGGCTCTAATTATATTTTGAGGCATGTCTCTACCTTCAACTATGGCCATAATGATGTTCTTATATTGATCAGTGGAGAAACTCTTCTTCGATACTTCTAAACCTTTTTCTCTTTCAACTCCATAGGCTGTTTGAATTAGAGCAAAGGGACTTGGTGTGTATAGGTGTCTTCCTATTTCTTTAGTATATCTTGGCCAATTGTATTTACCTTGCCATTTAACCAAGTTCTCCTTGAGTATTGAAGAATCCATTTCTTTAAAATATTTAAGGGCTACCCTCCCATTGCTTACTTTGTCTATTATTGCAATGTAGTACTTAGAGTCTTCGTTAAATCTTATCCTGCCACTGGTAAAGGACTTAACAATATCTTCAGATGTTTTATCTGCTATAGTCATAGAAGTTTCTTTACTTATTCCTTTTAAATCATCTTCTGACAGCATAACTAATTGGCGATTTTGGGAACTATCTTTATTTGACTCTTCAATGCTTTTTTCTAGCTTCTTGGTTACATCCATCTCCGTCTTATTTTGAATATCATCAGAGAACCAGCTCAAAACATAAGTAAACTCTCCAAGCCATCTAGAAGTATTTTCGCCACTTAAGAGGGCCTTAGCCATTTGTATAATTTTCTGGCTTGAGTCCTTTCCAATCTTTATAGTTTCGTCGGGCTTATCAAACCTACCAAGGAAGTTTTCATTGTTTGCAGTTATTTGAGATATAAGTCTTGCAGAACCTATAAGGGGTTTGTGCTTTAAGCACAAAAAGTCTTCTTT
>PPYF01268268.1_pt1 | contig 15758 bp, 13 predicted proteins | sample 1559871 | NCBI WGS metagenome assembly PPYF01 (sample SAMN08240021, study PRJNA423297) | Human gut metagenome, whole genome shotgun sequencing project. | reverse complement strand
GGTTGGGGGAGGGGGAGGAGAAACTTTCTCCAGAAAGTTTCTCCTCCCCCTCCCCAATCATCTTTCCCGTCCTACTCGGGCGACTCCTCGCCGTCCTGAAGGAACAGCTCAATGCGGTTGCTGCCGGGGGCGATGCGGATGTCTACGCCGAGGTCGAGACAGGAAGTCCCTTCCTTCTTCTCGCGGCATTCGGGCGTGTCCGGCTCGAAATGCGCGTCGTAGGGATCGGCGTTCGGGGCGGCAAGCTGGGAGAGCGTGTCCCGGACGGCCTGCGCGCGGACGCCGGGATCGTCGCTGAGGATCGGATCATCCGCGTACACGGGGCCTTCGTCGCCGAGCATGGCGTGCTTATAGTCCTTGGCCGCCAGCTCGCCGAACAGCCGATGCAGCGTCCCTTCGCTGAGCGGGGCGGTGAGGGAAAGGCCGACGATGCTCGACTCCGTGTCCCGGTAGAGGGAAATGACGCCCTGCCAGAGCACGCCGCCGCTCGACAACGAAGTCTTGAGCGAAATGTTCTGGCTGTCGTTGTAGCTCTCGCGGCGCAGGAGAATTCCGTACCTGAGGCAGGCCGCCTCGTCCATGTCGCCCCGGAACGTGTCCAACAGCGGCCCGATGGAGACGGTTTCCGGCGGGTTCCGGTCGGGATCGCGGGCGAGGTCGCGATCCTTTTCCTCTCCGTCCGCGATGAACAGCGGTTCGCTGCCGCGAAACACCTCCAGCGTCGGATCGGGCATGCAGCTCGTGTCCAGTCTGTCTTCGGGCCGGAGTTCCTGCTTCACCGGGAAGCTCAGCAGATAGTCCCCCATGTCCGCCTCAAGGAAGAAACACGGCTCTTCGGGAAGCGTGACGGAAACCTGCTGCTCCATGTCCAGATGGCCGCTCAGCTTGCGCTCGACCCACTGTTGATGGGGGTCCTGACACCACAGGGAAAAGGCTTCGACGGGGTAGTCCATATGGTTGGCGAGCTTCGCGGCCCACGCGGCGGGCGGCCCCGCCAGAAGGACGGCCAGCGTCAGCAGCGTTCCGAGGAACACCCCGCCTTTGCATCCCGGATCATGCGGCCCCGCCGGCTCCTCCTCCGTGCGGGCGCCGGACAGGCGGAAAGGCACATTCATGGAACCTCCTGTATGTGGAACGGTTGTTTTCTTCAAAGCCATGCGGCGTATATACCACAAAGACGGGCCGTACCGAAAACCGATTTTTCACCCTGTCCCGTCAGCCGGAGGATGTGTTCCGGCGTTGAAAGGTCCTCATCGCCTGCGGTGCGGACGAGGCCGACGGCGCGTCTTCCGACTGAAAAGGCCGCTGCGGAGGGCTGTCGCTGCGGTTGATGCGCCCCATTCGTACTCTCCATTCCCGTTTGCAGAGTCCGAAGCGCGCCCCGCTTCGGGATATGCGGGACGGCTTCCCGGCCTCCGCCGCATCAACCGTTTGTTTGAACGCAGCCTTGAAAAAACGCAACCGTTCAAAGGTGATCCGTGTTGGCCGATCCCGGCTTTTCGGAGGCCTTTTTGCGGAATCTGCGGTGTGTCTCTTGCCCCCTGCCGGAAGCGTGGGCGCTCTAGCGCAACAGGAGTTCCACCTGTGCGGTTCCGGCCCGGACGAGCGGCGAACCGCCCTTCACCGCGACGCTGACCCGTTTCGCCAGCCCCGGAGACTGCCGCAGCAGGAAGGCGCGCACCTGCTCCGCGCGGCTGCGGGCCAGCGCCTCCAGATCGGCCTTCCCCACGTTTTCGCGCGCCTGAAGCCGTTGTTCCATGACGTCCGGTTCTTCGTTCCCGTTTTTTCCGGCGGACGACGCCTTGTATACTTGTCGCAGCAACCGTTCGTACTCGGCGGGCTTGAGGGACGCCTCGGCGTTTTTCCCGGCTCGGGCCAGCACCTTGCGGAGTACGCGCTGACGCTTGAGGCCCCGCGTGTCGCTGGCCGGTTCGTACATGCCGATCAGTTCGATCCTGATCTTGGGACGCGATTCCAGCGCCTTGGCGATGCGCTTGAGGCGTTCCTGCGCGGCGGGATTGAGCCGCGTTTCCCCCGGTGCGAAGGCGACGAGCTGCACGGCGGGATCGTCGGGCGTGACGAGGCCGACGATGCCTCCGATCAGGGCGAACGGCGACGTGACGACCTTGGCGAACAGGCCGCCCACGGCCTTGCCCACCAGTCCGCCCACCTGCACCGCCGAAGCGTCCAGCCGTCCTGAGACGGGGAGGTCCAGCGTGACGTTGCCGCGCAGGTCCTCCAGAAGCGCGAGGCCGAGCGGCAGGGGGTAGTCCGGCGTGCCGGGGCGGGTGTCCTTGGGGCCGAGCACGGGCTTTTCCAGCCTGATGCGGTTGTCGAGGGTGAAGTTCCAGCCGGACGTGCGGAAGACGCTTTCGAGATCAAGCCTTCCCTGTAGGACGGGATAGCCCAGATAGGCTTTGGCATAGGCGGAATAGCGGGCGAGGTCCACGCCCTTCGCGGTGAAGTCCAGTGCGGCGGCGGGCGGCGTCGAAAAGGGATTGAACTTGCCGGACAGGGTGATCGGCGCGCCGCCGAGCTGCCCGGTCAGAGAGACGTCCGCCATGCCGGAGGAAGTCAGATTCGTGAACGTCGCGTCGATGTCCTGTACGGCGGCACCGGCGGCGTGGAGCCGATCCCGGAACAGCAGAGCCGCGTCCTGTAGGTGCAGCTTGGCGGCGGCGAATCGGAAGGACGCGCCGCCGTCCCGCTTGCCGGTGGGCAGGCAGGACATGATGTCCAGCGTCCCCGACGGCGTGAGGGCCACGTCCAGGCGGAGGCGATCCAGCAGCACGTCCTCGGCCTCGAACGTCCCGGCGGACGAAAACCGGAGCTTGTCCACGGTAAGCCGCCGGAACGTCGCGTAGGTCTTGTTGCTGCGGGCGTCCCTGACCGTCGCGTCGCGCGCGGTGAAGGCCCCGGAAGCCCGCACGCCGAGTTCCTTTCCCTGTTCCTCCACCACGGCGTCGAGGCCCGCGTCGAGGGTCCCCGAGGGGGAGAGTCCGCTCAGGACGCCCAGAGGACGGAGCAGATCGAGGGGCAGCCCCGAGGCGTCGAGCCGGGTGGAAAGGTGCAGCGGTACGGGCCGCAGCGTGCCCTTGGCCTTGAACGCATTGCCGGGAGCGGCGCTGCCGCCGAGGGTAAAGCTGACGGGCTGGCGCAGGTCCTGCGTGAGCGGCCCCGTTTCGAGGCTGAGGTTGTCCACGAGGATTTGTTTCGTATCCCGTACCGTGCCTTTGGTCAGGCTGAACGCGCCGGATGTGAGTTTCCAGCCGGAGAGAACCGTCTTGGCGGCGTCGGGCAGGGCGGACGTGAGCCGTCCGGCGGGCAGGTTCGTCCTGACGGCGGGCGTTCGTTTGGCGGGCGCGGGCTTTGCGCCGGGGATGGCGAGCTCCACGCCGTCAACGGTGGAGACGCGCAGGGCGGGTGCGGTGACGGACAGTTTCCTGACGGAGGCGGTCCGGGCCCGCGTATCGAGGTTCAGGCCGACGCAGGCGAGGGATTGCACTCGGACGGCGGGCGTGCCCGCGTCCTTTCCGGCCTTGCGGTCGGCGGCGGACAGGCTGTTGCCGCGCCCGAAGGAAAGGTCTTTCAAGGACGCCTCGGCATCGGTGACGGCGAGGAAGGGAACGCCGGGCCGTTGCGCCGCATCGCTCGTCTCGCCCGTTCCGAAGCCCACGCCGCCCTTGACCGCCACGCGCCCGAGGATGTCGCTGAAGGGCGTCCCGCCGAGCAGGGGGCGGAGCGCGATCAGGGGCAGGTCGTCCACCCACAGGGAGGCGTGCAGGCTCGGCGGATTGAGCGTGCCCTCGCCGTCCACGGCGAGCACGCCTTCGCTGCCGATGCCGAAGGACAGCCGCATGGCCGTCCGCGCGCCGGGCCGGGTGGAGAATTCGGCGATGCGCCCGTCCACGCCGGTGATCTCGATGACCTGCGTGTCCGCGAGCGCCGCGTCGGCCCATGTGAAATCGGAATTGCGGAGGATGAGGTCCGCGCCTTCCACCACGAAGGGCGTATCGTCGGGCTTGCCTTCGGGGCCGAGCCACGTCTCCCAGTCGATGCGGCCCGCCTCGTCGCGGCTGACGCGCAGGTACAGCCCGTCCAGCTCCATCGCCTCCAGCCGGATGCGGCGTTCGGACAGGGTGAAGTCGTCCAGCTTCGCGTGCCCCTGCCGGAGCCTGCCGATGATCGCGCCTTCGGGGCTGGCGATCTCCACGTCCGCGACCCGCACCGTGCCGGAGAGGCTGGTCGCCACGAGGCCCGGACGGGGCTGCGACAGGGTGAAGGCCATGTCCGCCTCCACGGTGCCGCTGTTGAGGCGCAGGGGCGTGAATTCCGCGAGGTAGCGCCGGAAGTGCTCCATGTGCAGCGGTGCGGTGCGGATGGCGAAGACGGTGCGGACCGTGTCGGCGTCGGGCTCGATGCGGCCCGTGACCTCGATGGGCGTTCCGTTGACCCGCGCCGTGAGCGTGGGGGCGAAGGGGGTATCTTTGGAGGGCAGGAGCGGGGCGTTGAAATCCACGTCGCTGATGGTGTGGGAGATGTCCACGGGGCCGTCGCGCAGGATGATGGTGCCGCCCCGCAGGTCCAGATCGCTGAGGGCGAACAGCGGCACGCCCGGAGCCTCGGGCGCGGCTGCGGCGTCGGGCAGGAGCTTTGAGAAGGAGAAGGCCCCGTTGCCGAGGTAGGCGATGTCGAGTACGGGCTTGAAGACGCGCAGCGACGCCTGCACCGGAGCGGCGTCCCCGAACAGGCGCAGATGGGGGATGAGTTCCAGCTTTTCGATGGTCAGGAGCGCGCCGTCGCCGCCGTCGAGGTAGGGGACGCGGACGTCCCACACGGAGATGGCGAGCGTGAAGGGATTGACCCGTACCGCTCCGAGCGTGACCGGCGCGTTGACCGCGTCGGAAAGCTGGCTTTCGAGCACGCCCCGCAGCACGGTGGGCGGCAGGGCGGTGACGAGCGCGACCCACAGCGCGCACAGGATCGCGGCGGCGAACAGGCAGACGCGCGGGCCACGGGCGAAGCGGCGGCCCTTGCGCCGGGCCTTGTCTTCTTCGGCCTGTTCGACGAGAGGGGAGATCGGCGCGGACCGGCGGGCGGCCTTGTTCGCGCGGCGGCGTTGGGTGCGCTTTTTTGAAGCCATGAGGGCCTGCCGTGGGAGCCAGCCCCTCCCGTGGGAAAGGCTACGAAAAAAGGGGGAGGTTGCCCTCCCCCTTGGAATTGTTGCGGTTAGCGGCGGTCGCCGAGGAGGCGGAGCAGCATGAGGAACAGGTTGATGAAGTCGAGGTACAGGGTCAGCGCGCCGAGCAGCGCGCCGCGCCGGATGGCGGTGGCGTCGCCGAGCGGGGCGTTTTCCCCGAACGCGCGAATCTTCTGGGTGTCGTAGGCGGTCAGGCCGGTGAAGATGATCACGCCGATGGCGCTGATCACGAAGGCCATGGCCGAGCTCTGGAGGAAGATGTTCACGATCATGGCGATGATCAGGCCGAACAGGCCCATCATCATGAAGCTGCCCATGCCGGTGAGGTCACGCTTGGTTACGGTGCCGTAGAGGCTCATGCCGCCGAACATCGCCGCGCAGGTCACGAACGTGGACATGACGGACGTCTGCGTATAGACGATCAGTACGGAGGACAGGAACGCGCCCATCAGCGCGCTGTAGACGATGAACAGGGCCGTGGCCGCAAAGGCGGACAGGCGGCTGATCATGCCGCTGAGGACCATCGGCAGGGCGAACACGGCGATGGCGAGGATGATCATGCCGAACATGTTGCCGAAGATGGCCGAGAGCAGGACCGGGGAGCTGGCGACGAAAAAGGCGGTTCCGGCCGTGACCAGCAGGCCCACCGTCATCCACTGGTACACGTGGCGCATAAAGACGGATGCGACGCTCAGGTTGGTGGCCCTGGTGGTATCGCGCAAACTTTCCATTGAAGAAACCTCCGAAAAAAGGGGGTTGACGTTCTGAAATACCTTAGGGGATCATAGTCATTAAAAGGCCGATACGCAAGGGCGCGGCCTTCCGGTCTCAGCGGATTTCCTGCCGGTACTGCAACGACTGGCGCAGGGTTTCGCGGTCCATGAACTTGACCTCCGCGCCGAGGGGAATGCCCTGCGCGAGCCGCGTGACCGTGACGCCGGGGAAGCGGCGGTTGATGAGGCTTCGGATGAGCGCGCCGGTGGTTTCGGCCTCTACGGTCGCGCCGAGGGCGAGGATGACTTCCCTGACCCGCCCCTCGTCCAGCCTCCGGGTGAGACGGTCGAGTTCGAGGCTTTCGGCGCTCAGGTTGTCGAGCGGGGCGAGCAGGCCGCCGAGGATGAGGTAGCGGCCCTTGTAGAACGCGCCTTCCTCCATCGTGAGCATGCTGTCCCATTCGGAGACGACGCACAGGAGTTCGTCGTTGCGGTCGGCGTCCGAACAGACCGGGCAGGGATCGGTTTCGGTCAGCGCCCCGCAGCGGGAGCATAGCCGCAGGTTGTCCCGCAGGTCGTGGATGCCCTTGCCGAGCCGCCGCGTTTCGGCCTCCGGCCACTTCAAAAGGGTCATGGCGACGCGCATGGCCGACTTCGGCCCGAGGCCGGGCAGCCGCGCCAGTTGTTCCACTATCGCCTTCAACGGTTCCGGTATTCTGTGGTCCATGATGCCTCATTTGGGTGGAGAGATTGGGGGAGAGGGAACCTTTCTTCAGAAAGGTTCCCTCTCCCCCAATCTCTCCCTCCCAACACTTTTGATTTTATTGAATCCCTGTTCCGCGTATCGCTTCGGAAACGAAAAGCCTTTGGGAAAGGATGGAGGTGGGGATGGGGGAGAAAGACCGTCCTTCAGGGACGCGACAACCCGCCATCCACGGCTGGACGACGGGCAGTTTGCGGCCCACCGGGGGGCGAAACGTATGGCCTTCGCGCCTCCCGTCTCCAAAATACGAACGTTTGAGGAGGGAGAGGGTGGGGTTTGGGGAGAGGGAGGGAAGCCCTTTTTCAAAAGGGTTCCCTCCCCCTCCCCAATCTTCATCTTCTTTTCTTCATTAAATAATGCCGGGCAGCTTGATGCCGCCGGTGATGGCGCTGACTTCGCGGTCCATAGTGGCGCGTCCGACGCGGATGGCTTCGTTGACGGCGGCCAGGACGAGGTCCTGAAGCATTTCGACGTCGCCGCCTTCGAGGGCCTTGGGATCGATGGTGATGGACTTGATGTCCTGCTTGCAGGTGGCGACGACCTTGACCATGCCGCCCCCGCTGGAGGCTTCGACGGTCCGTTCGGCCATTTCCTGCTGCATTTTGGCGATTTTGTTCTGCATGACGCCGGCCTGGCGTACAAGATCATTCATGTTGCGCATGCTGAGCTCCTTGAAAGGATCGGTTGGGAGAGGATTCCCTTAACCCCGCGTCTGCTCCACCGGGATACACCGTAAGAGAGAAGCGTCGAATGTCTCGGCGAGAGACTTGATCACGGGGTGGGAGGCAAATTCTTTTTTGAGTTCGGCCTCGGTCTTGTGCAGCCGTTTCGGCGGGGACACCCGCACGGTGATCGCCCTGCCGGAGTACTCGCTTGCCAGACGTTCCAGCTCGGCGAGCCGGGAAGAGGCCACGAGCTGTTCATACTGGATGGCGCTGGTTGTGGCAAGAGTCAGCACGCCTTCCGTAAGCGTCCCGTTCGCCTGCGTAAGCGCCGGAAGCGACAGGAGGCCGTCCTGCTGGTTTTTGCGGCAGAACTCCACGAAGGAGCCCCATTCCGCGTTTTCCGGCTCGGAAGCGGCGTCCGGGGAAGACTCGGGTTCGGCGGGCCGGGGGGGCGCCGCGGTATCCAGCGGGTGCGGCGCATCCGTAGGCGGCACCGAGGACGCGGGGGCCTCAACGGACGGGGAGGACGTTTCCCACGGCGGCGTGCCTTGCAGGGTGTGCTGCGGCATGGCGGGGCGGGGCGTTTCCGTGTGGGCCGGTTCTTGGCGGGCGGGTTCCGGGCGCACCGGTTCGGGACGGGCCGCCGGACGCGGCGGCATGCTCGGGCGCGGGGGGACCGCAGGCCGCGAAGCCGCCGGAGACGGCGCGGGACGCGGGGGTATCCCCGAGGGCCGCGAAGATTCGACCGGAACCGAGGGGGCCGCCGCAGGCGCGGAAAACGCGGGGCGTGCGGACGGCATGGCCGCCGGGGGCGCGGGCGGAATGTCCGACGCAGCGGGGGCCGAAGGGACGGACGGCGCGGCGGGCGCTGAGGGCGCGGGGGCGTTGCCTCCGGCTGCGCTTCCTCCCGAGGACGGCACGGTGCGCGAAAGGGTTTCCAGCGACACGAGGCGCGGCAGCAGGGCGAGGTTCAGGAGCAGCAGCTCCAGTGCGGCGGAGGGCTCAAGGCTGGTGAGCACCTGCCGCTGGCTTTCCAGCACCATTTGCCAGGCCGCGTGGATGTAGCCGGGATCGAACTGGGGCGCGAGGTCCATGAGGCGCTGCTTTTCGGCGTCCGGCATGTCCAGCGCGGACGCGGCGGCGGCTCCGGCCTGACGGATCAGGAACAGGTTGCGCCACAGCGTCGCCAGTTCGCGCAGGAAGAACCCGAGGTCCACGCCGCGTTCCAGCAGTTCCTGCGTCAGCGCGGCGACCGCGAGGCAGTCCTGCGCCTTGAGGGCGTTGAGGAGGCGTTCGTACAGTTCCTGCCCGGCGAGGCCGAGCACGCTGCGGGTGGAGGCTTCGGTCAGATTGTCGCCGCCGAGGGCCAGCGTCTGGCCGAGCAGGGACATGCTGTCGCGCACGCTGCCCGCGGCGCGGCGCGCGAGAAGGCGGACGGCGTTTTCCTCGAAGGGGATGCCTTCCTTGTTGAGGACGCGCGTCAGATGGGCCATCAGTTCGGCTTCGGGGATGGCCTTGAAGATGAAGTGCTGGCAGCGGCTGACGATCGTGATCGGAAATTTGTGGGCCTCGGTGGTGGCGAGGATGAAGGTCGCGCGCGGCGGCGGCTCCTCCAGCGTCTTGAGCAGGGCGTTGAAGGACTCGCGGGTCAGCATGTGCGCTTCGTCGATGATGAAGACCTTGTAGCGGCCTTCCATCGGCGCGTAGGCGATGGCTTCGCGCAGACGGCGGGCGTCGTCGATGCCGCGGTTGGACGCGCCGTCGATTTCCACCACGTCCACATGGTTGCCCTGCGTGATGCGGCGGCACTGCTCGCACTGGTTGCAGGGCTCGCCGGTGGGGGCGTGCTCGCAGTTCAGGGCCTTGGCGAAGATGCGGGCGATGGTAGTCTTGCCCACGCCTCTGGTCCCGCTCAGCAGGTAGGCGGGCGCGACCTTGTCCTCGGCGGCGGCGCGGGAAAGGATGGCCTTGACGGTCTCCTGTCCCGTGACTTCGGCGAACGTCTGCGGACGGTAGCGGGCGGCGAGGGAAGCGTGGCTCATGCGGGGCACCGGAAGGAAAGGTTGTCCCGGCGGGGCCGGGAGAAAACGGGGGAGGAGAGCCCTCCCCCGGAACGGACTAGAACGAGTAGTTGGTCAGCCACTGGCTGTAGCGCGGGTCCTGACCCTTGATGGCCTTGAAGTAGGCGCTCTGGAGGGCCTTGGTCACCGGACCGGCATGGCCTTCCCCGATGGTGCGGTTGTCGAGTTCGCGGATGGGCGTCAGTTCGGCGGCGGTGCCGCTGAAGAACGCTTCGTCGGCGTAGTAGACTTCGTCGCGGGTGAAGAGCTGTTCCTCGACGGTGTAGCCGAGGTCGCGGGCGATCTTGATGATGGAGTCGCGGGTGATGCCGTCGAGGATGGCGGTCAGCGGCGGGGTCTTGATGATGCCGTTGCGGACGATGAAGAAGTTTTCGCCGGTGGCTTCGCAGACGTAGCCGTTGGTGTCGAGCATCAGGGCTTCGTCATAGCCGTCCTGCTTCACTTCCATCTTGGCGAGCACGGAGTTCACATAGTTGCCGGCGGCCTTGGCCTTGCTCATCAGGGTGTTGACGTGCATGCGGGCGAAGGAGCTGGTCTTTACGCGGATACCCTTTTCGAGGGCTTCGGCGCCGAGGTAGGCGCCCCAGGGCCACACGGCGATGATCAGGTGCGTGGGGTTGTTGCCGGGGAACACGCCCATGTCGCCTTCGCCGGCGAAGGCGAGGGGACGGATGTAGCCTTCGGGAAGTTTGTTCGCCACGACGGTGTCGACGATTGCCTTGGAAATCTCGTCGGCGGAGTAGGGCATACCGAGGCCGAGGATTTTGGCGGAGTTGACGAGGCGCTTGGAATGCTCCGGCAGACGGAAGACGGCGGAGGTGCCGTCGGGGCAGGCGTAGGCGCGGATGCCTTCGAAGACGCCGGTGCCGTAATGGAGGCCGTGGGCAAGAACATGGACCTGAGCCTGATCCCAGGGGACCAGTTTCCCGTCAAACCAGATGAATTCCGTTTTCTGAAGCATGGGGATTACCTCTGTGACCCCGAAGGGCGAATTCGTTTGTGCGCTTCGGTAGATGAAGCGTTGCGATCCGTTACGCTAAGTGAAAGCGGAGCGGGGGTCAAGGGTTCCGCCCGGCTTCTCCCAAGAATCCTTTCTTTACCGCCCGGATGCGCGCGGTGCGCTTCCCTTTTGGGGCGAAGCCACGTACGCTTGCCCCTCCGGTTCCGAACGGCGGCAAGGCGGCGTATGATGGCGTCGTCCGACCTGATGGGTGATTTCTGGGGCGAGCTCCCCGTTGAAAGAGACGAACGGGCAACGGTCGGTCCTTCCGGGGGGGGCGCCGGACGCACGGACGGGCGGATCGACCGGTTTGGAGGCCCGTGCGGCTCCGGTTGCCCCCGCCGTACCGGGAGCAGTACAAGGTCCGAACGGGGGCTCCCTCAACCGGGCCTTTTTCAGGGACCCGAGCGTGGCGGCTACGGGATGCTTTACGAGGACGGCACTTATGCCGTATTCGTGAACGACGCCCACCTGTTCCAGATCGACGGCACGCAGGAGCCCGCGGGAGTGGCTCCACAACATCTGGAGCGATGAGGAGATTGCCGAACCGTTTCCCGGATGGGGTGTTGAAAGGCTGGTGATCATCTCGTACATGTCCGGCACTCGCGTTTGCGTTTCGACCACGGCTGCCCCAAGGGCACGCGCTACGACGAACCGCAGGTGGTCTGCATCGAGACGGACGGGGTTGAAGAGGGATTGCGCGTGCCGACCTTGCGGCCTTCGTTGCCGGGCCGGTCATGGAGAAGACGAAGAGAGAAGATAAAAAGAGAAATTGAGCCGCTTCGAGACGGACGGTCTCCGTTCGCCGTCGGCAACGTCGGGGAAGGCTTCGCAGGCGGCGGAACGTCCCGCCGCGTTTCGTCTTCTTAAAATCTCCTGCCGGGATACCTGTTGATTTTCCTCGACGTACGCCGCGTTTCGCGTTCCGCACGCTTGAGCATGTGCGGCCCGGCGTACGATGAAGACGGCGGAGAAGGTTGCGATGATACGCTCAGGCATGTACTCGGCCCGGCGTTTTCCCCGCGCGTTTTTCGGCAACCGACCGGCGAGGCTGTGTTTCCGCGCTGGTTTCCCCCGCACACGCGTTTGCCGTATGCCCCGCGGGTTGGTTTTCCTGTGTGTACAACCCGTTTCTGACGTTTTGAAAAGGAATATGCATGGATCAGCCTCTGCCTTTTGAAATCCCCACCGTGACGGTCCTCCTCCAGCCGGAGGAGCAGGTCATCGAAATCCCTCGCCACAAGGTGAAGAACGTCAAACTGCTGCTCAAGCATCTGGGCATCCGCGAGTGTACCGCGCTCGTGGCCCGCGGGCGCGAGCTGCTCACGCCGGATCGCGCCGTCCTGCCCCACGACAGCCTCCTTGTCCGCAAGGTGACGTCGAGCGGGTGAGGGAAAGACGTTTCCGCACGCGAAAGGGAGAAATCCGGTCTCGGATTTCTCCCTTTTTCGTAAACAATCCGCGTTGGGAGCGGTGCATCAATACATGGGCACGATCGGCATGAGGCCCATCATGTTCTGGTGATGGTAGCCGCGCATCATGCCGCGTCCGCCCATCATCCCGCCCATGCCGGAGCCGGGCCCGTAACCGCCGCGCATCCCGTAGCCGGGCATGCCGCGGTGCATGGGACAGGGCGTGTAGCCGTCGGAGCAGGTGCCGCGCGGGATGGCGATGCCGACCTCGCTGGACAGGCGGTCGGCCATCGTGTCGTGCACCTTGATCATCTGCGTGTGCAGGGCCGCGATTTCGGCGGCGAGCTTGGCGATGGCCTCATGGTCCATGTTGGGCATGCTGGCCATGGTTTCGATCTGGATGCGCTTCGCCATCATCTGCTCGCGCAGGGGCAGCATGGCCTCTTCGGCGGCCTTGATGATTTCGTTGTACTTGGCCTGCTTTTCGGGCGTCAGGGCCCGAAAGTCGGCGTTGTTGTCGAACGAGCTGACGGGCGGCATCATGCCGTCCTGAGCGGCGGCGGGGACCGCTTCCTCGGCGTGGGCGGGCAGGGCGCAGGAGAGGGTGGCCGCAAGAGCCATGAACAGGAACGCTTTCAAGTAGGTACGCATATCCCAAACCTCCGGTTGAATGTCGTTTCCGAAAGCATAGGGAGGCGGACGGGACGAAACAATGATTGTTTCGATGAGAGGCGGGGCGGCGGGGAAAGCGGAAAAAAGGTACAAAAAAAGGACCCCGGAATACCGGAAGCCCTCTCGTATGACTGGTCGGAGCGACTGGATTCGAACCAGCGACCCCCTGGTCCCAAACCAGGTGCGCTACCAAGCTGCGCCACGCTCCGTACGACTCACGCCGCCTTGCGGGAAGGCGGCGTGAGCATCAGAAAGTCAAACTATTTCGCGATAACGCGGAAGTCGTCGCGACGGTTCTTCGACCAAACGGCGGGACCGGTGCCTTCAACGGCGGGACGTTCCTTACCGAAGGAGATCATTTCCATCTGGTCGGGGTTCACGCCGAGCATGACGAGGTATTCGTAAGCGGCGCGGGCACGACGTTCGCCGAGGGCGAGGTTGTATTCCTGGGTGCCACGGGCGTCGCAGTTGCCTTCGATGCGCACGCGGATGCTGGGATAGGCTTTCATCAGCTCGGCCTTCTGGCGGAGCATGTCGCGGGATTCGGCCTTGATGTCGGACTTGTCGAAGTCGAAGTACACGACGCCGTCGGAAATGGCCTGAGCGGCGCGTTCGATGGCGGCGGCAGCGCTGTTGTCTTCAACGGGAGCAGCGGGAGCCACATCGGCGCCGGTCTGCTTCTTGGCGCAACCAAAACCGGCGCCCATAGCCACAACGAGGGTCACAACGAGAGCCAAACGTTTGAAAGTGTTCATCTCTTTTTCCTCCTGAGCGAGACTCGCCCGCACAGAAAAACGGTTGATAAAATTCCTTCTTCCTTGCGCATACTACCCTGCACACGCAAGGGCTGAAGGTTATTCCGGCAAACCTGTATTGTCAAGTTGGTAGGGCGTCTTTTCGGCTGATTTCCGCGTGAATTTTCCTGCGCGAAAACCGGTTGCGGAGACGGCGAACCGCCTCTCGCGCCTCTCTAAAAAACGCTTCCTTCTCCGTCAAGCCCCGCTAGCGCGGGATGGCCCCCCAACGCGGGAACGAGGCGTCGCCGCCGCCCGTGGGAACTTTCTTCGCGTCGCCGCCGTGGCGGGTGGTCAGATAAATCTGGTTCGGGCCGCTGCGGTTGGACGTGAAGGCGATGAAGTAGCTGTCCGGCGCGAAGGACGGCAGGACGTCGTTGCCGGGGCCGAAGGTCACCTGCTGTTCCGCGCCGGTGGTCAGGTCCTGCACGAAAATGCGGTTCCCGCCCGAGGTCAGGCGCGAGAAGGCGATCAGGGTCCCGTCGGGGCTCATGCTCGGCTCGGTGTTGTAGTTGCCCTGCTTGGTCACGCGGGAGACGCTGCCGGAGGCCATGTCCTTCATGAAAATCTGCGGCCCGCCCATGCGGTTGGACGTGAAGGCCATCTTGGTGCCCGCGGCGTCGAAGGTCGGGGATACGTTGATGGTGCCGTTGGCTTCCAGCGTGCGTTCCTTCTGGAAGGCGTGGTTGAGCAGGAAAATATCCGGGTTCTTGCCGGTGGAGAGGCTCACCGCGACCTTGTTGCCGGGCGTGAACGTGGGGCCGATGACGGTGTTGCCGGGGAAGCGGATGCGCTGGACCCGGTTGGTCATGCGATCCCACACGCCGAGGGCGTGGCTCTTGTCGTCCATGTGGCTGAACACGATGAAGCGACCGTCCAGCGACCACGAAGGCGACATGGCGATGCCGGGGATGTCCGTGATCTTGCGGAGGTTGCGGCCTGTGGGCTTGGTGATCCACACGTCGCGCTTGTTCTTGCCGCTGTTCTTCACGAAGGCCAGCGTGGCGAGGAAGAAGTCGCCGTGGCCGGTGAGAGCCTTCATGAGGTCGGCGCAGAAGCGGTCCGCGACGTCCTGCACTTCGCCCTTGGTCACGCCGCTGTAGGCGTTGCCGAACACGAACTGGCCCGAATAGGTTTCATAGACGCGCAGTTCCACGGTGGACCCGGAGCCGTCGCCCTGAGGCCATCCGGCGGTGACGAGCAGGTCCGCGCCCGCAAGCTGGAAACGTTTGAAGTCCACGTTCGGCGGCTGGTAGCCGGGCATGACGGTGCCGCCCAGCACGGCCTTGGGATCGGTGATCCGCATGAAGGGCAGGAAGCTCAGGTTGTCGTTGATGGCGGCGTCCAGTTCCTTGCCGAGTCCGTGTGCCGGCTGCCCGTTGCTGAGCGGGGCGGCCATGGCCAGATTGACGATGTTCTGACCCGGCCCGTAGATGTCGATCTGCATCGCGGCCTTGGCGGGACCGGCGCAGAGCATCACAAGGCCGAGCAGAAGCAGCACTTGGGAAAACAGGCGAAATGGTTTCATGATGCCTTTCAGGGGGTTGGGGTGAACGGATCAGGCCCTTTCGGGGGGCTCTCCTGCCGTTTTTTCCGTAAAAAGGTCTTCCGTTTTCGAGCCACGGAAGACCTTTGCTTGCACGCGGCGACTTTAGATCAATTGTTTTTGAGGGTAAAGAGGAGACGCATGGTCATGGGCTCGGAACCCGCCGGGCGCGGAGGAATGACGCCCTCCCGGATCACCCCGGTGAGCACGGCGTTGTCCACGTCGGCGCGGCCCGAAGACTTCGAGACGGACATCTGTTCGATGCCGCCCGTTTCGTTGATCTTGAGGGTCAGTTCGACGGTGAACGCGCCGTGGACGCCCTGCGGGACCTGAATGTAGGGCTTGGCCCGGAACATGATTTCTTCGGCGTAGCTGCGCTGTTTGGGCGTCGCCTGTTCCTGTGCCGCGTTGTTCTTGAACGCGCCCTGATCGGTGACGAAGGTCAGGTAGACTTCGGTGATGGCCCCGTAGGGCGGGGCGGGAAAGGCGCCCGCGCGCACGACGGCCTGACAGGGGGACTCGTCGAGGGCGACGTTGCCCGACTTGCGGCTGGCCTCGCAGAACAGGGGGCGTCCGTCGCTGCCGATGCGCAGGTCGATGGTCACCACGCCGGAAGCGCCCGCCGGGGGCTGCCAGAGGGGGAGCAGTTTGACGAGGACTTCCCCGGCGTAGCCGCCGGCTGAGTCCGCCCCGGCCACGAGCGGCATGCCCGTGGGAGCGCCTTCGGCCATGCCCGGCCATGCGGCGCAGATCACGAATCCAAAAGCGGCCAGCGCACTCGTTATCTTGCGCATCGTTCGCTCCTTTTGCTTGTTTGTTGAGTCCGATAAGGCCGTTCTACCCAACCCCCCGCCAAAACGCCAGCCCTTGAGACGGGGACGGGCGGCGGAGGGGCGGGGAAGACGCCGGGGG
>PPYF01188397.1_pt1 | contig 15758 bp, 13 predicted proteins | sample 1559871 | NCBI WGS metagenome assembly PPYF01 (sample SAMN08240021, study PRJNA423297) | Human gut metagenome, whole genome shotgun sequencing project. | reverse complement strand
CCGTCGCTGTCCGACTCGGTGATAAACGCATGCGGGACCGACGGCGGCGTCAGCACAAACAGCGGTGCCTGCACCGAATAGCGGTGATCGTCGAGCTGCAGCTCAATCTGCCCGGTATCAAGAAAGTGCATCTGGAAAAACTGATCGTGGCGATGCGCCTGCATATCGCGGCCAAAAAACGCCGCCATGCGGGCGAACGATTGATAGTGCACGTCCTTGCTGCCGAGGCTCTCCTCATACTCGGTGCTGATGTCGATATTGGTAATCGCACGCTGGCACATAACCGGCGATATAATCCGCCGCCTCTTCCACGCCAACTTTACGGGCCGTTTTACCCACCACCAGCGCCACCGTCGCGCCGCTGAATACCGTTTCCCCCTCCGGGAATGGGATCGGCTGGCCGCCTTCGGTAACGGTATTGTGCGGTTTGATAAACCAGACGGCGGTTTTAGGCGGTGCCTTGTAGGGGGCCTGCTCGAACGCGTCGCGCCAGGCATCAAGCTGGCTGCGGTGGTTGAGCGCCACGGCGAAAACGGTACCTTTCATTTACAGCTCCTTAGAGACAGCATTTATTTCGTTAATATATTAATGATCTGTTTTATTCCTCCGCTGTTCATTTAGCAAACACAAGTAATTTTTTTGTGACTCGATTAACAATAATTTTACACAAATTAAAAATAAATATTTATAATCAATGAATTAATAAAAATCAGCTTCAGAACCACCAGGTTTAATCAAAAATATGCTGTTGATAAAAGCAACATTGCTATATTGTTCATATATTAATGATGAGAAGTGGCAGGAGGCAGAATGCACGATTCTTTAACCATCGCCCTGATGCAGGCGCGGGAAGTGGCGATGACCTATTTTCGGCCTATCGTGAAGCAGCATAATCTGACGGAGCAGCAGTGGCGGATTGTTCGCGTGCTGGTCGACAATCCCTCAATGGACTTTCACGATCTGGCCGCCGCCACCTGTATTCTCCGGCCCAGCCTGACCGGGATTTTGACGCGCATGGAGCGAGATGGGCTGGTGTTACGCCTGAAGCCGGTCAACGATCAGCGTAAACTTTATGTCTCGCTCACCAAAGAGGGGTACGCGCTGTACGAGCGCGCGCAGGCGAAAGTGGAAGAGGCCTACTTAGAAATCGAACAGAAGTTCACGCCTGAGAAGATGAAACAGCTGACGGCGTTGCTACACGAGTTTATTACCCTCAACAAATAACCCATTATCTGCCTGTTTTCACAGCAATTCGGGCAGAATGAAACCTCCCTTAACGGTTCATTACGCCATTACTTACCCCGATACACTTAAGTGGTACGCCATCCTGATATTTTTGAATCAGATCACATAATTTTATGAAATACAGGTTTAATATTCATAAAAAATGTGACACGGATTCACTAATTCTCATAAAAGGACCGCTGTGTGCCGCCAACGCTCTGCGTATGGCTGGCGATTTATCTTCTCTCTGTATGACCGCAGTTGTGCCTGTTCACCCCGCAGGCCGTCTCATATCCTAAGAAGTAAAGGAACGTTTTATGCGCACTACTGGTCATACGCGCTGGTTTATGGTGGCTCTTGTCACGCTTGGCACGATTTTATGCTATTTAACCCGCAATACTATTTCGGCCGCTGCGCCGACGCTTCAGAGCGATCTTCATGTCACTACTCAGCAGTATTCCTGGATCGTGGCGACGTTTTCCGCCTGCTACACCATTGCTCAGCCCATCGCGGGCTATGTGCTTGATACGCTGGGCACCAAAGTGGGTTATACCCTGTTTGGCGCGCTGTGGGGCATCTTCTGCATTGGTGCCGCCTTCACCAACAGCTGGCAAGGCCTGGCGCTGTGTCGTGGCTTAGGTGGTTTTGCCGAGAGCGCGATGATCCCCGCAGGGCTGAAATCGGTCACCGAATGGTTCCCGGATCACGAACGTTCCGTCGCCGTGGGCTACTTCAACGTCGGTTCTTCGATGGGCGCCATCATTGCGCCGCCGATGGTGGCATGGGCGATTTACATTCACAGCTGGCGTCTGGCGTTCGTGATCGTCGGGATTGCCAGTGTTGTTTGGGCGCTGGGATGGTACCTGGTCTATACCCGACCGGGCCAGTGCAAAAAACTGAGCAAAGAAGAGTACAACTACATCACCGAAGGCCAGCCAGAGAAAAAAACGGTCGATAAAGTACACATCGGCCAGCTGCTGAAGCAACGTAAATTCTGGGGCATCGCCCTGCCGCGCTTCCTGGCGGAACCGGCATGGGGGACCTTCAACGCCTGGATCCCGCTGTTTATGGTGCACACCTACGGCTTCAACCTGAAAGATATCGCCATGTTTGCCTGGATCCCGATGCTGTTCGCCGATATGGGCTGCGTCATCGGCGGCTATCTGCCGGGGATCTTCCAGCGTGTCTTTGGCGTCAATATTGTGGTTTCACGTAAGCTGGTTGTCACCATGGGCGCAGCGCTGATGATCCTACCAGGCATGGTCGGTCTGTTCAGCAGCCCGTTCGTGGCTATTGCGCTGCTGTGCGTCGGCGGTTTTGCCCACCAGTCGCTGTCCGGCGCGTTGATTACGCTCTCTTCCGACATGTTCGATCCGGGCGAAGTGGCCACCGCCAACGGTTTTACCGGCATGGCTGCATGGACCGCCAGCACCTTATTCGCCCTGGTGGTTGGCGCGCTGGCAGACACATTAGGCTTTAGCCCACTGTTTGCCGTGCTGGCCGTGTTTGACGTGGTCGGGGCGATTATTCTGTGGGCGCTGCTGCGTTCGCCGGAACCCGAGCTGGAAGTGAACCCGGTCAGCTGACAGCCCCCCGGCGGCGCTTCGCCAGGCCGGGCTACATGAACGGTAGCCCGGGCGAGGCGCTAGCCAACCCCGGGCGGGTTCGAAAGCCTACCTCTCAAGCAGCTGTCGATGCACTTTCACCACCGCTTTCTTTATCTCGGCAGGCGTCTCTCCCTGAACGCCCGGTTTATGCGGCTCTCCGGGGAAAAATACCGCAAACATTCCCGCCTGCAGCGTGATGGACTGCTGCCCGGCAATCTCATCACACAGTTGGTAATCGTCTTCGCGGTGCCATTCATCGCACTGACGGGCGCTGTCAACAAACCCGAAATCAATGCGCTCTTCTCCGGCGAGCAGGATCTGCACATCAATATATTCCGCGTGCAGCTCGGCCCGCTTAGCGTGCGCAGGTTGCGTCATAAACTGCATCACGTTCATAAAAATATCGTCCCCCTGCAAAACGTGACAGCCCGGTTCACAGCGTTGCGGATCCGCCTTCAGGGCCAGCGTCAGTGCCGCCAGCAGCGGTGAAGGTAATCCGGTACGCTCAGGGCAACGAATATCGCCAATAATCATATGATGTCCTCTTCTGCCAGCATTGCCGCGCCGAGTAACCCCGCGTCATGCTGATGATGGGCGGCGACAAGATGCGTGTGATAGGCCGCCGGTTCTCGCGCCAGATACCCGGCGACCAGGGATAGATAACCTTCAGCCAGACCGACGCTGCCGCCGAGAACCACGCATTCGCAGTCATAGCTGGCTTTCAGATCGGCAATCAGTCGCGCCACGGTTTGGGCCGAGCGCTCAATCAGGCACGTCGCCTGCGGATGCCCCTGCTGGTGCAGCGCATAGATTTCTTTTGCGGTCATACCGTGGAGAGCGTCAACCGCCTGAGCGCTAATCCCGCGTCCAGAGGCAATCGCTTCCACGCAACCGCGACGCCCGCAGCCGCAAAGCGGCCCGTGCGGGTCGGCCAGCGTATGTCCGATATGCCCCGCCATCCCGTGACGACCGGTAAGCAGCTTGCCATGACTGATGATGCCGCCGCCGACGCCCGTCGACACCGTGATAAACGCCATATCGCGAATATCGCCCAGCAGCGCGCGATATTCCGCCCAGGCTGCTGCCTGCGCATCATTCACCGCCAGACAGGGCAGCCCGGTAAGCTGAGCGAGGGTATCCACCAGCGGAAACTGCGCCAGGCCGCCAAGATTATCCGGGTTAAGGGCCGTGAGAATGCCGTGACGGATGATGCCGGTTGAGGCTACCGCCACGCGCTGTGCCTGCCCGGCAAATGGCGCAACCAGCGAGCGCAGCGCCTCACGTAGCGCCTCCGGCGTGCGGCTGGCGGGTGTTGGTAAAACGTGGCGGTCGATGAGCTGCTGTTGGGGATCGATAAGTGCCGCAGCGAGCTTGGTGCCGCCGATATCAATCGCCAGCGTGCTCATACCGCTTCCTCCACGATCGCGTCACGATACCACTGGCAAATATGCTCAAGGCGCGTAATCGCCGAGCCGACGGTGACCGACCAGGCACCGTGCCGCATGGCCTGTGCGGCGAGCGCCGGCGAGTTATAGCGCCCTTCGGCAATCACGCGGTAGCCTTTAGCGCTTAACGCCGCCACCAGCGCCAGATCGGGCTCCTGCGGCACCACATCGGTGGTATAGCCGGAAAGCGTGGTGCCGATAATATCCGCGCCAAGGCGGTGACAAAATGCCGCATCCTGCTGCGAAGAGCAGTCTGCCATCGCCAGACGCTGGTGATGATGAATCCGGGCAATGATTTCCGCGACGGCCACCGGGCGAGCGCGTTCGGTGCCGTCGAAAGCAATAATGTCGGCACCGGCCTGCACCAGCGCGTCCACGTCCTCAAGGTAGGGGGTAATGCGTACCGGTGAATCAGTGAGGTCGCGCTTTACAATCCCAATAATCGGAACGCTAATCAGCGCGCGCGTCGCCTTCAGGTTTTCAATGCCTTCGATGCGGACCGCCACGGCCCCCGCCTGTACCGCCGCCAGCGCCATCGCCGCCACGATATCCGGTTTATCTAACGGGCTGCCGGGGACCGGCTGGCAAGAAACGATAAGCCCACCCTGCTGTTGAATGCTTGCATCCAGATTCTCTAACAACGACATAAGTACATCCTTAACTTCGATTTGCGCCCGGCGCGTCCGGGCGCCTGTAATTAATGCTTACCGCAAACGGGAACCGATTTTTCTGTCTGGCGGGTCAGCGCGCCGCTAAACGGCTTACCGTCGATAGCATCATGCGTGCGCAGTGCTTCCGGACGAATCCAGCGCTGTACGCGAGACGGCATATCAAGACCAATCAGCAGAATCACGACGAACGTTAAACCAAAGGAGAGCGACCCCAACGCGGAGCCAAGGCTGAGATGCTGTGCGACCAGCGCACCAATCACCGGCGCCGCCGCCCCGCCCAGCGCCCCGACGTTGTAGGTAAAGCCGAGGCCTGCCGCACGCTGGTCGGTATCGAAATAGCCGCCGATCAGCTTCGGCAGAATGCCGGCAATGCCCTGGCCTAGCATCTGCTGGAAGAACAGCAGGATACCCAGACCCCAGATGCTGGAACCGCCAATGGCGAATACCGGGATAATCAGAATCTGCGAGGCCAACAGGCTGTAAACATAGGCTTTGCGCGTTCCCAGCCAGTCGCCGAGGAAGCCGCCGACAATGCAGCCCACCGCAGCGCCAAAGCCGCTAAAGAACAGCACCTGCGCTACGGTCGCCGGGTTATAGCCCAGCTCGCTTTTGAGGTAGGTCGGCAGCAGCGCCTGAATCGGCCAGGAATAGAGGAAAGCAAACAGCACCACCACCATCAGCATCACGCCGGTCGGCCAGCGTTTGCCGCTGCTTTGCACCATGAAGCTGACAAAAATCACCGTACACACCAGCGCCAGCAGCAGTACGATCGCCGGGTTATGCAGGTTGCCCGCAAAGCAGAACCATAGGGCGGCGATCGCGGCGCAGCTCATCGCGATATTCATCAGCCGCAGCTTGCCGCGATAAAGAATGTCGACCATCGTGCGCACCGGCGTTTTATTCGCCTGACGCTCTTTCCAGTCTTCCGTTTCCGGGATATTTTTCCGCAGCCACAGCGCAAAAATAATCGGCAGAATGCCAATGAAAAACAGCGCGCGCCAGCCCCAGAGAGGAACGATCAGACTGTAGACCTGTGCCGCCACCACCGCGCCGACGGAAAAACCGGAAATCAGGAAGCCGCTGGCTTTATTACGCAGATGTTTTGGCCAGCTTTCAATCACATAGGTTGCGCTGGAACCGTACTCCCCCGCCATCCCCATCCCGATAACCATACGGGCGATAAACATTGAGGTGTAACCCGGCGCCAGGCCGCAGGCCAGCGTACCGACGGAGAAAAGAATAATACTGGTGACCATCGACAGGCGACGGCCGTAGCGATCGCCCATCGCCCCCAGCAGCAGCCCGCCTAACCAGCGCGAAATAAACGCGGCGGAAATAATACTCGCCGCCTGTACGGTGGTGAGCTGGAACTCGCTCTGTACTTCCGTTAATACCAGGGCAATTAAGACAAAATCAAAACCATCAAGCAAATAGCCAAGCCATGCGGCTGAGAAAGCCCGCCACTGGGATTTATTAAGGTGTTTGTACCATGGAATGGCTTTTGTAATTCCACTCATGTTGCTCTCCTGTGATGAGCAAATTGCAATACCTATGTGCCTAAAGAGTGAGTGCGACACACTCAAATGAAGTAAAACTCCATTTAATAATTTTACAAGAAGAAAAGCACCACAAGAGCACAGACTGAAATGTGTGAACAACGTCATAGAGGTAAGCATGACGGAGGCTAAAAAATCGATCTGCATCACAACATGCCGTCGCCATCGGCGCAGGTGCGCGCAAAATGGCGGCTATTACACGGTTTTTACACCGATTTTCTTGCCTGACCGCAGGCGCTGCCCCATCATTACCCACTCAGTCAGCGTGAAGAGCAGGAAGCAATGGAGAGTCCGAACTCACCGGTTAAGGCCGGAAAAATACTTGATACTTTGGGGGCGATGCAGAGCAGTCTGACCCGCGTTGGGCAGCGCATTGCCAACTACATCATGACTTCACCCCATAAGGTGACGCAGCTTTCCATCGCCGATCTTTCACATGAGATCAACGCCGGCGAAGCGTCGGTGATCCGTTTCTGCCGCCTACTGGGCTATAAGGGCTTTCAGAATTTCAAAATGGAGCTGGCCATTGAGCTGGCGATGGTCGACAGCGATGACAGCAGCACGCTGCTGGACGCGGAAGTGGTGGAAAACGATGACGCCCACACTATTGGTCTGAAGCTGCAAGGCGCGATTGCCAACGTGCTGTCCGAAACGCTGAATCTGCTGGATATGCGCCAGGTCGAACAGGTTGTCGATGCGCTGCACGCCTGCAACAGCGCCTATATTTTTGGCGTGGGCGCGTCCGGCGTTACCGCCGAAGATATGAAGCATAAGCTGATGCGTATCGGTATGCGCGTGGATGCGCTCACCAACAATCACTTTATGTACATGCAGGCGTCCCTGCTTAAACCGGGCGATGTCGCCGTCGGCATCAGCCACTCAGGCCACTCCCCGGAAACCACCCATGCGCTGCACCTTGCCAAAGAAGCGGGCGCGACCACCGTCGCGCTGACCCATAACCTGGGCTCTCCGCTGAGCAAAGTCGCTGATTTCACGCTGATTAATGGTAATCGACAGGGGCGTCTGCAGGGTGACTCCATCGGAACCAAGACCGCGCAGCTGTTCGTGCTGGATCTTATCTACACCCTGCTGGTGCAGAAAGATCCGGAACAGGCGAAGGCCAATAAACTGCGCACCATGGACGCCTTAACGGTTCCTCGTCAGGCCTAATTTAGTGCGGCCGATCACACTCTGATACTCTCGTTTTTCCCTATGGGTATCATTTGTCCGCAAAGTGGAGTTATGCTTCATTTTAATTTTTAGTTAAGAAGAAAAACACCACTTGAGGTTTACATGGAAAAGCTAACAGGTCTTATCGCTGCGCCGCACACCCCTTTCGACGGCCACGGTGAAGTGAACTATCCGGTCATTGACCAGATTGCCGAGCATCTTATCGGCCAGGGCGTAAAGGGCGTGTATGTTCTTGGCACCACCGGCGAGGGCATCCACTGCTCCGTTGCTGAACGTAAAAAGATCGCCGAGCGCTGGGTCGCGGCCAGCCACGGCAAGCTCAGCATTACGCTCCATACTGGCGCGTTGAGCATCGCCGACTCGCTGGAGCTGAGCCGTCACGCGGAGACGTTAGATATTTTCGCCACCTCGGTGATTGGCCCCTGCTTCTTTAAACCTTCCAGCGTCGACGATCTGGTCGAATATTGCCGACTCAACGCCGCAGCCGCGCCGTCGAAGGGGTTCTACTACTATCATTCGGGCATGTCCGGGCTAAGCCTCGATATGGAACAGTTCCTGATTGCCGCAGCCGATAAAATCCCGAATCTGTCCGGTATGAAGTTTAACTCCAGCGACATGTACGAGTTCCAGCGTTGTCTGCGCGTTAACAACGGCCAGTTCGATATCCCCTTCGGCGTGGACGAATTTTTGCCGGCGGGGCTCGCCTGCGGAGCGATAGGTGCAGTAGGCAGTACCTACAACTACGCCGCGCCGCTCTATCTCCGTCTGATCGACAGCTTTAATCAGGGCAATCACCAGGACGTGGCGGCCTGCATGGACAAAGTGATCGCCATCATTCGCGTGCTGGTGCAGTACGGCGGCGTGGCGGCCGGGAAGTTGGCCATGCAGCTGCACGGTATCGACGTGGGCGACCCGCGCCGTCCGCTCCGCCCGATGACGGCGGAACAAAAGCAGGACGCGCTGGAAAAATTCCGTGCGGCGGAGTTTCTTTAACGGTTACGGTCATCGCCTGTGCGGAGGCCGTGCACGCTGAACCCTCACCCCGGCCCTCTCCCTGCAAGGGAGAGGGAGAAAACCCTGCATTAAGCCCACCAGCTCTACCGTACAGTCCCTCTCCCCTTTCAGGAGAGGGCAAAACCCTGCATGAATCCCACCAACCGCACCGTACAGTCCCCTCGCCCCTTTGGGGAGAGGGTTAGGGTGAGGGGGAGCCCCCCATCCCAGCACCTGAAACCGATTTCATTGCTGTACAAATACAAGACAGATCACACTTCTTTACATCTCACTTTGCATCCGGCTTCTTGTTTCTATAAAAGAAACACTAACAACAATCCTATGACGCCTCTTACCTTTTAAACCTTAAAATGATGAGAACACCTCTATGTCAGAACAACCGATAACAAGATCTGCCGCCCGCTCGACCGGCCGGGTACGCTTCTTTGTGCTAGGCCTGGTGTTTATTAATATTATTATCAACTACATGGACCGAACGAACCTCTCGGTCGCGGCGACGCAGATGTCCGGCGAGCTGCAGTTTACCCCGCTCCAGATGGGGCTTATCTTCTCCGCGTTTGGCTGGATCTACGCCGCATTGCAGATCCCAGGCGGATTTCTGATCGACCGTCTCGGCTCTCGCCTGGTCTACGGCGTGGGGCTGTTTATCTGGTCGTTGATTACCGCGCTGCACGCTGTCGCCAGCAGCTTTGGCGCGCTGGTTGGCCTGCGTCTGGGCGTCGGCGCGTTTGAAGCCCCCGTGATGCCGTCAAACAACCGCGTGATCTCCAGCTGGTTCCCGGAGCAGGAACGCGCCACGGCAATCGGTATTTACTCTTCCGCCCAGTTTGTCGGCATGGCGCTGATGACGCCGGTGCTGTTTCACATCCAGGATCTCTTCGGCTGGCGCGGGCTGTTTCTGATTACCGGCGTAGCAGGGATGATTTGGGGCGTGTTGTGGTACTGCGTCTATCGCGATCCGCTGGATCACAAAACGGTATCGAAAGCCGAACTGGATCACCTGCGCGACGGCGGCGCGGTCATGGAAAGCCGCGAGAACGCCGCTAAGCGTCCGTTCAGCTGGCAGGATCTGGGGCTGATGTTTAAAAGCCGTAAGCTGATTGGCATCTACTTTGGCCAGTTCACCATTTCAGCCACCTTCTGGTTCTTCCTGACCTGGTTCCCAACCTATCTGGTGCAATATCGCCATATGGACTTTATTAAATCCGGCTACGTCGCCTCCGTCCCTTACCTCGCGGCCTTCGTCGGCGTGCTGCTGGCGGGGTTTGTATCGGACCGTCTGATTCGTCGCGGCGTGTCTGCCAGCTTCGCCCGTAAAGCACCGGTCATTCTGGGGATGGCGCTGACGCTGTTTATCCTTGGCGCCAACTACACCGATGACCCCACGCTGATCATCCTGTTTATGTCCATCGCCTTCTTTGGCAACGGTCTGGCGACGATCACCTGGGTGTTTGTGACAGCCCTCGCGCCGCGTCATCTGATTGGTCTGGCGGGCGGCGTCTTCAACTTTACCGGCGCGCTCTCTTCGATCGTCGTACCGATCGCCATCGGCGCGCTGATCGACGGACATAACTTCGCCCCAGCGCTCGGTTTTATCGCCGTACTGGCCTGTCTGGGGATCTGCTCTTATCTGTTCGTGGTCGGCAAGATTGACCTCGACAGCGACAAGGCTACGCCGTCAGTCGGTCGCAAAGCGTAATGAGTTCGGCCAGCCGCGCGGCGGTCTGTTCCGGGGTGGGGTCATACATCCCGGCAAAAGCCAGCGCCGCCTTGTGTGAACCGAACTGAATCGGCTGGGCGAGAGAGACTTCGCCGTCATCGTGCGGCCAGACCACGTGGCCCAGCTGACGCTGCTGCTGAAGATAAGGCGCAATACGCGCAACCTCTTCCGCGCTAAAGCGCTGTGCCAGTACCTCGTCGCCTTCGGCCGCGAGCAGCGCAATACCGATGACCGACTCGCAGGCCGGCATCATGTGAAAACCCGCCAGCGCCTGGCTGATATGGCTGCCGGGGCGGGAGTGGAAGATGTAGATAACCTGGTCCTCCCACAGGACGCCCATCGCCACCACGATATCTTTCGGGGCGTAGGTTTCCAGCAGCGGGAGGGCTTTTGAAAACAGCGTTGAACCGCGGATCGCCTGTGCGGCCAGCGCGTGAATACCGGGCCCAGGCAGATAGCGACGCTGCTCGTCCTGGGTGGTTAAGCCGATGGCCGCCATGGTCATCAGCAGACGGTTCACGCGGGTGGGGTTAATGCCCATCAGCCGCGCCAGTTCGCGACAACCGATAGCCCGATCGCTGGACACCAGATACTGCAGGCAGCGAATACCGTCGATAAGGCTTTGATTAGGTTGAGACGACATAGCGGGATCCCGTTTTTTTAAAGACTATTATTTTATCGCCAGAAAGGCAGGAATTACAATTTATGCAAATTTTCCAGCAAACCCATGAACGTGATTTTCCCCACCAGACCCTGCGCGCCGATCTGCTGGTCGCCGGCGGCGGCCTGGCCGGGCTATGTGCCGCGCTCGCTGCCGCCCGCGACGGTTTGCAGGTCGTGCTGGTGCAGGACCGTCCGGTGCTTGGCGGCAACGCCTCCAGCGAAGTGCGCCTGTGGGCCAACGGCGCAACGTCGCACATGGGTAACAATAACCGCTGGTCGCGCGAAGGCGGCATTATGGGCGAGATTCTCGAAGAGAACCTGTGGCGCAATAAAGAAGGCAACCCGATGATGTTCGACCTGCTGCTGCTGGATTTAGCACAGCGCGAAAAGAACCTCACTCTGCTGCTGAACACCGCCATTTACGCCGTTGAGCGCGAAGGCCAGCGCATTACCGAAGCTACGGGCTTTAACGCCGTCAATGAAACCTTCTATCACATTCAGGCCGCGCAGTTCTGCGACGCTACCGGCGACGGCGTGCTGGGCCATCTGGCGGGCGCAGAGTACCGCGTCGGCGCGGAAGACGCGGAAGAACTGGGCGAAAAAATGGCCCCCGGCGATAACTTCGGCCACAAGCTCGGCCACTCTATCTATTTCTATACCCGCAAAAGCAGCGGGCCGGTGAAGTTCGTGCCGCCCTCTTTCGCGTTGCAGGATATTGAAGCTATCCCGCGCTACAAGCGCCTGACTTCAACGCTCAACGGCTGCGATTTATGGTGGCTGGAATGGGGCGGACGTCTTGATACTATCCACGACAGCGAACAGATCAAATGGGAGCTGTGGAAGATTGTCTGGGGCGTGTGGAACTACATTAAAAACTCCGGTGAATTCCCGGAAGCCGAGAACCTGACCATCGAGTGGGTCGGTTCGATTCCCGGCAAACGCGAGAGCCGCCGCTTTATCGGCGACCATCTGCTGTGCCAGCAGGACATCATCGAGCAGCGCGACCACTACGATGCGGTGGGCTACGGCGGCTGGTCTATCGACCTGCACCCGGCGGACGGCGTCTACAGCCAGCACGACGGCTGTCGTCAGTTCCACAGCAAAGGCACCTACACGATTCCGTACCGCAGCCTCTACAGCCGTTCACTGGATAACCTGTTCCTGACCGGCCGCCTGATTTCCGCCTCTCACGTCGCCTTCGGCAGCGCCCGCGTAATGTGTACCTGCGGTCTGCTGGGTGAAGTGGTGGGCCGCGCGGCAGCGCTCTGTCAGCAGCATCAACTCAGCGCACCGCAGCTGGCGGAAGCCAAACACATCGACAAGCTACAGCAGCATCTCCAGCAAACCGGCTGCTACATTCCACGCCAGCATCTGCGCGACCCGGCGCGCGGCGCACGCGTGAGCGCCACCAGCGAACTGGCGCTGACCGCCCTTCCCGCCAGCGGCCGCTGGATGGCGCTGGAAGAACGCATGGCGCTGCTGCTGCCGGTCAAAGCCGGTGAATCGCTGCCGGCTCTGCGCTTTACCCTGCGCGCCGCCAGCGCACAGCCGGTGAACGTCAGCCTGTTGAGTAGCCAGAAGGCCGCCAACTATTGTGCCGATACCCTGCTCGACGAACGGACGTTAACGGTGCAGGAAGCCGGGGAATACCTCGTTGAGTTTGGCTGGCAGAGCGACGTTGACCGCTATCTGTTTATTGCCTTCGAGCGTAACAGCGAGGTGGAAATAGCGCTAAGCGACATTGCGCTGCCGGGTATCATGACGGTATTCAACAGCCAGAACGCCCGCGTGGCCAAGCACCCGCGTCAGGTGGTAGATGGGGATTACGGCGTCGAGGCGTTTGATTTCTGGGTGCCACGCCGTCGCCCGCACCAGATCATGCCCGCACTCCAGTTCACCACGCCGCTGCGTTGCTACAACGTGCAGAACCTGCTGAACGGCCGCCTGCGCCCGGAACAGCAGATTAACGGCTGGGCGCCCGCGCTGGACGACGGCGCGCCGCGCCTGACCTGGCAGTGGGACACGCCGCAGACCGTGCAGTCGCTGACGCTGATGCTGGATAATGACTTTGATAACGCGATGGAAACCGTGCAGATGGGCCACGCAGAGGCGGTCACGCCGCATTGCACCACCCACTATCGGCTGTGGGCGGATGAGACGCTGATTGCCGAAGTGAACGACAACCGTCACTCGGTGTGCCAGCACACGCTGGAGACGCCGCTGGCGGTGTCAAAAATCACCCTTGAGCTGGTGAAATCGGCCGGCGGCGTGCCCGCCGTCTATTCACTTAACATCCAATAACCCTGCCCCCAAACCGCACAAAACGGTCCCCTCTCCCGTTGGGAGAGGGTGAGGGAATGGTTTACTCGTCGTTCAACAGCTGGCTCACCAGCGCAATATGCGTTTTAATCCCGACCGCCAGCGCATCTTCATCAATGCGGAAATGCGGGTTGTGCACATTCCACGTCGCCCCTTTCTCTTTATTACCGCAGCCAATAAACAGGAACGTCCCCGGAATTTTCTCCTGATAGGAAGAGAAATCTTCGCTGCCGAACAGCGCTTTCTCCTCCAGCTTCAACGTGCCAGCCGGGAAATGACGGCCAATCGCCTCACGGGCAATCGCGTTGGTCACGTCGTGGTTATTGCCCACGGCATAGCCTTTCTGCCATTGGATATCGCAGCTCGCGCCGTGGGCGGCAGCAATACCGTTAACAATGCGCGACATCAGGGCCGGCACCGTTTCACGCACCTGCTGATTATGGGTACGCAGCGTGCCTGCCAGCCGCGCGCTGTCGGGAATGACGTTATAACTGTCACCGGCCTGGAAGGTGGCGATAGTGAGCACTGGTGCGGTGCCGGGATCGATATTGCGTGCCACGATCTGCTGCAATGCACCAACCATCTCGGCGCCAATGGTCACCGGATCGATACAGTGCTGCGGCATCGAACCATGACCGCCTTTGCCGCGAATGGTGATATCAAAATTGTCGCTGGACGCCACATAAGCGCCCTCTTTCAAGGCGATCACCCCCACCGGGCTGGTTGGGAAAACGTGCAGGCCAAAAACATGCTCTACATCGTCAACGACACCCAGTTCCACCAGCTCACGCGCACCGCCCGGCGGCACTTCTTCAGCAGGCTGGAAGATAAACTTAATGCTGCCGTGCAGCTGGTCGCGCAGCTGACACAGCACTTTGACCGCCCCCATCAGCATCGCCGCGTGCGCGTCGTGGCCGCAGGCGTGCATTACGCCAGGAACGGTTGAGCAGAAGCTCTCCCCGCTCTCTTCCTGCAGCGGCAGCGCGTCAATATCCGCACGCAGCGCCCACATCGGCCCCGGATGCGCGCCATGGAACACCGCAATCACGCTGTTTTCCAGCGGTCGGCTTATCTCCAGCCCGGCAAACGCTGACAGCTCGCGGGCGATGTAATCCGCCGTCGGCTTCTCCTGGAACGATAAATCCGGATGCGCGTGAATATGACGACGCCAGCGCAACGCCTCTTCGGCGGCGGCGCTAATCAACTGTTCAGTGGCGTGGTTCATCAGAGACTCCTTTTAATCGGTAACGGGCAGGCTGGCGACGGTACGGCGCTTCATCAGCGGCAGCACCGCCAGGGCGGAGCAAACCATCGCCAGTGAAAGAAATATAAACGCGCTGGCGTAACCGTGGGTGTTCTCCACCAGGTAGCCAATCACGATCGGTGAGACAAAGCCGCCCAAGGTACCGCCGGTGTTAATAAGGCCAATCGCTGAGCCCATCATATTTTCGGGCAGACGCTTCATCGGCAGCGTAAAGGCGGTCACAAAGGTCGCCATCAAGAACACCTCTCCGACGAACAGTAGCAGACTGGCGGTCAGCGGGGTGGCGGCGTGAAAAATGGCAAAAATGGCGATGGCGCTCAGCAAGGCGCTAATGGCAATCACCAGCGGTTCGCGGTTGAGGAAATATTTCCCGACCAGCCAGCCGGTACCCAGCGAGGAGATCCAGATACCCAGCCCTCCGGCGGCGACCACATAACCGGAGGCGGACAGCGACATCCCCATATGCTGTACGAAGAATTTGGGCAGCCATGCCATCAGGCCATAGCTCGGAATGTTGACGCAGAAAATAGACAGAAACAGCAGAATGACCGTCGGATTGCGCCACAGCGCGGCACCGGAAACAGACTTTTTCTGTACGTCGCGTGCCGTCCTCAGCTGGCGCGGTACGCGTAGAGCAATCAGCGCGGCAATGACGCACACAATCGCGCCCAGTACGGTAAATGAGGTGTGCCAGCCGAGCAGCGCCAGCGCATTCACCGCAATAATCGGCCCAATAGTCATCGCCAGCCCGGCGGAAGAGAGCAAAATCGATTGGGCGAAAGTGCGCTTTTCCACGCTGAAATTGCTGACGACCGCTTTTGCGCATGAACAGGGGTAGCCGGAATGTCCTACTCCCGCCAGGAAACGGAACAGCAGCAGCAGGCCGAAGCTGGCCCCCAGCGCGCCGAAGCAGAGGGCGAAAATACCCAGTGCCGCCAGCGACAGCACCAACATCGTTTTATAGCCAATACGGTCGTTCAGCCAGCCTGCGGGGACCTGAAACAGCGAATAGGCGAGGAAGAAAATCCCCGTAATGTAGCCCAACTGTTCCGCGTTCAGACCGAACTCTTTTTCAATCGGCAGC
>PPYF01242459.1_pt1 | contig 15759 bp, 10 predicted proteins | sample 1559871 | NCBI WGS metagenome assembly PPYF01 (sample SAMN08240021, study PRJNA423297) | Human gut metagenome, whole genome shotgun sequencing project. | reverse complement strand
CCAGATCGACCCATCGGCCCGGCCGTCCGCCCCTCCCCCTATCGCGGACCGCCGGGCATCTTCATGCCCCGATCCCGACCATCTCCTCTTTTCCCGTTCACGTCGTCGGAAAAGCCGGCGCGGACGCCTCGTGGGCGTCCGCACACGGACGAACAACCGGAGACCATGGCATCATTTTGCGCCTGCCGAACCCAACCCGTCGCCGAAGCCCTACAATGGATCAAAGAGCTTGAGACAGGAGATCCGATGCCGGGCAGCCGACGAAAAAGCGCCTCGACGCAAGGCCATACGTATGTCATCGACCAATCGTATCGCGTCGTGTATCTCGACCGTGCGGCCCGTCGTGTATTCCCCGGTGGACGAGTGGGCGAACTCTGCTACGAATGCTTCCGCGGGCAAAGCGAACCGTGCAAGGACTGCCCCTGGAACGCCGAGTCGAACGAGCACGCGACGCAAAGCGTCATCTACAGCGCGCGCACGGGAAGTTGGTACGAGATAACCTGCCTCGAGCTGGACTGGTTCAACGAAGGCCCCTGCGTGCTGTTCTCCGGCCATCCCGTCGACGAGCACAGCCGCAGCTTGTTCACGTCGTTGAGCGAGCCGTCATCTTACGATGAGCTGTTCGAACTCAACCTCACCGACGATGCATACAAGATTCTCTACCATGAGCCCGGAAAATTCACGACGCCTCCGCTCGAGGGACGCATCAGCGACATGTTCCCCGACGTGCGCGACCGCATGATCCACCCCGAAGACCGCGATCGCTTCCATGCGTTCTGGGATTTCGACACGTTGCTCGACCGCATCGAACAAGCAGGCGGCGCACTGCGCGGAGAGTTCCGCAAGCACCTCGAATCGGGGGCATGGAGCTGGACGTCGCTGACCGTGGCACCCGTCAAGCGCGGCGGAAGCGGCGAGCGCGTGGTCATGTGCTTCATCGCGGACATCGAAGAAGAGATGCAGCGACGCACGGATCAGGCAGAACGCTCGCAAATCCAGCTATTGCGCGAACGCGACCAGCTGACCGGCCTGTACAATGCGGCTACGTTTTACGACAAAGCCGAACACCTGGTAGCCGACATGCCCGACATCGCGTACGATGCAGCGTACATCGACATCGAGCACTTCAAAATATACAACGAGTGGCATGGGCGCGAAGCAGGCGACGCCATCTTGCGCGCCATCGCCTCACGTATCGGGGAGATCGCCCGTAAGCACGGCGGCATAGCCGGCTACCTGGGCGGCGACGATTTCACGCTGCTGCTGCCTCACGGCCTGATCGACGAAAAACGCGTGGAAAGCGAGCTGAAGAAGGAGCCGTTCGATTCCGAGGACACCATCGGGTTCCAGCCCGCTTTCGGAGTGTGCGCCATCGACAGCCCGGACGTGTCCGTAGTCACCGCCTGCGACCATGCGATGATCGCCATGAACTCCGTCAAAGGCGCCTACACCAAGCGCATCGCCTGGTACGAAGCCGAGATGACCGAGGAGATGGAGACCGAGGCGAAGATCCTGCTCGAGGTGAAGCGCGCGCTGACGAACCATGAGTTCGTGCTGCACTGGCAACCGCAATGCAACACGCGCACCGAGCGCATCGTGGGCCTCGAAGCCCTCGTGCGCTGGCAGCACCCTTCGCGCGGCATCGTCATGCCGGGCGCGTTCATCCCCGTGCTCGAGCGCAACAACTTCATCGCCAGCCTCGATCTGTACGTATGGGAGGAAGCGTGCCGCCATATCCGTTCATGGATTGATCGCGGCGGTGTGCCCATTCCCGTATCGGTGAACATCTCCCGGGCCGACCTGTACGCCATCGACGTGGTCGAAGCGCTGGAAGGCCTGGTCTCAAGATACGACCTCGACCATCGCCTGCTAGAGCTCGAGATCACCGAAAGCGCGTACGCAGAAGACGAGAAAATGGCCGATGCGGTCGCCCGTCTCAAAGGACTCGGCTTCACCATCCTCATGGACGATTTCGGCAGCGGTTATTCCTCGCTCAACATGCTGAAGGACATCACGGTCGACATCTTGAAAATCGACATGGGCTTCCTCGCTCGACAGGATCAGTCTCAACGCAGCGAAAGCATCCTTGAGGCCATCGTGTCCATGGCTCGATTCATGGATCTGCGCATCATCGCCGAGGGCGCCGAGACGAAGGAGCAGGTGGACTTCCTGCAAGGCATAGGTTGCGATTACGCGCAGGGCTACTACTTTTACCGTCCCATGTCTACCGAGGCGCTCGAGCAACTGCTGTCGCAGGACGGCATCGTGGACTACCGAGGCGTGTTGAACCCCAGCATGGAGCTCATCGACGTGAACGCGCTGCTGCACGACGACATGGTAAGCCGCGCTGCTGTAAACAACCTGATCGGCGGCTTAGCCGTGTACGCCGTGTACGCCGACCGTTTCGAGCTGCTGCAAGTGAACAACGAGTACTACCACGTCACCGGATGCAACTCGATCGATCTGCGCGAACGACAGAACCGGATCTCGCGCCAAGTGCACCCCGACGATCTGCCCCTCGTACAAAGCATGTTCGCCGAAGCGTACGAGCGCCCCGTCACGGGAGCCGAAGCCACCTTTCGTCGGTACCGACTGAACGGCGAGATCATGTGGATGCGCATGCGCGCCTTCTTCCTGCGCCGCGAGCAAGACCGCACCATCTTCTTCGCCTCGCTGGCGGACGTGACCGAGCAGAAACAGCAGGAAGACGAGCTGCGCGAGTCGCAGGCGGTGCTCGAATTGGAAGACGAGGTCCTGCATCGCATCATTCAGCAATCGGATCTGAACGTGTGGGTGTACGACATCGCTTCCGACCGACTGTCGTTCCAGAACCTCTCGTCGAACGGCATCGCCTCCCTTTTGGCCGCCTCGGCGGACGAGGAGGACACCGCCAGCCTGGGCGACGACGTGAGCAATGTCCTGCGGAGGCTGTCGCGCGAAACGTTATGGGGCAGACCTGCCTCTCGCACGATCAAGGTATGGTCGAATACGGGAGAGCCGCTGACGCTGCATATAGAACGCGAGATCGTGCCAGACGCGAACGGCAAGCCCGCCCGCGTCATCGGCTACCTGGAAGATCCTTTGAACGATTCGCGGGCGAAACTGACGCGCTCGGACGACAACCGGCTGCTCGACATCCTCAAGGGCGCCGCGGTGGATCACTGGTATATCAACGTGAACACGAAGAGCTTCCTCAACTCGGCCGATCGCCGCGCATGGCGCTATTGGGCCGGAATCTCGCTGGACGACTGGTCGAGCAGCATGCTCGAAGACCGCCTTGGCAAATACATCGGCCCAAGCCAGGACGCAGAAGCCATCGAGAACTTCCTCGATTTCGACGACATGCTGCAGCGTTTCGCCGACGGAGAGCGCAACGACTCCCTCGAGTACCGACTCGGCGAAAACGACGATGAACGCTGGATGGAGCTGAGCTACCGCATGGTGCAGCTCGAGGAAGACGGCTACGTGTACGCCTATCTGTCGGTCACCGACATCGACGAGCGCAAGCGTCGCGAGCTCGATCTGGAGGACAAGGCCGAGCACGACGCGCTGACCGGCCTGCTGAACCGCCAAAGCGCCTCGGTGCGCATGGCCAACGCGCTGGAGCGCACGCTGCAGCGCGGTTACCGCGGCGCGTTCGCCATCATCGACCTCGACGACTTCAAGCAGGTGAACGACCGCTACGGCCACCTGTCGGGTGACACGGTGCTGGCCGACGTGGCGCAGCATTTGTGCGGTGCGTTCAGGAAGGGCGACCTTATCTGCCGCTGGGGCGGCGACGAGTTCGTCGTGTACTGCGAGGACATGGAGCGCGACGATATCGAGAGGCGCCTGGTCGAGCTGTCGGAAGGCCCTTGGAACGCGACGCTGCCCGACAACCGCGTGATCGAGCTGTCGGTGTCGACCGGCATCGCCATGGTGCCGCAGGACGGCATCGCGTTCAAGACGGTGTACGAGCGCGCCGATCGCGCGCTGTATCGAGCGAAATCGAAGGGCAAGGCGCACTTCTGCTTCTTCGAGGCGGACAAGGACTCCTAGGCTTATACGCCCAGACCCACCGTCATGTGCATCATGTAGAACGCGAACCGCATGACGAAGATGCCGGCCAGCACGAGCACGGCAGCTCCCGCCGCGCGCCCGACCGACAGCCGAACCCGTCGAGGCCACAATTCGACGGCGTCCAGGCCAATGCCCGCCATGCCAAGCACGCCGAACGCGCATACCATCAAACCGTACGAGGGCACCAGTTCCGCCGCCGTAAGATACGAGTTCTCGATCGAGGCCAAATCCGCACCCTGCACGCCGAACGTCACCACGTTCACGGCCAACGCCGCAGCGGCCACCATCGTCAGCACGCGTCCCATACGGCCTTCAACCGGCTCGTAACCCGCGGCGCGCAGCCCCGCGATGGCGAGTATGGGGCCGCCCACCAGCGCGTTCAGCATCAAATTGAGCGGCACGTACACCGTGTGCCACGACACTATGGTGTCGGCGGCATAGGCGCAGCCCACCGCAGCCACGAACACCGCGCCCGCCAGCATGGCCAGAACGAGCCACGCTCGCTGTAACTGCGGTTTGGGATGCTCGACGAAGTTGTACAGCCAATACAATCCGGCCAGCGCCAGAAACACCACCGCACAGAACACCTCGGTGGACAAGGGGCTGCGTCCCACCCCAAGGAACACGTACAGCGCGTTAGCGGGGTTGCCCAGGTGGGTGGCCGAGGCGACGAGACCCACCATGGCAACCACGAGGGGCAACCCCAAGAACACGTTGAGCCGCTGACGCAGGGCAACGGACGCGCCGCGCCCCAGCACGGGAAGCCCCATGCAGATGAACGCAACCACGCCCGACGGTGCCAACGTCGTGAACAGCACGAGCGTAATCTCGCCGAGCGCGGTATCGAATCCTGAAATCATGCAGGCTATCCTAGCGGTAGAACCTCGGGTAGACGACGTCCAGGCCCAACTCGGCCTGAATGCCTTCGAGCGAAGCCTTCGTGAGACGCGCGAGACCTTCATAGAAGGGCTGGCCGGCCGCCTCGATCAGCTGGTCGAGGAAGTGCGACGACCAGGTGAGCAGATGCAGCCGCAGAAACTCGCCTAGATCCTGCGGCTGGTTGCGCGCGATCCAGGCCATGAGCACCAGCATGAGGCCCACATGATCCTCGGGCGTCTTGTCGTCCGTCTGACGCGCGATGCCGTGAGAGCGCATCCACGCGCGCAGCTCCAACGTGGTCGCACCGAACACGACGCATTCGCGATCCGTGTACACCGAGCCCCAAGGCGGCGCGGGCTTCGGCGCGGGACCGATGAACAGGCGGCGGTATTCCCACACCAGGCCGTCGGCGTCGATGCCTTCCGCCAACCCCGAGCGCATGAGATCGAGGTCGCACCGCGCCTCGGCTTCGTCGACGAACGGCCACTCCACGGCGGCCTGCGCAACGTCGATCGCGGCCATGGCCGCGAAGGCCGGGCCGGCATCGCCCTTCACCGGGTCTTGCAGGTAGAACGGCCCCAGCGTCTCGCCGACGAACGCGATGGCCTCGCGCACATCCTCGGACAGCGGCACGGTTGCTTCTTCGCTCATTCCATGATCTCCTTATCGGTTGCCCGAAATCCAACTTCCAACAGGTTCGCCACGACGCCGTCCTTCGATTCCGCAGGACGGGCATCGGCGGACGGTTTGACGAACAGGTTCGGCACGGTCGCCTCGGGCCGGGGAAACGGCGCGATGGCCGCGCGCTCGCCGAGCTTCTCCATATCGCCGACCGGCCCGAAGTCCAGCGCGCGAGCCGGGCAGGCCTCGACGCACACCGGCTTCTCGCCCACGGCCACGCGTTCGATACAGCCGTCGCACTTCACCGAGTGCCCCTTTACGCGATCGACGCGCGGAGCGCTATACGGGCACGACAGATGACAGTATCCGCAGCCGATGCAGTGCCGGTCGTTGACGCTGACCAGCCCGGTCTGCTCGTCTTTGTGCATGGCCTCGGTGGGACACACGCGCACGCACACCGGATCGTCGCAATGGTTGCACGCCACCGACACGTTGTACGAGAAGCAGGTGGAGCCGAAGGTGCCGTCGCCGTTGCGAACCGTATCGCCTCCCGTGTATTCGAGCACGCGGCGGTAGGCGGTGCCGACGTCGAGGTCGTAGGCGTCTTTGCAGGCGAACATGCACGTTTTGCACCCTGAGCAACGCGTTCCATCGAAGAAAAAAGCCTGCTGGGACATGTGGCGACCTCCTCTCGTCAACACGGAACCGCAAGCGCTCCCCCTATCCCAAAAAGCGGGGTACGCTGTATTTTAGCGTACCCCGCCAAGACGTGCGCCTCGCGCCGCAGATTGCCACGAGCCCCTCACGGAGGGAAGAGGGGCCGTGGCGTCGTACGCGAACAGTCCTGCTACGCGACCTCGAGCGGGTTGGCGATTTCCGCCGCGCCCACCGGCTGAGCGTCCGCGGATGCCTTGATAAAGATGTTCGGGGTGGTTTCGGACGGGTCGGGAAGCGGAGCGATGTTGCCGCGCTCGCCCATCTTCGCCATCTCCTCGGCCGTGCCGAAGTCCAGGGCGCGGGCCGGGCAGGCCTCCACGCACACCGGCTTCTCGCCCGCGGCCACGCGCTCGGCGCAGCCGTTGCAGCGCACGGCCTTCTTCTTCTCCTCGTCCACCTTCGGCGCGTTGTACGGGCACACGATGGCGCACGTGCCGCAGCCGATGCACTTCTCCTCGTCGATGGACATGAGGCCCGTGTCGGCGTCCTTGATGATGGCGCTCTGCGGGCACTTCTCGAAGCAGATCGGCGAATCGCAGTGGTTGCACGACATGGACAGCGGATAGCTGACGCACGTGGTGGTCAGGATGCCGTCGGCGTCCTTCACGGTGTCGCCGATGGTCACCTCGTACACGTGGCGGAACGAGATGCCCAGATCGATGTTCTTGTAATCCTTGCACGCCATCTGGCAGGTCTTGCACCCGGTGCAGCGCGTGCCGTCAAAGTAGAATGCCTGTTGAGACATGGTATATCACCCTTTCTGCGGCTCGTCGCCCTACGCCTTGGTAACCTGGCAGATGTTGCTGTGCTGAGGGTTGCCCTTCGCCAGCGGAGACGGGCGATGGGTCGTCAGCGTGTTGATGCAGCCGCCCTTGTCGACGCGATCGCCGTACATGTCGGCGTCGTGCCATGCGCCCTGCGAGATGCACACCGTGCCGGGAACCACGCGCGGCGTGACCTTCGCCAGCAGCTCGATTTCGCCGAACGCGTTCTTCACGCGGATCTTGTCGCCCTGCTTGATGCTGCGCTCCTTCGCGTCGGCGGGGTTGATCCACGCCTCCTGCGGGTTGACTTCCTTGAGCAGCTCAATGCCGCCCCAAGAGGAGTGCGTGCGACCGCGATAGTGGAAGCCGCTGCAACGCAAGGGGAACTCGTCGGTGGGCACGTCGGTCTCGGTGAAGCCGTGCGTGTACACCGGGATGGGCGAAATGAGATCTTCCTCGCCAAGCTCCCAGGTGGCGGCGATGCCGGCCAGCGTCTCGGAGTAGATCTCGATCTTGCCGGTAGGGGTGTCCAGCGGGTTGGCCGCCGGATCGTTGCGGAACGCCTCGAACGCGATGGTCGCGCCCTTCGGGTTCTTGCGCGTGTAGACGCCCATCTCCATGGCCTCGTCGTACGTCGGCAGCTCGGTGTCCTTCTCGCGCGTCTTCTCGTAGAGCTCCTTGATCCACTCTTCCTGCGTCTTGCCCTCGGTGAACTGCTCCTTCACGCCCATCTTGTCGGCGATGAGGGTCAGGGCATCGTAGAGGGTCTTGCGCTCGAACTTCGGCGTGGTGCACGGCTGGCCGCTGATCATGTACGCGTTGTCGCCGCCGGTGCCGATCTGCGACACCTGCTCGAAGCGGAACAGGTCGGGCAGCAGGATGTCGGCGTATTTGGCGGAGTCCGTCATGGCCGTCTCCCACACCACGATGAACTCGCACTTGCTCTCGTCGGCAAGGATGTCGTGCGCGTAGTTGATGTCGCCATGCTGGTTCGTCAGGCAGTTGCCGGCGTAGTTCAGCATGCACTTGATGTTCTGGTTGAGCTTGTCGGCGCCCGTCACGGCGGAGTTGAGCGCCGTCATCTCGGTGCCATGGTCGATGGCCTCGGTGAACAGGAACACGGGGATCTTCGCCTTGATGGGGTTGTCACCGGCCGGCAGGGACTGCAGGCTGATGGAGTACGAACCCTCGCGGCAGCCGTTGCTCGTGCCCGGCAGACCGACCTGGCCGGTCAGCAGCGGCAGCATCATGATGGACCAGCAGTTCAGCTCGCCGTTGCTGCGGCGCTGCGGGCCCCAGCCCTGCACGACGTACAGCGGCTTGGCAGCGCCGATCTCGGCCGCCAGCTCCTTGATGCGGTCGGCGGAGATGCCGCAGATGGGGGCGGCCCACTCGGGGGTCTTCTCCACCATGTCGTAGCCGGTGCCCATGATGTAGTCCTTGTAGGACTTGCTCTGGCCCTTGGCGCTCTCGGGCATGGTGTCCTCGTCGTAGCCGACGCAGTAGGTGTCCAGGAACTCCTTGTCCACCAGGTCGTTCGCGATCAGCTCGTGCGCGATGGCGGAGCAGAGCGCGGCGTCGGTGCCGGGGTTGATGGGCTGCCACTCGGCGGAACGGCCCATGACGGAATCGTTCATGCGGGGGTCGATGTAGATCATCTTGCCCTTCGTGGTTTCGCGCAGATGCACCCAGTCGTAGTGCGACACGGCGCCGCCCTGGCGCGTCTCGGTCGGGCTCGTGCCGAACGCGAGGATGAGCGCGGCGTCCTCGGCGGCGTTGAGCGTGCTGCCGCTGAAGCCCGATGCGCCGTAGGTGTGAGGCACGATCATTTCCATCTGCATGGCGCTGTAGTCGCCGTACGATCCCAGGCAACCGCCGATGCAGTTCATGAAACGCGGCAGCGAGCGAGCCGTCGTGGAGCTCACGCCCGTCGCGTAGGGGATGTACACGGACTCGTTGCCGTACTCGTCGATGATGCGCTTGAGCTCGCTGGCGATCGTGTCAACGGCCTCGTCCCACGAGATTTGCTCGAACTTGCCTTCGCCGCGCTTGCCGACGCGCTTCATGGGGTAGTTGATGCGGTCGGGGTTCGCGAGCCAGCGGCGGTACGTACGACCGCGCAGGCAGGCGCGAGGCTGCACCTCGTCGAAGCCGGCGTCCTTGCTCGTGTAGGTTTCCACCCAGGCGACCTCGTCGTCCTGCACGTGGAACTTCAGGCTGCAACGGCCGGGACAGTTGATGGCGCAGTGGCCCCACGTCGTGGTCTCCTCGACGGCCTGCGTCGCAGCGGCGTCGCCGCCCTTCGCGCCGTCGGCGCTCGGCGAGCAGCCGAACAGCGACACGGCACCCGTGCCCATCGCGGCCGCACCCAGGCCGGCCAGCGCCGAGCCCTTCATGAACGTGCGGCGAGACACCTGAGCGTTCTCCAACATGTTCGTCATGGTCCCTCCCTCTTTCCTCTCTCGTCTGGCGCTCCGCTTCCCGGGCGGAACGCCTCGCATTGTGGCACTCCCCCGCGACCGCCGTGTCACATAAAATATGCGAACTTATCGTTTCCCCAGGTCACAAGACAGCACTTTGGGTAATGCGTCGCACGATACTTCTGACAATACCGTTATACTGATGCAACGGGAACAGTGTGCGGGAACGGAAAAACCGCATATGCGCGCGGTCTCGGGGGAGGATCTTTGAACGCAGCCACCATCGTCAGCATCATGAAGCCGAACATCACCTCGCTCGGCTACGGCTTGTTCTTGGCCATCAACGCCGCGGGCGTATGGGGCGGCGTGTTCCCGTTTCTTCCGATGGAGTTCCAAACCACCGAGATCGTGTTCTGGTTCTTCCTCGCGCAATCGCTCGTGTTCTCGTTCAGCTACTTCGCCAGCGCCCTGGGATCGTACTTCTTCCCCGGCCCCACGCGCACATTCATCGTACGGCTGGCCACCATGCCCTACCTTTTGGGATGGTGCTGCCTCATCGCGGCCATCTATCTGGACGCATGGGCGCTGCCGCTCGTCGTCAGCGGCGGCGCGCTCCTGGGCCTGGGGTCGGCCGGTTTCTACATGCTGTGGCAACGCCTGTTCGCCAGCCAGGATTCCGACACCGGCAACCGCGACCTCATCAAGGGTACCCTATACGCGGCGGTGCTGTACTTCTCGCTGTACCTTATTCCGCAAGCGGTGACGGCGTTTCTCATCCCGCTCGTGTTCCTGCCGCTATTCGGGTTGACCATTGTGCTGAAAAGCCGCGAGATCGACCTCGATCAAGCCATGTTCCAGGACGTGCCGCGCGACCATCCGCTCGTGTACCAGCGCCTGGTGAACGACTACTGGCGAAGCGCGCTATGCGTGGGCGCGCTGGGGTTCTGCACGGGCATCATGCGCTCCCTGGCCATCGGCGAGCCGGCGGTGGGATCACTCGTGAACGTGCTGTCGATGGGCGGATCGTTGACCGCGGCTATATCGCTGCTGGTGCTGTGGCAGTTCAAGAACCTCAGCGTGAACGTGGTGGGCGCCTACCGCGTCTTCTTCCCGTTCGTCATCACCTCGTTTCTGCTGCTGCCGTTTCTGCCCGAGGAGTACGCGCGCTGGCTGGCCGGCGGCCTGTACGCCGTGTACAGCGTGGCTATCATGCTCATGATGATTCAATGCGCGCAAGCTTCGCGCGACCGCGGCATCAACCCCGTGTTCATCTACGGGTTCTTCGGCGGCATCGTGTACGCGCTGCACGACGTGGGCTTCATCGGCGGCACGTTCGCCGAGCAGACCATGATCATCGGCATCGCGCCGCTCGCCGTGGTGGCGCTCGTGGCCGTGTACCTGCTGGGGCTCATGTACTTCATCGGACAGGGCGGGTTCCGCCGCATCTTCAAACACGACAGCGATGCCGCGGCCAGCATCGAGCTGGTCGCCCTACGCGCGCATGCGCCCGAGAAGAAGCCTGCAGGGGCGAACGCGGAGGGCGAAAAGCCCGACGACGCGGTGCCGAAGAAGGCGGGCAAGCGCGGCGATCGGCCGCCTCGCGCGAGCCGCAAGCCGCAGCGCGAACGCAAGCGCGAGGAGCGCGTGTACCTCGACCGCATCTCGAAGCAGGCGGCGCTGTTGCAGCAGCATTACCGTCTGAGCGAGCGCGAGACGGAGGTCATGGAGCTCATCGCGCGCGGCAACACCGTGGCGCGCATCGCCGAGGATCTCGTGGTCACCGAGAACACCATCCGCACGCACTCGAAGCGCATCTACGCGAAGCTGGACATCCACAAGAAGCAGGAGCTGCTCGACCTCATCGAGTCCTTCGACCCCAACGACTTGCAGGAATAGAAACGCTGCAGTGCGCGGAAGCCCGCTTCGAGACCCTTTGCCTAAGGTCGCGCGCGACCCCGATTGTTGTACATCGATTCTCCTTGCGGAGCACGGCCGTTTTTGTATAATAAGGGCGAGCCGCAGGGAGCGCTAACTCCCCACGGCTCTCGGATCGCTTCGGCGGTTTGGGTTTACTGTGAGCGCTCCTTTCCCTTGCGGGTTTGGAGCGCGTCTCTTATCATCAGGAAAATCTCGATGATTCGGGACATCAGCCTCATAAGCACTTCAGCCAACACCAGCAAATCCAAAACGGTCATGGTCATCACCTCCGTTCATCTAGAATATGAGAGGGAGAGGCACCAAGCCGCCGGACCGAATCCGTATCTATAAGTATAGCGAGCCCGTTCCACGTTTCCATGGCACGCATCACCATGGAAAACCTTCCCGACCTTGCCCTTTTCCAACGCCGCTCCCACGCAAATTCCACGCGCCTTGCCATCGTTTCCAACGCGGATTCCACGCGCCTTGCACGCGGTTCCAACGCCGTTTCCACGCAGCGGGACGAACGCGCGAAAACGCACCGGGCGAGCTCTCGCGACGTAATCAAGACCGCCCCTCAGCAAAGTCTCACCTGATCGCATGCTATACTTCTTGCCATCTGGGTTCGCCGCACGTTTCCCTGATCGGAGCTGCCATGAACGCTGCATCGCATGTCGAATCGCCAATATCCGGACGGAAGCTGTGCGCGTTCGCACTCGCCGCGGCGCTTGCACTCATGGCGGGAGCACAGTTCGCTCCCGCGCATTACGCCTGGGCTGAAGACGAGCCAGCGGCAACGGCTCAGGCGGATGCGACTCTCCCTGACGCGGCCCCACTCGAGGAAGCCCCGCCCGAGGTGGCAGCCTTGGCGCCCATAGAGAATGCGCCGCACCTCGACCTGAAGGACGGTTCCATCCTCTTGAAGGACTCCGGCTCGAACCTCCAATACAGCCAGGACAACGAGGCAACGTGGACGTCCTATTCCGGCAACGTGACGATCGGTGGAACGGCAGGCAGCGGCACGAACGTGCAAGTGCTCAACGGAACCCATACGATACTTCTCAACGGCGTTACCATCAACGAGCCGCGCGCCAATCACGCGGCGATTGAAATCGGCAGCGACACGCAGGCTGCGCAGCTTACGCTCTGGCTGTATGGCTCGAACAAGCTTTCCGGTTCGAGCGGGTATCCCGCAATTTTCGCACCTGGTAAGGCTCATCTGATTTTCAAAGGCGATCTCTACGGCAGTCTGGAAGCGCAGGGAGGATACGAGGCTCCCGCCATCGGTGCGGACAGCGCGGTTTCAAGTTGCGGCACCATCGAGTTTTGGCAACCCGGCAACGTAACCGCGCGAAGCGGCAACGGCGCCCCTGCCCTCGGCGACCCGACCTCGAGCGCTGTGGATGCAACGGGGTCGGTGTCTTTCTTTTCGGGAACGGTGACCTTGCAGTCCTCAGGCACTTGCGACATTACCGCGAAAAGCATCGTCACCGGCGGCGGCAACATTCACCTCTCGCAGCGCCCGCCCGCCAACACGACGCTCGCCGTCGATCAGGGCGGCTCCTTCCCCAGTTCCGCGTATGTTCTGGTGTCGGGCTTGGCGGCAGGTGAGAATCTGCTCGGAGCCAGTTTTGGTGAGAAAGGCCCTGTCTTTGTCAGAGGCGATCGGTGGGTGGATGCCAAGCATTACATCGTAGACGGCTTCGCCACTTGGATGGACGACGGCGATCTGGGACTTTTTCTCGACAGAAACCTGCTTAAGGACGGCAGCTCCGTCAAGATGAGCTTTAGCGAATCCGGCAACGTATACGAAGGCACGATCAAGGGTTCTGCCGAAGCCGGATACACGCTTCATCTGGCCATTCCCGACCCGCCTGTTGAAAACCCCGTCGTCAGCATGCACGAAAAAAAGGGCTGCAAGCTCATCGTCGATGTGAGTTCGGAGGGCATTCCGCAGTACACCCTCGACGGGGGAGTGAGTTGGACGCGCTACAGCGGGTACCTGGCTGTCACGGGAGCCGCAGATTTTACCTCCTTCCCCGTAAGCAATCAGGTGATCGTGAGGAAAGGTACTCACGCGCTGCGCTTTCAGGATCTGAGCGGCGTTGCGGCTTCAATCGAGGAATCCTCGAACGTGACGCTCACGCTGGTGGGAAGTAATTACATATGCGGCCACAGATTGGAGGCGTCGCCGGGGGTGGCGGTTCGAGGCACCTCGTCTCTTACCATCAACGGCAAGGGAACCTTGAATGCCGTGGGAGCAGGCACAGGTCGTCAGCCTTGCATCCTGGGAGAGCCGAACACGACCATCTCGATAGCGGGCGGCACGGTTCTCGCTCATTCGGGAGTAACGGGCGGTAATGGCATTACTGCAGGAAAGCTCGTTGTTTCCGGAGGCACTGTCGAAGCGCTCAGTCAGTCGAGTGGAAGCGCAGCGATCACGGCGAGCAAGTCCATCACCATCAGCGGCGGGTCGGTTACCGCCAAAGGCTCCAAGTTCGTCGCTGGCATCGGGTCGGACCATTACGGCTCGTGCGGCTCCATCACCATCAGCGGCGGCATAGTGAACGCGCACGGCGGCGACCTGTCTGCAGCCATAGGTTGCAGTGTCGGCGACTCGTGCGGGGAAATCAAGATCAGCGGGGGCACCATCAACGCCGTCGGCGGTCCGGGCACTTATGGAGCCGGTCGGGTCGCGGCTATCACCAGCTCCGTCAAGGCGCCCGTCATCACCGGCGGAACGGTCAAATGCAACGAGGCGGTTTCAACGAGGGCGGCGTCTTTGGCGTCGGCATCAGCTTCGCCGACTCCGGCAGCGTTGAACCTCCTGCTCGCCTCCCCCGTCGCGCTCGCGTCCGACCTGGACGAGGAAGCAACGTCTCTTGCCTCCGAGGACGAGCAGCGCTTCGTCAACGAAAACAACGACGACCTCTCGCTTGTAACGATACACGGGCTTCCGGCGAACACCGTCCAGACCGACGACCAAGGAGCGCTCTACCTGCACCTCACGCCGCTCGAGGCGACGGACAAGCTGGTCGTCGCCTCGTGGAACGGCCGCGATTACAGCGGGCTGAGCGAGAGGAACCTGGACGGAACCTTCGCCATCGCACTCGCCCCCACCGAGGCCGCCGTGTACTACCAGTGGCACAGCTTCGAGGACGGCTGGGCCTACGAGGACGCCGGCGTCGATTGGAGCATCGACGGGCAGACGAGCGGAAACGCCGCCGGCCACGACGTGACCGCGCTGCGCATCGAGACGTCCATCGGCGGCTTGAACGTTTCCTACGCGGTCGACAACGGAAGCGGGTGGAGCCCGGCGGTTGAGAACGGCGACATCGCGGGCGAGATGGAGCAGCCCGTGCAGGCGCTGCGCGTCAGCCTGTCGGGCGACGAGGCTGCGCGCTACACCGTCTACTACCGCCTGTACGTGAAAGGCGTCGGCTGGATGGCTTGGGCGCATGACGGCACCGCCAACGGCACGTCGGGATACGGCTACCCCGTCAAGGCGTTCCAGGTGGCGATACTTCCTGCGGGAGCGACGCCCACGACCGGCGAGGCCAGCGCGACCGAGTACGCGTACCTGGTGAAAGACGGCCAAAGCCAGCCGGGGCTCATCGGCGAGAAGCCTTCCGCCGGGCATGAGGAACGCGAGGCTGCGCCCCCTGCGAAGGCGCTCGCCTCTACCGGCGACAGCCCGGCTTTCGCCATCGCCCTGGGCGCAGCCCTCGCAAGCGGCGCGCTGGTTCTTGCGTCGCGCGCCCGTCATCGCAGGTCGCTGTCCTGATCGGAGCTCCTGCCGCTCGCGCGAGACACCGCGCCCGCAGAGGGAGCATCGCCTCTGCGGGCGCGGCAGGGCTTCCGGGCGCAAGCGGCGCGACGAGCGTCACAGGTCGCCGTCTTCGGGCACGACGATGCAGTCGGTAGTCGTTCGGCCGTTCTTCATGGAGACGGTCACGGGCTTGCCCGGCACCGTGTTCGAGGCCGCCGCCAAACGCTCCATGCTCGTACCGCCTTTGCATCAGAGGAGCCACCCCACCTGCACGGCGCTGGGAAGCCGATGTAGAAGATGGTTCCATGTTACCACATGATTACACCGTTTCGGACGCGCCGAGCCAAGGCCGCGCGCAAGGCGAAAGCGTGGGAAAGAGACGAAGGAACGGGGAGATCTCCCTCCCGCCATCCTCGCCCGGCTCCGGAATGCGCGTTTTTCACCTGTCTGTTGCGTCCCGATCGTTGCGCAACGATCCTCTTGGCGGAGCACGGTCGTTTTTGTATAATAAGGGCGAGCCGCAGGGAGGTGGTGCTCCCCACGGCTCTCGGATCGCTTCGGCGGTTTGGGTTTACTTGTGGCGCTCCTTTCCCCTACGGGTTAGGAGCGCGCT
>PPYF01220282.1_pt1 | contig 15761 bp, 9 predicted proteins | sample 1559871 | NCBI WGS metagenome assembly PPYF01 (sample SAMN08240021, study PRJNA423297) | Human gut metagenome, whole genome shotgun sequencing project. | reverse complement strand
TAACCGTAACCGCAGAGAACTTTGCAAAATCTGTCAGCGTAGAGACTGAGAACGGTGTGCTTCGTCTGGACGATAACTTCGTTGATATGGAAGCAGGAACAAAGACCTTCCGTATTCTGCCGACCGCAGACTTTACCGCCAAGGGAACCGGCGTATCGGGCGCATACCGCGTACGAAGCGTATACGAGACAGCAGAACGATAAGGCATGGAAAAAGGGCACGCAAAATGAATGCGTGCCCTTTTCTGCAAAATAACGTTATTTATTTTTTTCTGCCTGGATTTTTCTGGCCTGTTTCGGTGTGATTCCTTTTATTTTTTTATAACACCGGATGAAATAGCTGCAGTCCGGATAGCCGACTTCTCTGGCAATAAAAGAAACATCGTGACTGGAAAAAAGCAGCATGTTTTCTGCCGCATTGATTCTGGTTGCCGTAATATATTCTTTGCAGGTCATATTGTAGCGGCGGTAAAAATTCATGGAAAATGTGGAGTGCGACATGTTGCACATGGCGGCAAGTTTCTCTACGGTCAGTTCTTCAAAATAATGGGAATCAATGTATTCGGAAATCAGGTCAAAACTGATTTCGTAGGAAGGATGCACGCCGGGAGACGGAAAAGAAGTCCCGCTTTTCTGCCAGTTCCGTACAAAACGGCTGATGATTTTCCGAAGATCCGCTGTAAGAATCATGGAATAGCCAAGCTCTTTATCCCGGTATTCCGTAAGAATATCCGAAAAAAGAGGAAAAAGGTCCATTTTCCGTACCTGCTCCGGAGAAAAAATACAGGGGCAGCGGAACGTGTGGATGCCGTGCAGAATCGAACGCAAATCCAGCTCATCCGTCTTGCAGGTGGGCAGAAGATTGGGGTCAAATTTAATCACATCATACTGCACCGGAACAGACCCCTTTGCAAGCGCGATGGAATGAACGCATTTGGGCGGAAAAAGGATCACAGATCCTTCCGTTCCGATGGATGTCACATTATCAAGGGAAACCTCAATTTCTCCTTTCAGAACGTAGAGAAGTTCTACATAATAGTGCCAGTGAGCAGGAATCGGAAGGGAATCCCGCGTGCTGTCAAAAAGAAAAGCCTCATAAGGAGAGGCGATGGGGTCGATATATTCATATAAGTTATTCATAGATGTCTCACTTTTCGTTCGTAGTGGATGTTCCATACTGACTGTGGATGGAAACAAACTTCTTTTAGTATATAGTGATTTTATATGATTTGCAAGAAGGAATGAAGAAAGGAAAGGTTACAAGATTATCATCATGCAAAAAACAACAAATGATATGACGCAGGGCAACAGCATGAAGCTGATTTTTCAGTTTTTTCTGCCGATTCTGATCGGAAATCTTTTTCAGCAGCTTTACAGCTTTGTGGATTCCATGGTCGTTGGAAAGGGGATCGGAGATGTGGCCCTGGCAGCGGTTGGAAATACCAGTTCGGTACATTTTTTGATTCTCGGCTTTGCCATGGGGCTTACCGGAGGACTTGGGATCTGTATTTCCCACTCCTTTGGAGCGAATGATATCGAAAAACTGCGGAAAGAAATTGCGATGTCGGTTTATATCTGCCTTGCCATTGGAATTGTAATTACGGTGGGCAGTCTGTTTTGGATGCGCCGTCTGTTTGTCTTTCTCCAGACACCGGAGGATATGATGACAGACACTCTGGTTTATTTTGGAACCATTCTGGCGGGCAGTACCGTTACCATTTTTAATAACTTTGCCATGACGCTGCTCCGGTCCGTCGGAAACAGTAAAGTGCCGCTGGCTTCTATGATTGTTTCGTCGGTGGTCAATATTGTGCTGGATCTTCTATTTGTATTTCCGTTTGGCATGGGCGTGTTTGGAGCGGCGCTTGCAACGGTCCTGGCGCAGGTAGTTTCTGCCCTTTACTGTCTGGTATATATCCGGCGCGCCGCAGAACTGCTTCCGCGGAAAACAGACTGGAGGGCAGATGGTGTACTTCTTGGCGCACTCGTTGGAAAAGGCCTGCCGGTAGCTGTGATGAATTCTGTAACTGCGGTGGGCGGTATGGTCCTTCAGGTTTTTGTCAATCAGATGGGAACGGCTTATGTCGCAGCTTATGCTGCATGTATGAAGGTGTGCGGTCTGTTCGAGCAGCCGGGTATAACACTTGGACTTGCACTTCTGACTTTTACAGGACAAAATTATGGAGCCGGAAAATACGACCGGATCAAACAGGGAGTCAGGGCAGGTGTCGTGCTTTCTGTCCTTGTCAATCTTCCTTTTGCAGCACTGGAAATTTTCTGCCCGAAGCTTCTGGCATCCCTGATGCTGAATGATGCGACAGTCATTTCCTATACCTGTATCTTTCTGCCGGTTACCGGAGTTGCCCTGTTCGCCCTTGGCTGGCTGTTTGTCTTCCGAAACGCCTGCCAGGGAATGGGAAAAACAGTTCTGCCGATGGTGTCCGGGATTGTGGAGGTTGCCATGCGCGTCATGGTTGTGCTGCTTTTAGCACCGCGCCTTGCGTTCCGCGGAGTGGCATTCGCAGAAATTTCCGCATGGGTCGGAGCTGGAGTTATGCTTATGATTACCTACTTCTTTTATCAGAGGCGGCTCTCCGGGAAAACTCCAGATGTGAGAGGATAAAAGTAGAAGTTATATATAAAAACCCTGCCTGCACAGCTTTGTAACATAGTCTTTTCAAAGACTGAAAAACTGTGCGGGCAGGGTCTTTTGGTTAAACAAGCGTTCCCATATAGTAGAAGCCGCGGCATTCGTCCAGGGAAACGTTCCGCAGCGTTCCGATCATCGAAGCATCTCCCGGGAAATGAACCAGCGTATTGTTGCTCATACGGCCGGTGACAAGAGAAGCGTCCTGCTCATTGATACTTTCCACCAGAACTTCCTGTACGGTATGAAGATGTCTTGCGGTTACCTCGCGGGAAATTTCCTGGACCTCGGCAAGAAGACGGTCAAAACGGTCTTTTACAACATCCACCGGGATCTGGTCTTCCATGGCAGCTGCCGGTGTTCCGGTTCTTCTGGAATACTGGAAGGTAAACGCGCTGTCGTAACGAACGCGGCGGACCACATCCAGTGTTTCCAGAAAATCTTCTTCGGTCTCACCAGGGAAACCAACGATAATATCTGTTGTCAGAGAAATATCCGGCACTTTTGCGCGGATTCGGTCTACCAGGTCGAGATACTGCTCTTTGGTATAACGGCGGTTCATCAGTTTTAAGATACGGCTGCTTCCGGACTGGAGCGGAAGATGAAGATGGAGGCAGACCTTCTCGCAGTCGCGCATTGCATCGATCAGTTCTTCCGAGAGATCCTTCGGATGTGAGGTCATGAAACGGATGCGTTTCAGCCCTTCAATCTGATTTGCCTTGCGCAGAAGCTGTGCAAACGTCATCGGCTCCTCGAGATTCTTTCCGTAGGAATTGACATTCTGACCAAGCAGCATGATTTCAACAACGCCGTCTGCAACGAGGCGTTTGATCTCTGCGATGATTTCCTCCGGCTTCCGGCTGCGTTCGCGGCCGCGCACATACGGTACGATACAGTAGCTGCAGAAGTTATTGCAGCCGAACATAATATTAACACCCGACTTGAACGGATATTTGCGGTCAACCGGGAGATTTTCCACGATTTTATCGGTATCTTTCCAGATATCGATCACCATGCGGTTCTCTGTCATGCAGCGGACAAGATACTCGGCAAAGCGGTAGATATTATGCGTTCCGAAAATCAGGTTGACGAAATGGTAGCTTTTTTTGAGTTTTTCGACAACAAGCGGCTCCTGCATCATGCATCCGCAGAGGGAAATAATCATGCCCGGATTTTTCTTTTTGTACTTGCCAAGCTGTCCAAGACGACCGTAGACACGCAGATTTGCGTTTTCACGGACGGTACAGGTGTTGTAAACAACAAAATCGGCATCTTCGGTCTCCACAATGTGGTAGCCGACGGTTTCCAGAATTCCCTCCAGTTTTTCGGAATCGCGGGCGTTCATCTGGCAGCCGAAGGTTGTGATGCAGGCAGTCAGATACTCTTTTCCGTTTTGTTTTGCACGCTCCGGTACGAGCTGCTGTTTTAAAAGTGCCATAAAGTAATACTGACGCTGCGGTTCTGTCTCCGGCGCTGGAACAGTAATGTCAACATTTGCAAGATCAATGCCGGAAACCTCGGCATCCGGAACGTTTCTGAGATCTATCTTCATAAATGAAACCCTTTCTTTTTCAATATAAAATGCTAAGTACAGTAATCATGAGACGGTATAAAATGCCGTGAAAAAAGACCCGTACAGCCGGATCTTCTTTTTATTTTAGCGTATCTGATACAAAATAGCAAGAAAAACAAGATTGAAAACAGTAAAAATCAGGATATATCTTTTGCGGCAGGAAGCGTCTGCGGCCGTAATCTGGCGATAGGAGATCAGGCTTGCCATAGATGCAATTAAAGTCCCGAGGCCGCCGAGGTTGGTTCCTACAATCAGTTCCGGGATTTCTTTTGTATATCCGGAAAGCAGCATGGCGGCAGGAACATTGCTGATGATCTGGCTTGTGAGGACGGAAAGAAGCCGTTCGTGTCCGGTAATCATCTGTTCCAGATAAATACGAAGCGCTGCCATTTGTTTCATGTTTCCAATAAAAAGAAAGAAAAACACAAAAGTGAACAAAAGAGAGTAGTCTGCTCTGCGGTAAAGGCTGCGGTTCACCAGGCAGATCCCGGCAATCGTGATCAGAAGCAGAATACTATGCGGGAGAAGTTTGGCAACCGTAAGAATACAGCAGAAAAAAAGAGCTGCAAAAACTGCGATTTGCCGCGGATGAGTAATCGCTTTTTTCCCCAGGGAAACGGAAATTTTTTTTCCGGAGAAAAACAGAAAAATGCAGATCAGAAAAAGAACTGCAGCACCCAGAGTATAAGGCAGCATCATAAGCAGAAACTGCAAAAGGGAAAGTCCGGAAAGCGAATACAGATAAAGATTCTGCGGATTGCCGATAGGAGTAAACATACTGCCAAGGTTTGCAGCCATGGTCATAAAGGTGACAAGAAGTATTTTTTTCTGCTCCATATGGCACATTCGCAGAAGCAGAATGCCAAACGGAACAAAGGTAATCAGAGCGACATCATTGGTAATCAGCATGCTGCAGAAAAAGCACAGGGAAATCAGAAGCAGAGCAACCATCCGTTCTGAGTTTACATGCCGGAGAAGACTGGTGCCAAGCCAGTCAAATACGCCACATTCCCGCAGGCCCGCGACAATCAGCATCAGACAGAACAGCAGGATCAGAGTATGAAAATCCAGATAGCCAAGATACTGTGGACCGGGAGGACAGAAAAAGCAGGAAAGCACTGCAAGAAAAAAAGAGACGGTAAGCACTGCATCTTTTTGAAAAAAGGAAATCAGTTTTTTTATCATAAAAATCATCCTTTCATGAATAAGCAGGACTGATATTGGAAGATCGAGATGAAAAATCAGGCTGCATATTTCGGATACCGCAGATTATTATATAAAAGATATGGAAAAGATGCAAGAAAAAGGTCAGAAACCGAAAAAAATGCGGTTTTTCAAAAAATCGACAAATTTTTCCAGCCAATTCTTGACAATCAACAAAAATCGCGTTAAAATTGCTTCTGTCGTGTAAAAGCAAATTCTGAGAAAAGAAAAAGTAAATGCAGACAAATCGTTTTCAGAGAGCTGCCGGAAAGGTGCGAGACAGCAACGAATCTGGATTGAAAATCATCTTGGAGAAGGAAAGCCCAACGAATCGGCCGTGTATCGTACTATGTGCCGGAATTCCAGTAGGTTTTCACGGGAGTTTCCCGTTACAGAAACCGCGTATGCTTGTGCGTTGTATTCGTGCTTGTTTCAAAGAAGAGACAAGGGTGGTTGCGGGAAAAGAACAGTTCCGTCCCTCGTTGAGGGGCGGATTTTTTTGTTTGTCAGCTGCAAATTCACCCCGGTAATACAGCCTGGCAAAGAATAGATCCTGCTGGAACATTGTACCTGACAGCGGGAAAAGGGAGGAAACATATGAAAGTGTACAAAAAAATCATGAATGGACTGGCATTTGTTGAGAAACTGGTTCTCGTGCTGTCCACGATCCTGATTGTTGTGCTTACGGTGGGAAACGTTCTTTCCCGTAAGGTACTGCATCAGTCCTGGTCATTTACCGAAGAGCTTGTCGTTGCGGTATTTGTCCTGATTACACTTCTCGCAGCAGCGCTTGCTGCCCGTGACGGAGAACTGGTCAATCTTTCTTTGCTGCCGGACCGTCTTTCTGCGAAGGCGAGAAGAATCCTGCTGGTTGTCAACACAGCATTTAGTGTTGCCTTTACCGTAGTTCTGTTTAAATACGGCATGGACAAGGTACTGACCCAGCTTGCCAACGGAAAGAGAACGTTCGTTTTAAACTGGCCGGAATGGATTTTCTGGTCTTTCGTACCGATCGGCGCAGCCTGCATGACGCTGCACATGATCGAATATCTGATTGATACATTCGTAAAAGCAAAAGAGGAGGGACAGAAAAAATGATCAGTGCAATTCTTTTTCTTTCATTCTTTGTTTTTCTGATCCTTGGTATCCCGATTGGCATCTGCCTTGGTCTGTCTTCGATCTGCGCGATCCTGTATTCCGGTACATCCCTGACCATCGTAGCAACCAATATGTATTCCGGTATCAGTAAATTTTTGCTCCTTGCCATTCCGTTCTTTGTATTGTCCGGAAACATTATGGCAAAAGCGGGCATTTCCAAACGACTGATTCGTTTCGTCGACACCTGCGTCGGCCATAAAAAAGGCGGTATCGCCATCGTATGCGTTATCGTAGCCTGCTTCTTTGGTGCGATTTCCGGTTCCGGTCCGGCAACCGTAGCAGCACTTGGTATGGTTCTGATCCCTGCCATGATTGAGCGAGGCGGATTTTCTGCTCCGTTTTCCACGGCCCTGATGGCGACGTCAAGTTCGATTGCGATCGTCATACCGCCGAGTATTGCATTCGTTGTTTATGCATCCATCACAGGCGTATCCATTGCCGATATGTTCACAGCAGGTATCGTTCCTGGTATTCTGATGGGTGTGGCCCTTGTCATCGTTGTTCTTCTGGAGGCAAAGAAACACAACATTCAGCCGACCCAGAAAAAAGCAACAGCCAAAGAAAGATGGGATGCCTTTAAAGATGCTTTCTGGGGATTCTTAATGCCGGTCATCATACTTGGCGGTATCTATGGAAGTGTTTTCACCCCGACCGAGGCAGCTGCCGTTTCCGTTGTATACGGTCTGTTTGTCGGAATCTTTATTTATAAAGAGATCAAACTGAAAGACCTGTGGGATCTGATGGTAGATTCTGCCAAAACAACCGGTGGAATTATGCTGATCGTCGCAAGTGCTTCTCTGTTCTCCTTTGTCTGCACAAAGTTTGGTATTGCGCAGGCAGCATCGGATCTTCTTGGAAGCGTTGCTCATAACCAGTTTGTATTCCTTCTGATTGTCAATATCATTTTCCTGATTGCAGGATGCTTTATCGATGCAAACTCTGCCATGTATATTTTCATCCCGATTATGCTTCCGGTCTGCAAAGCCCTTGGCTATGACCTGATAGCATTCGGTATCGTGGCAACGGTCAACCTGGCCATCGGACAGGTAACTCCGCCGGTCGGTGTCAACCTGTTTGTCGCCATTTCCGTAAAACTGAAAAAAGGAATGGAAGTTACCATTCAGCAGATTTCCAAAGCCGTTATGCCAATGATCGCAGCATCGGTAGCAGTTCTGCTTCTGATTACGTATGTTCCGCAGATTTCCACGTTTCTTCCAAAAGCACTGGCAAAAGACGGAGCTTATACCGGAACGGTAGCTGCAGCAACGAATTCCGATACTTCCAGTGGCGATGGTGCGGATGGCAGCACAGCAGGAAATTCCTCCGGCAATGAGGATTACAATGATATCGCTGATTACAGTGACCTTGGATGGGAAGAGCAGACCTGGAACTTTACCTGCTCCACCACCGAGACCAGTACCTGGGCAGAAGGCGGACGCAAGTTCGGCGAGCTCATGGAAAAAGCAACCGGCGGCAAGATCAAAGTCAATGTATATGCCGCAGACCAGCTGACCAACGGAAACCAGTCCGAGGGAATCCAGGCACTGATGAACGGAGACCCGGTACAGATTTCGATGCACAGCAACCTGATTTACTCTGCGTTTGACCCGAGATTTAACGTCGTATCTCTTCCGTTCCTGTTTGATTCCGTAGAAGATGCGGATGCAAAACTGGACGGCGAGGCAGGCGAAAAATTAAAAGCAATCCTCGATGAGTACGGCCTGCACTGCATGGGAATCGCTGAGAACGGTTTCCGCCAGCTGACCAACAGCAAGCAGGAAGTAAAAACCGTCGATGATATGAAAAACCTGAAAATCCGTGTCGCAGGAAGCAACCTGCTGATGGAGTGCTACAAACGCTGGGGTGCCGATGCGACCAACATGAACTGGTCCGAGACCTACACCGCCCTGCAGCAGAAAACCGTAGAAGGCCAGGAGAATCCGCTGCCGGCTATCGACGCAGCCAGTGTACAGGAAGTACAGCCGTACTGCTCGATGTGGAATGCGATTTATGACTGCCTGTTCTTCTGCATTAACGGAGATATCTATAACAATCTGACTCCGGAACAGCAGAAAGTTGTCGATGAGGCCGGACAGAAAGCCGTCGATTACGAACGTGCGATCAACCGTGCCGGTGACGATGAGATCATGAACCGCTGGCAGAACGAGAACGGTGTCAAGATCACAAAATACGAAGATATGGACATCGATTCCTTTAAACAGGCGGTAGACGGTGTAGATGCCTGGTATCAGAACGAACTGGAAAGCCAGGGCTATGACGATGCCAAAGATCTGATTGAAGCCTTTACAAAGAAAGATACATCTTCTGCAAGCACCTACGATGTAGAAGACAGAAGCGATCTCGACTGGCCGGAGCAGACCTGGAACTTCACCTGCTCCACGACAGAAACCAGTACCTGGGCAGAAGGCGGCCGGAAGTTCGGTGAGCTGATCGAAAAAGCAACCGGCGGCAAGATCAAAGTCAACGTATATGCCGCAGACCAGCTGACCAACGGAAACCAGTCCGAAGGTATCCAGGCACTGATCGATGGAGATCCGGTACAGATTTCCATGCACAGCAACCTGATTTACTCTGCATTTGATCCGAGATTTAACGTCGTATCCCTTCCGTTCCTGTTTGATTCCGTAGAAGATGCGGATGCAAAACTGGACGGCGAGGCAGGCGAAAAATTGAAAGAGATCCTTGATGAGTACGGCCTGCACTGCATGGGAATCGCCGAGAACGGTTTCCGTCAGCTGACCAACAGCAAGCAGGAAGTAAAAACCGTCGATGACATGAAAAACCTCAAAATCCGTGTGGCAGGAAGCAACCTGCTGATGGAATGTTACAAACGCTGGGGCGCCGATGCCACCAACATGAACTGGTCCGAGACCTACACGGCCCTGCAGCAGAAAACCGTAGAAGGCCAGGAAAATCCGCTTCCGGCTATCGATGCAGCAAGCGTACAGGAAGTACAGCCGTACTGCTCGATGTGGAATGCAATTTATGATTGTCTGTTCTTCTGTATTAACGGAGACATTTATGACAGTATGACACCGGAGCAGCAGGAAGTGATCGATGAGTGCGGTCGTCTGGCAACACAGTACGAGCGTGAGATTAACCGCGCCGGTGATGATGAAATCATGAACCGCTGGCAGAATGAGAATGGTGTAGCCATTACCAATTATGAGGATATGGACATCGATTCGTTCAAACAGGCCGTAGACGGCGTGGACGAGTGGTATCAGAAAGAACTGGAAGGCCAGGGATATGATGATGCCAAAGAGTTGATTGAGACGTTTACAAAAGAGGCAGTTTCGTAAATATCTTTATAAGATTTGCTGAGCTTGCCTGAAAAAATAATGTAACAAACTACATATTTGGTAGAAAATAAAAATTCATCCATGACTTGGAGGTCTCTGGTGAGACTGCTTCCGGGCGTGGGTGGATTTTTTTATTTGAGTTTTCCAGGAAAACAGGTATACTGGATAGTATCAGAAAACAGGAGATTTGAATCAATGAAACAGAAAAAAGAACGGGAAAAAGAAATCAGTCAATGGCCATGGATTTCCATGCTACCGTTCGGAATCCTGGCGGGATACTGGGGAGATAAGGAAGTGCGGATCACGGCAATTTCAGAATATGGCTTTCAGACCCGTCTTGCGGTACCGGCTACGGCGGAGCAGGAAAACGCACCGTGGGAACTGGCATTTTACGATCAGAAAACAGCATCCTACCAGCGGATTCTTCTTCGTGATGCGACTCTGCTACAGGAAAAAGAAGAGGATTTTGATACGATTTATACATTTGTGACAGACCAGGAAGACTACCGAAATGCGGTACAGCGCCTTGCCCTGCAATACAGCCAGTATATCCGGTGGAAAATGGAGGACGATGATGCCGCGCTTGCAGAAGAGATGACAGGATATCCTGCGGAGCAGGATGCGTTTCATCTGGAAAGTCTGTAAGAGCAGAAAAAGGTATGGTTTTCCGGAATTGAGAAGGAAACATTTGTGGCATTGCAAAATGGCTTTGCGGAATCCGAGCAGCCCGGGCAGCCGGTCGAGCTGGCGCTCGAACTGGACCGGCCAGAATGGTATGAGGCGTATCTTTCGATGGAAAGTGCGGTGTTTTTTGATGCTTATTTTCGGAGAAATCAGATTCCGAATCCGCCGGTTTTCCACCCGGACCGGCTCTATATAGGAAATGCTTTTTGCCCGCATCTGGCGCCGAAAGAAGAGGAACTGTTTGCACTGATGGACAAAGCCTGCCGGGAGTCATTTTCAATTACGCTTACGTTTCCATTTTTGCTGGAAGAAAATCTGACGGAAACGCAAGCACGTCTGCAGCATCTTGCCAGATGGTGTGAACAAAAGAACAAAACCATTGAGATTGTCGTAAATGACTGGGGAACGGCCCATCTGGCATCTCAGTTTCCGGTGTTTTCCCTCTGCCTTGGCGTGCTGCTCAACAAGCGGAAAAAAGATCCGCGGATGACTTATAAGCTGGGGGATCGCACTCTGTTTGAACAAAACAGTGTCCATGCGGCGTTTTACCGGGACTATTTAAAAGAAGAATTTCGGATGGAACGGTATGAGTGGGAGAGCTGTGGCGATACCAGTACAAGGAAGTTTCCAGAAGGGAAAAACAGTATGCATCTTCCCTTTTATCAGACCAATACTTCGCAGTACTGTCCACTGTATGCAGCATGTACTAAAGGAAGCCGCGGCGCGCAGACGCCGGTGCGGAAGTGCCATAGATTCTGTGAAGAACAGGCGTTTTTGTATCCGGAGCATTTGCGGATGATGGGGAGGTATAATTCGTTGTTTGGGATTGATTTGTCGATCTTGCAGGAGCCGGAGGCGATGGGGAAAATGTATGGGCTGCGCGGGATAGACCGGATTGTAGTGAATTTGCTATAGTGACTTCTTAAGAAGGATGTTCGCAGTTCATATTTTCAACTTGATAGAGCTGCCAATTCGTGATAAGTTGAAAAACAACTGGAAGGGTGCAGACTTCTCTGAAATATTTTTGAGGAGGTGTATGCACATGGGAAAACCGGATATTGTTACCAAAGCATACATGCGAAAGAGTAACATTTTTGCAGATGCGTTCAATTATCTTATCTACAATGGAAGAAAAGTTATTAATCCAGAAAAACTGACAGAAGTTGATTCAACAGAGATTGCCATATCGTTTGGCGCAAAGAAAGAGAGAAAAGAGGCAAAAGAGATAACCGAAATGACAGAAGATCCGGTTCAGAAATATCGGGATATATTGAAAACAGCTGTGGTTATGCAGGAATCGGAAACGTATTATCTGCTTCTTGGAATCGAAAATCAGACAGACATTCATTATGCAATGCCGGTTCGAAACATGATATACGATGCTTTACAGTATGGCAAACAGGTTACAGACACTGCGGCAAGCATCATATCTTTCCGAAACATTATCTTGAAAAGATCGGGTACGATAATGACCGTGACAGAAACCAGATTGCGAACTTTACATACTTGGACTATACAACAAACATTGATATTTCCGATGAAGCTCCGGCGGAGTATGTCAGCCGGTACCGAGAGAAATTAGGAGAAGAAGGATACCGGCTTGCCTGTGCTCAGAATGCATTACCTGAGAATTTTGAGCAGTTACCGTATCCTGAATTCCTGAAGCAGAGAAGATTATTGATGGCGCAGATCGTCAAAAAGGCATATAATGAACTTGACAAGTAAGTATCTATAAAATGTCTGAAGAAGTGTTTTCGGTTTAAAAAAAGAGAAAACAGTTTTGCACAGCACATGCTTTACATTTTCTATCAAGGAGATCATCACAATATGGAAAACCAAACAATCGCTTATTACAACCAAAACGCAGCTTCTTTCATACAAGGCACTGTTTCTGTAGATTTCCAGACGATGCAGGATAAATTTTTAAACGCTTTGCCGGGAAAGAGAGTGCTGGATTTCGGGTGTGGTTCCGGAAGAGACACGAAGTATTTTCTGGGAAACGGTCTTGCTGTTACGGCGATGGACGGTTCAGAAGAACTGTGCAAATACGCCAGCGCCTATACCGGTATTCCGGTAAAAAACATGATATTTCAGGATTTGGATGAGATGAATCAATATGACGGCATCTGGGCGTGTTCATCGATTCTGCATTTACCGAAAAAAGAATTAAAAATGGTATTCCATAAGATGGTAACAGCGTTGGACACTAATGGGATTATTTATACCTCCTTTAAATATGGAACGTTTGAAGGCGAAAGAAGCGGCCGTTTTTTTACGGATTTCACACCGGATACTTTTTCTGATTTTATCAAGGATGTGGAGCAGATCCGAATAGAAGAAGAGTGGCTTACGGATGATGTAAGACCGGGAAGGGAGAAGGAAAAGTGGCTGAATCTGATATTGAAAAAGACAGGTTTCTAGCAGAACACGCAGATTTTAGATTTCGGGAACAGGTGTGTTATCCAAATGGCGGAATTTCCCGGTTTTATGATAATGGGATAGATATGGTTGTTATTGATGATGGTATCTGCTCTCATGAGCCAAAAGAGCCGGTTTTTCCCTATATGCTGATTACGGAGAAGCAGAATGATTATATGCATCGCTTTCAAAGGGTGTTTCGTTTTCTGGGATATGCGCGGGAAAATCTGGATTCATATCTTGCCAAAGATGGAATTGTCCTGGAAGGCGGTTATATACGAAACACAGGAGATCGGAGCGAGCAGGCCGATGCTTCTCCGCTGGAAATTCATTTCGAAGAGAATTTTTCAAGTGTTTATGGAATGAATGCGCTGAGATATCTGACGCGGGAATATGGAATCTGTGATGAAAATGGAAGGAATTATTTTCTCGATTATTTTGTCAGAACAAAGGATCAGAAATATGCGATCGAAGAAAACGGCCTTGATTACCATCATCCGCAAATTATTGGAGAGGAAAAATATCGCAATCAGCTCAAGAAACAAAATACGTGTGCCCTGTGGGGGATCAAGTTATTTCGATTTTCCAAAGAGGACTGCGAGTTCACCAATCGGATCGAGGATGATATCAAGCAGTATTTTGGAAAAGATTCTTCGAATTTTGTGGATGACGGAATCAAAGTTGAAAGAAAAGTTGAGCTGTATGAACATCAGACTGTCAGCCTGCAGGAGATACAAAAGCGCAGAGAAGCGGGTATCAAGGCATTTTTGATTGTGCTGCCTACAGCAGCGGGAAAATCGAAAATTGTGGAAGAAGATTTACGGACATTCGCGGAAGAAAAACAAAAGTTCCGTGGGTTGATTCTGGTTCCGGGAGTCAATCTTTTGCTGGACTGGGAAGAAAGAATAAAGGCTTCGCTGCCAGAGTTAAAAGATAAGATTGATATTCGAACGTATGCCTTCGCGGCCAGACATTATACGGACACTACACCAGACTATTACAATTATCTTGTCGTGGATGAAGCACATCATGCGGTTGCGCCAATGCTGAAAAGAGTTGTGCAATACTATCGGACAGAATTTACGATAGGCCTGACGGCGACGGATCAGCGGCCGGATAAAAGAAAGCTGGAAACGGTGTTTGAATCGTATACGACTTCGTTATCCTTAAAAGAAGCGATGGAAAAGGGAGTGGTCGCGAAAGCGAATGTTTACCGGATTGAAACGAATCTTGATCTTTCCAGTGTAAGGTTTAATGGGCGGGATTATGTCAATGCGGATCTGGAGAAAAGAATCCGGGTCACTTCAAGAAATGAGCTGATTGTCCAGGTACTTTCAGAGTATTTTACATCCGGCGAAGCGGGCATGAGACAGGGTGTTGTTTTTTGCGTCAATGTTGCGCATGCGAACGAAATGGCAAAGCTCCTTAATCGGGCAAATATTTCAGCGTCCAGCTACACAAGACAGACGAAAAATCAAAGTTCTGTTATGAAAGCGTTTAAAGAAAAGGAAATCCGTTTCCTGTGTGCCTGCAACATGATTTCAGAGGGATGGGATTATCCGGAACTCGGCATTCTGGTGATGGCAAGGCCTACGCTTTCCAAGGTTCTTTATCTGCAGCAGGTCGGAAGGGGACTGCGGAAAACGGACACCAAGAAAAATGTGATTGTGATTGACGTAGTCGATGAGTATGGAGCCATGATCAAGCCCTGCAGTATGCATTCTGTTTTTGCCAATCCTTATTATGTTCCGTTTGGCGATATTACAAAAATGGATTATAAGCCGGGAGACCCGGTGGTGATTGATGGAATGGAAGAGCGGATTGAGCGGATTACAGAGGTGGATATCCATTCTTTTGAAGAAAAATACGGCGATTATCTAAGCCAGGAGCAGGTTGCCAGGGAATATTTTGTGAATACGGGAACCATCACAAGCTGGATCAGAGCCGGAAAATTAACACCAGAAGTGCAGTACAAATTCGGAAGTAAAACATTATATTTATTCAGTCCGGATGAAGTGGAAAAATATCGGAAGCAGCTTGGAATTAAGGAACACAACGATGCGACCATCAAAGAAGATTTTTTTGCGTTCCTGGAAGAAAGAGATTATTCACTTTCTTATAAAATGCCGTTTCTGCTGGCTTTTATCCGTCATGTGGATTCTATTGGAGATGCAAAAATAGAGGAGATTCTGGAGGACTATATTGCTTTTTACCAGGACAGAATAACCCGGGGACTTCCCGTAGACCGGAGTACATGCCCGTATAATGAAACGATGCTGCAGGATAAGAAAGCAATGCAGAGAAGTATGCTGACCAATCCGTTTGAGAAATTTGAGAGAAAACGGTTCTTGTATTATTCGAAGGATCTGAGTGTAATCTCGATGAATCATGCGCTGTACAGCCAGATGGAAGCAGGGGACTGGGAGCGGGTGAGAAGGCAGATGGAGGAAGATCTGGCGGAGTATTATGCGAAAGTGGAAGGAGCTGTGCTGGTGAAGAGATAGCAGAAAGAATTTCTTCCCCAGAGATTTGATTTGGAAAGGTGCGTGTAAATATAGCAGGATACAAGAGATTACCGGTGGAATTTGAAGATTTTCAGGAAGTTTGAAAATCTGGATTTTACTATGTGGATAAAGCAAAGCTGATTGAACAGCTTTTTGAAAGTAAACGGTAAATTGGTTCTTTCCATTCTTAGTTGAATTTAACGTGAAAGAGTTCTCCGAATAGCACTTTCGCTTTCAATAGTTCAAAACTGT
>PPYF01672389.1_pt1 | contig 15768 bp, 10 predicted proteins | sample 1559871 | NCBI WGS metagenome assembly PPYF01 (sample SAMN08240021, study PRJNA423297) | Human gut metagenome, whole genome shotgun sequencing project. | reverse complement strand
GCATTTATGAAATTAGCAGGATAATTTTGTGCATTTTTTCAAATTTGCTCATTTATAGTAATTAAATAAGGTAATTTTAGTTTCTAAATATCAAAACGTAACTCTTTCAGTTTACTGAAAAAGATAATTTTTCCCTTCATTATAAGTTCCTTTCATTGAAAATCGAACAGCTAATTTCCCAGTCATCGGATCTTCAATACCTATACTGATCTTATATTTCTTTCCGGCCAGTGAGATCATCTTTTTTATCTGCATTCTTGTTTTTGTCTGTAAAGTTTCTTCCGGCAGAAGTGATTTTAACGAAATGTCAACCGCTTCTTTTTCAAGACTATTTCCATCCTCATCTTCTACCAGAACCCATACAGGCCAGTCTTCATAAAATGGTGCAACTCCATCATTCTTCCATTTAAGATTCAGGCTGACATACCCCGGCATCTGAATAAGGCTTGCTTGCGAAATCCACAAACGATATCCCATGCTTCCTAAAACTTTCCTATAACCGTTTTCATAAGTTTTATCCGCTACTTTCGGTCCAAGAAAAGTAGTATGTGCTTTCTTTATCAGATTTATTGTCTGATCCAGATTTGTGTCAAGCAACTCTTTCATTGTAATTGAACTTGTAAACTCACCTCCGGAAGGAAACTTTTTCCAGAAATCCTTCATTGCGGATAACCCTTTTTTCTCATGAGTCTGGTCAAACTCACCGCCTTCATTAATCCAGCGAAACCATTCCTCTGTGCTCTCTGGCTGTCCGGTCATATCGTTGTAGAGACCTATTCCATAATGTTCTCCCTCACTAAAAGGTCTTCTCATCAGTATCATGGAATCAGGGAAGGCCTCTGTCCATGGAATCATATAACGTTCTCTTACAGATTCTTCTGGCAGACTCTGTATTCCTGCGGAAATATTTACATGCCATTCTCCCCAGTGCCCCAGACTTCCAAGTTCGATATAACTGACCAGTCCATCTCTGCCAAAATGCTCTCCAAGTGCATTAACTGCCCTTTTGTGATATTGTATCATCTGTTCATTATTATAATCAGGAGCATATCCCTTTCCATACTCCATATCATACCAGGTTCCCGCATGATCAGTTTTGTCATATAGCCATTGTGGAATGTCCATATGCTTTTCCTCCCCGGGAATATCACACACAAACCTCAGTACCAGGTGTTTCCCTTCTTCTCTCCATCTGTCAGTCTGATTTTCTCTTTCGATTTTCTCCCAGTCATATTTTCCTTCCTCCGGTTCCAGTTCAGCCCAGGTAATATCCATATACAGTAAAGATATATCCTCTCCTATTGTTTCTTCCCAGGCACAAGGTGCATATCCCATTAATGGATTTCCAAAAATTTCTTCTGTTTTTTCATATATCTGAGTTTTTCTTCCAAATACCATCCATACTCCTGCTGCTATAATAACTAAAAGTCCAAAAACCAACAGAACCAGATATCGTTTCTGACTTTTAGCCATGATATTCTCCATTATACTGAATCAATGTAACATCTTCCACTCCACCGATATCCCGGATTTTTTCCATAAACTCCATATCATTCTGTCTGCAATATATTTCAACTGCCATTTCTGTTTTTTCATTGCGCATAGTTTTTGATTTTACGAAATATTTTCTTTTTCCAAAACAGCGGATAATTTCATCTCCCGCCTGAGTTCCCTGATAATGAATCACTGCAATATAAATTCTTCCATTTTGTTGTTTGTGATAAAACAGGGTGATCATCAGAATGATAATCACAGCTGTCAACAGAGTTAATGCATACATACCTGCACCGGCTGTAATCCCCGATGTGATTGCCCAGAACAGATACAGAAGATCCATCGGATCTTTAATTGCTGTACGAAAACGTACAATAGACAATGCACCAACCATACCAAGAGAAATCACAATATTGCTGCTGATCGCAAGTGTTACCATACAGGTAAGCACTGTCATTCCCACAAGTGTAACTGCAAAACTTCTGGAGAAAATAACTCCAACATAAAATTTCTGATAAACCAGATAAATCACACTTCCCAAAATCAAAGCCACTGCCAGAGCAGCCAATATCTTAGGTATATCATACTGACTGAACATTCCTGATTCCAGTACAGATTTTTTTATCATATCCTGTACACTCATCTTATCATCCTCCCCTGTGTATCATACCAATACTCAAATCCATTCATGTACCGCGTTTTTTCATAACACAGTACATATTTGGAAACTGCTGTAAATTCTGCTGCCTGCGGCGGCAGAAGATTTCTCAGAATCTGAGGCAGCATCTCTGTAAATTTCACTTCCATGATCAGTTTTCCCGGTTCCAGTACAGATAAAGCCGGAAGCGTACTGTCGAAAATGTCATAGCTTCCAACAGCCGCTCTGACATCTGTATCAAATGTAATCCTGACTGTTCCCTCATCCATGATCCATGGTTCTCTCTCGTAATCTACGATTGTTCTCGGCCGCATCATATTACTCATACATTCTATGTAAAATTCCCTGCAAAGATTATACGGGCTTTTCAGAAGAAATTCATACTCGCCGGAAAGAATTTTTTGCACCTCATCTTTTGTCAGTGGGGCATCTTCTTTATAAATATAACTGCCGAATTTCTTTTTTCTTTCCAGCTTGATACTTTCAGCACTATAATTATAAATTCGTATCCTGTATTTCTTCCTCATAAGAACGCCGCTTTCCTTTTCTTCATATGCACTGTTCCAGTAATCATCAAAATACAGGCTCCGTATCAGATATCCTCCAGTTTCTGCATGAGGATCCAGTTTCATAAGTGGCTTCATCCGAAGATTCAGGACTTCTTTCTCACTGGTACTGATAAGATATTTCCACTCGTTACGAAAACGTTCTTTCTTCCTGTCAGCCTTCTTCATAATCGTCTTCCTCTACCGTACTATCTTCTGTTATGTAAAAGCACCTCATACCATAATATTTTCCTTCATCTGTTACATAATAATCAAATGCATCCTGCGTTTTTCCAGATGTATTTGTTGCTCTTACTCTCACAAAGTACTGTCCTGCTTTCGGAAGGTCCATCTCAGCTTCCGGAACAGTCAGTGTTGTGTTCTGATAGATCACATCCCGGAATAGATAATCTCCTGCAACCTCTACAGAATACGTAATGTCCTCTGCGTCCAGATCATAAGATACATCCCAGTTAAATTTCAGCTTATCACCGTCTATTGTCGGAACACCTATATAAAATGGCATTGGTGTTTCCAGACTTTCCAGATATAACTGATAGTTCTTCTCTATCTCATCAGGAAGTGATGCTGCAATCTGATCGTATTGTTCAGATGTAAGCGGTTCATACTCTGCATCAGGCATCAAATATAAATAGGGCTTCAGTACATTCTTATAGCTCTCTATCTTTGATGTGAGCATATCTTTGTTCAGATATTCCCTCAGATCCAGAATGGCATCATTTAATTTTTCCCGGAAAGACCGTGACTTCAGACACCTTTGAAACAGAATATTTCCCCAGTAATTGCTGATTCCCTTTTCCCAGCTGTTCTGATCCGAAAAATTCCTTAATTCATATTCCGGTCTCATCAGACAGCCATCGTTATCCCAGGCAATAAAGTACCAGATATCTGAATTCAGAGGACTGTATAAATAAACATTTCTGTTCTGTGTGTCTACGTTTCCCATCAGAATCTGAAATGCCATCCAGTAAACAATATTTTCTTCATCAAAATGTTCTTTCAGTACATCTTCAATCCCTATAGAATAATCATTCAGATCTGTCAGCATATCGATCAATTTGGTATGATCTGAATCCCCTTTTATTTCCAGCATTTTTTCAAAGGCTGTCTTATCATATCCTGCATCATCTTCTTTTTTTATAATATCCTCGTAGCGATAAAATTCAAAAGAATTAATCTTATACAATTGTCCGTTTGAATCCAGTCCATGACTCTTTAATGCCGTCTTATTCAGTTGTTCAACCTGTGTATAAATTCCATAATCCTCAAATTTTCCACCTGGTTCTTCTGTATTATCCTTTACATACAAATGCACAAACTGTGTACGTAAACCAACCATCTGAGGAATTCCCCTGATCAGATCATATGCCAGCTTATTTCGAAAGCGCATTCCTTCTGTCATATGTTTATTCAGGTTAATGGTTCTCTGGCCTCTCCACGTTCCTTTATTCTTTTTTAACTCAATTTTATAATTTTTTTGTGCATTCTGGCTGGATGTCTGGCCCCTGATCTGAACAGTTGCATTAGGCACGCGTTCTCCATATCCGACTTCCCCTTCTGTCGGTCCATTCTCATCTCCCACCTGCAAAAGTCCTGCCACCTGATATCTCTCCACTCCCATATCTTCGTAATCATAAACAGAATAGCTGTTGATTTCCTTCCATGTATGATATGTATTTTCCGATGAATTTCCCTTAGATACAGTAAGATACATGGTAACAACACTGGTATCATCATCATTTTCATACAAAGAATCCTTATCTCTTAAATGAATCTCATTGATTTCTTCTTTCTCCGCTTTTTCCGCCTTTACCTGTTCTGTTTTGTTATCTTCCTGTACTGTCTGATCCTGTGAAGAGTTTCCCGCTTTTTCCAGAGTGCAGCCTCCACAGAGAGAAAGACTGACTAATACTGCACTTATCAGATTTATTTTTTTAATTCCTGTCAACGCTCGTTCTCCTTTCCAGTTTCTCATCCATAAAACATCCGATTCTGGTAAATACCCCCGATTTGTCTTCTGCTACCACCGGCTGTATGCTGAGAATATAATATGGCAGACGTCTGGTATAACGTTCCAGACGGATCATAACTATAAAATAAAACAGTACACATCCTGCAAGAAACCCAAAGCCATAATATACCTGCGGACAAAACAGAGAAATCACAGTAAACACAGAAGTTCCCACGGCAAAAATTACAGAAGCAGCCAATGCTCCCCTGTAATCTGTAAAATATAAAAGAAGCAGAAGCATCGTATTTGCAACTGCATAAATGCCGTAACCAACACAAAGTGTCCGGAAATATCCATACATCAGATCATTAAATCCCAAAGGAAGGTACTTCAAAAGACTCTCACCCATTGAAATCGCCAGCGCAGTAGTCAGTAACTGCTTCAAAGCGGTATACTTCAATTCTCTGTTCAGTACATCCAGCATTTCTGTACCGGCCTGCATAATATCCTTAATGGTTCCCCCATCATTGAATAAACTGTAATAATTCCTGTATTTCGGATAAAAATTAACTTCTACAGAAACCACAAAATTTACAGTGGTGATCAGAATTGTCAGAAATGCGATCAATGCCGGTACGTCATGAGACGGTGCCCCATAAAAAAGTCCTTTTACCTGTTTCCCCAGCGGTCCGGCCCACATGATCACAAGGTGGGCAAACAGCCCGATATTAATGCAGAGTCCTGTAAATGCCAGCGGCAGAAACTCATCTGCCCACCTTAAAAATAAGAATGCACTGATATCACTTTGTGGAAAATACTCATACAGTAAAACAACATCCCATAAAAGCATGATCCCATATCCAATGCATACCGCAGCCATCAATGCTTCCACATGGGAAATTCCCAGAAACAGCAATAAAGCTCCCGAAAGAAAAGTAACAGCGATCGCAGCAAGAAAGGATAACATAATTCCTCTGTAATCTTTAATTGCAGTAAGATAACTCATCGCATTCCATGTAACGATCAGTTCTCCAAACAACTCAAAACATAAAAACTTATCTATAAGCCCAACTCCGGAAAATATCAGAAAAATCCCATATAAAATTCCTCCTGCAATGAGCATTAAGCCTGTCGAACCCCAGAAAGATGACAGAACTGCCTCATTTTTTTCTTCATAAAGCATATCTGCAATAAATCTTGTTACTACCATTGACAAGAAACTGGTTACCGTCAATGATGCAAGAAGTGTATATGTGATCATGCAGACCAGTAATTCTCTGCTCTGTTTCGAAGCGCCTGTCCTGTCACACAAAAACATAACACCCAGCAGAAGGACGATCCCCAGCAGCATGGGACCGGTACAGATAATCCCTGCATATCCATAGGCGCGGAAAGAAGCAAACAGCCCTCTTCTGCTGAACAGTTTTTTGAGTTCAAATCCAATCCCTGCCATATGCTTCCTCCACCTCCCTGTAAAGTTTTCTGTATTCACTGATCATGCGCTCATGCCTGTAATATGCCTTAGTTCTTGCCTGTCCGCTTTTTCCCATTCTGATCCGTCTTCTCCTGGATTCACACATTTTTTCCATAGCGAAAGCAAGTCCATCCCTGTACATAGGCGGAACGCAATAACCGGCACATCCAAAATCATCTCCTTCTTTTCCATTCAGAAGTTCCCGGCAACATCCTACATCAGTCGTTACACATGGGCGTCTGGCCGCAAATGACTCCAGCACGGATAATGGCTGGCCTTCTGATATACTGGTAAGGATCGTAAAATCCAGTTTTCTCATATACTGTACAATATCTACCCTTCCTGTAAAAACAAGATTTTTGATATCCAGCTGTTTCACCAGTGCATAACACTCATCTGCATATTCCTCGTCATCTACCCCTCCCAGAATATGAAGTCTCACATTCTCCATTCTGGATGAAAGTTCATAAAATGCATATATCATAGTCTTTATATCTTTAATGGGTGCGAGACGGACTACCGCACCTATGTCTATCCATCCATCTTCCTCTTTCAGAGGGATCTGTGACAACCTGTCATAATCAATACCATTTTCAATTACTCTGCATTTCTCTGCATCACAGCCAATCTGTATTTGCGTAAGCATCGCATTCGTAAATAAACTGGTTACCCGAAAAGCCCTTTTATAAATTGCTTCTGATAACATATAAAAGAAAGAAATCCACTGTTTTTTAAATGATGGGATTACCCATTTTGCCCTGATGATCTCTTCCTCCCTTTCTCTTGTGTATATCCCATGCTCTGTAAGTAATACCGGTCTTCTGTAAACATATCCTCCAAGGCAGGCAAGAAGTCCCCCGTATCCTGTTGAAATCGCATGATAGGTGTCTGCCTGAGGAACCTCAGAACCCAAAAGATATAAAACCGGAAGCAGCATGGAACGCATTGTATGAAACGCGTCCGCAAATGCAATATACGGATATTTTTCCAGACAGCTCTCTGTTAATATATTTAAAAACTGCTCACTTTTCAGAAATGACATCGGATTCATTTTCCGGTCGTGATATAAATGAAACAATACTTCCCAGTCAGGATGACTGCATTCCATCAATTCTCTTAAACTCCTTGTTTCTTCTTCCGAAAAATGATTGATTCTGTGCAGCTGTCCATTTTGATTTCCATGTTCCTTCAGTTTTAATGCATCATCCAGAAATACTTCATGGACTTCCACCACATTATCCGGCAGTTCATAGACAAATTTTCCACGGTCACATGCATGTGCTCCTATTACCCACAGCACAAACTCATGCTCTTTCATAACAGTGATATACTGATGCATCCATGTAGAAACTCCACCATGTACATACGGATAACAGCCTTCTAAAACCAGACAGATTCTCAATTCTCTCACCTTATTTCTATTTTCACTGATTTCTCTTTTGCCCGAAGCAGATAGAGATTTCCGGTAATATGCGTCAGTTCTCCACCTTCTATATTACCCGGAGTCCCTTCATTCATTCTTATCATAATATAAGCTTCATCATAAAAATTATCTAATTTAAGATTAAGTTCCTGATCTGATACATCCTTATCGATCACCAGTGCCCCATACCGCTGTATTGCGCCTGATAGTTCGGAAGCAGTAAGATTTCTCAGACATGGAGCTGAAGTATACAGCCAGTCCATATATTCATCCAGCCGTTTTTTCAGTTTCTTCCATCCCAGTCTGGCACCTCTGTCTTCGTCCAGCAGATCATCCGGATGCATAAAATGTGTATTGACAAAATGCATATTCAGTTCAGATACAGCCGCAAGTTCCATATAATCATCAATCACAGCACCTGAAATAATACGGGGCTGTTCCACAATTCCATCTTCTGCAGCCTCAAACTCCTGTGTATATGCCATATCTCCGACAAAATAATTACTTGCAATTGTACGTATCTCCGGAAATTCTTTTACGATCATTTCCCGCCCTTCATCTGACAGCACATTAGACGGCGGTACATAAACAGACAATTCTGTCCCCGGAAACATCTCTTTTCCAAACCGTATCAGCTCTGTCATGGCTTTTTTCATTGCATCATAGCTTTCCCATGTTTTATATGGAAGGATATTTGCATAATCCACATTTGACAGGCTCAATGGCTGATGATTATATCCATGATATCCCAGTTCTCCTCCCTGATGAAGCAGCATATTCCCAAAATACTGAAATCTCTGCACATCTTCCTGTTCCACAACATCTCCGGACACATCATCCTCATAATTATCAATAATAACACCTGTATATTTCACGCCGTGTTCCTCTGCCATATCCAGCATATCCGGCCACCAGATATTTGTATAAAACTCTTTGATGCTGAGACCATAATCACGTTTGATATATGTTCCGTCTCCACTCGGCACACATCATCTGTCCATGCATAAACCTTCGCCGTTTCTCCAACACTTACTTCCCATGCTGAATCATATGCATCCGGAATCTGGAAAGATCTTCCCCCTCCAATCATGAAATCATCATCAATATAGATTTTATCTACCAGAACATTTCCATAATCAGAGTCTGTAATTCCCAATTTCTGCTCAATGAGCGAAACATATGTATCCTTCTGAAGTGTTAACGCAAAAAGAACACGTCCTCCTTTTTCTACCCAGTTTCCAATCTTTATAACTACATCCTTCAATGGGTTCAGATCCGACATCAGCACCACTATTGTTTCATAGCCTGAGAAATCAGGAATCTCACTCTGTCTGATATCTGCCAGATCTACTCCTGTTTTCATATCCATGAAAATTCTTTCAAACTGTTCCCATGCCACCACACTGTCTGCCTGACTGCTGTCCATCAGCACCAGACAACTGCTCTCAATATTTTTGACTGCCTGTGTTTCAGTTACAACCGTATCCCTGTCCAGATATGCCTTCTTCTTGATCTCTGCCTGATACTGAATTCCTGAACGCTCTGTCCAAAGCACCACACTGATTGCCAGAAAAACTCCCAGAATAACAGTCAGACCCTTAAATCGAAAAGACTGTAAATATTTTATCATTCCTGCCAAAAAGCCAATGCCTCCTTTCCTTTCGCCGACAGGTAAATATGTTCCTGCTGAATCTGCTCTAATGTTTCCTTTAATTCTTTTCCCTGTTTCAGTTCTACGTAATATCTGATCCTGAGTATCCAGTATTCTTCATTTCTGTGCCACTTCTTATCCATTCTTTCCAGACTTTTAAGCACCTGTTCATACTCCTTCGTCTGCATTTGATTCTCAGCCAGACATACATATGTATGAAGATCCTCTTTAAATTTCAGTTTTTTCTTCAGAAGTTTTATATATTGATTTCTTTGCACCAGTTCCATCTGTCCTTCTAGAAGTCCCTGAGATAAATACTCCTGAAGAAAATCACAGTACTCTGAAATAAGCTGTTGATTTTCCGGTTCTTTTGCATATCTGTATTCTATCTTCTGCAGTCTGCTTTCATATTCCTTAGACAGCTCTACCATTCCTGTGATCGCATAATGCACAACCTCTACATCGTCATTCATCCTTGCCTGTTTAAGCATATCGATGTAATTCTCCGGATCATCATTCAATACATTCATAATCAGATCACGCCTCATAGCGGCCTCATCAATAAGAAGCACTTCCTCCAGTGGCACAATATTTCTGTCACTTTCTTCTTTCGGTGCTATAATGCTCCTGTAAATTTCTTCATTGATCTTCATTTTTTCTATTCCGATTTCACGCTTTTTATCCTGGTGAAAAAATATCTGGAAATGCAGAAGCAATACACAGATCATACCCCATACCGGTACAAAGATCACAGGTAATATGAGATACCTCTTCACCTTCAGTAAATGGGAGTTTATTCCTGTCCATACTAAAACACAACAGATAATATGGAATATAATAAAAACAACCCCTGTTATATTCTGTATCATTCTTCAGCTACCCTGCTTTCGTTACGGGTGTCAATCACTCTGCAATGAAGTCCGTTCTTTTCGAGCCTTTCAATTACTATCGGTAACATGGCATCATCCACCTGTGACAGTATCAGATAAAGTTGTCCATCCTCCGATATTCCCAGTATGTCATTCTCTCTGATTTTATTTTTTAATATCCTTTCTGTTTCCTCCAGTGTCATTTCCGGATTTTCAATCTGCAGCAGAGCATATGATCCTATTTTCTGTTCTTTTATGGAATGAAATAACTTCAGCCTTTCCATAAAATACTCTGTTTTTAATATATGAGTTCCTTCCAGATATTCCCTGTCTCTGACTGCTTCCTGATATTCCAGTGCACGCAGCAGAGAAACTTCTACCAGACCGCATAAAATTTTGATAAGATTCAGATAATACAATGTCATCTGACTACTGGCTGCATCCTGAATAAATACCAGCATTACAAGTTCTCCATTTCTCTTTATCCCTGCGATATATGCCGGATATCCGGCAAGCAGTTCCCTGTTTCTCCAGACCTCACCCTTTTCCAGCGTTTCTACCGCATTCTGATACTCTTCAATCCTTATAGAATTCGGCATTTTTCTGCGAATTTCAGGTGATGACACTTCCATCCTTCCAAAACGTTTCCATGAATCCAGTGAATAAAGTACAATTGTATGATTTTCCAGAACATCTTCCATTACCCTTATGGTTTCCATAAACAGTTTCTGAGGCTGTATCACATCCAGCTTTCTTGTTATATCAAAAATTTTTCCAAAGCTGTCCCTGCTTCCGAGAATCTGCTTCTTATATTGTCTTTTATCCTGAAGGGTCTCCTGATACATTTCCTGCATAAAGAAAAATTTTTCCTTGATCAGTCTGTTTTCTTTTGTTACAAATTCTATATCCTCTTTATTCTTCAGCCTTATATAACCACAGACAGCACCTGCTGCAAAATAAAAAATAAATGGAATCCAGTTAGAAGCCTCATAAAACAAAGTATATATGTTTACATTCTCCTGCCTGTACGCTGCAATCAAAGAACAAGTTTCCAACGCAGCTGCTGATATTCCATAATTAATTCCATAAAGACTTCCCATGAATACAATAAATACAAGTCTCAGGTCAATCATTTTAAACTGAGCATAAGTTCCTGTATATTTGTTTAGAAATTCAAATAAAATAAATCCTGAGATTAATTCCAGAATGTGGATCAGCAAAGTATTTTTTGATATCCAATTCCTGATATTTGCAAAATGTCCGAAATCTGAATCTGATAATTTTTTATACTCCTGATACATCCCGGGAATATCTTCAAAAACAGATATCTTTGGAAACCACCCATATTCATGTCTTATAATCTGATCATCCGGCTGTACCTTATAAATCTGACCGCTGTTCTGATATCTTATATCCAGTTTACCGGGAATTGTCTTTCTGATTTCTTTTTCCAGATCACTGAAACTCTGCCTGAAACAATCCGGAACATTCAGACAGCGTTCTTTTCCCCAATTGTCATATACTTTATAAAGCAGTTCTGCCAGATCATCCATACATACAAAATAAATATTTTGTTCCGGTGATTCCTCAAAAACAATTTTTCCGCTTTCTTCTGCCTCTGTAAACAGCTTATAAAAAAAGTCCTGTGTGTATACCGCTGAATATAAATGAGGAATTCTCAGAATCTTGGTGTTTATCTGATACATATTTCCATATTCCATAACTACATTTTCTGCTGCGGATACCAGAAGTGTTTTTCCACTTGTAATATTATAAATGCTCTCCTGCCCGGTCAGATACAACATTCTTATTTCCTTATTCTTTTTGCATAACTGAAGTATCTGTCTCAGTTGTTCCAGTTCTCCGGTCATCCTTCCATGCATGGTCAGATAATTGGAAAAATAAACAATTCTTTCAAACTCATATGTTTCGAAAATCTCTTTCAGTTCTTTCTCATCTTTTATGAACGGACGAGATAATATATTCTTTTTTCGATTTGATTTCAGCATCTCATTTCCCAGTACAACTACATCACATTCAGGAAATGATTCTTCTATAAAAGTTTCTGTTACATATCCTGTATTTCCTGCCAACAATACTTCCATATTTATTCACCTCAATAAAGTGAAGTATAACAAAATTATTTTTTCTTTTCAATATCAGTATCTTTACAGAAAATAGCTTTTTTCTCAACAACTGTTGTCTTGTTCCTGCTGCTGTTCTATGCTAAAATATTTCCAGTATAAAATCATAAACCACAGACAGATCAGTACCCTGATATTTCCGGCACTGATCATATCTGATCATATTATACAAACTGTCAGGAAAGAGGCGATTACATTGAACATTGAAGATTCCTGTATTTCCTGCATTGACACAGACTGGTCCTACCAGCTTGCCAGACGCATGGAAAAAGAGAAAACAAACCCTGTTCTGGGCTATCGTACTGCAGGTTCCGCTGCTGAAACAGCTACAGGAGATATGTTATACAGGGAAATGAAAGCTATCGGACTTACCGATGTAACCAGAGATACATTCTCACTGGACGGATGGGAATTCGAGAAGGCAGTCCTGAAATTTACAGATGATGACGGGCAGGAACACACCTTTCAGATGGGCGGATATCAGACAAATTTCGAGACAGACGGATTTGAAGATTACGAACTCGTTTATCTGGGAAAAGGAACTGCTGCAGATTATGAAGGCATAAACGTAAAAGGAAAGCTGGTTATGGTTGAGATCAACCAGCGAGACGAATGGTGGATCAGCTTCCCTGTTTATCAGGCTTATCTGCGCGGCGCTGCTGCCCTGATCGCAGTTCAGGCAAACGGCTACGGAGAAATCGCAGAGTCTGCGCTGAATGCACAGGATATCGCAGGTCCTGATTTCGCACCTGCATTCTCTCTGTCTCAGGCAGATGCACGTATCCTGAAGCGTTCTCTCCGAAATAAAATTTCCGCCTGCGAAGACAACACCACTGATTCAGAAGATACCCATAACACTCTGGAACAGGATGCTGCTTTATTACGCAGATCCTCATTAAAAGTATCACTGGATGCCCGTTCCAGAGTGATCCCGGATACAACAGCAGGCAATATCACAGGTAAAATACAGGGTACTGAGACAGACTCTATGATCCTGCTGTCTGCACACTATGATTCCTATTTCGATGGATTCCAGGACGATAATGCAGCAGTCGCCATGATGCTCGGCATTGCCCGTTCACTGGTAAAGGGCGGCTATAAGCCTGCCCACACTCTCGTTTTCTGTGCAATGGCTGCCGAGGAATGGGGAATCATTGATTCCAAATACGACTGGTCTACAGGAGCCTACAATCAGGTATTCCGCGTACATCCTGACTGGCAGGGTAAAGTGATTGCAGACCTGAACTTTGAACTTCCTGCACACGCACACAATAGACAGGATGCCATCCGCTGTACCTATGAATATGCAGATTTCATTAGACAGTTTACAGACAGCCTGACTGTCCCGAAGGAAGCATATCCTGACGGGATCACGGTTCTCTCTCCCATCGAGACATGGTCTGATGATTTCTCCATGGCAATCGCAGGTATCCCATCCACAGTCAATGATTTCAGTGCCGGGCCCTTCATGCAGAATTATTATCATTCCCAATATGATAATCAGGATGTTTACCAGGAAGCTGTCTATCAGTTTCATCATGAATGCTATCTGAAACTGATCATGGCCATTGACAGACTTGTCCTGCCACCGATGAATTTCAGCAATACCATGAACGCGGTCGCAGAAAGTATCCACGAAAATGCACTCTCATTTGCTGATCCTGAGCAGAATGTTCTGCTCAGAAACCTGCAGACAATTACCGCTTCTGCCGAAAATATTTATGACAAAATCTGCCAGATTAATGCGGAATATGCCACACTTTCAGACTCCGACGCCCGCATTGCTTTCCGCCACAAATGGGAATATGCCGGACTGGAGCTGCTGAAAACTTTCCGCAAGGCACAAGACTATCTGGTACGTCTCAACTGGCAAGATGAAGTAATTTTCCCACAGGAAGCTGCCTCCAAAAATATTCGACAGCTGGAAAAAGCCAGCCGGGCTTTATCCGAGGGAAATATTACAGATGCATTGAAGGCTCTCTATCGAGTAGACAATAATATGTACGCATTTCTCTTCGATGAAGAAGTTTACTATCACTTCACCGAATACATTCTTCACCAGCCAAAAGACCGTCTGATGTGGGGTGCCGGACGTATTATGCATCACGAAAATCTCTACGGGATCGTGCAGAAACTGAAGCAGCGCATGGAAGAAGAAACACCGGAACTCGACAGTGAGATCCGTCGTCTGGAAGCTGCCCTGCGCAGACAGAAGGCTTATTATAAGGACGATATCCGCTACTTAAACACCTCCGTTAATAAGCTGTCTGCGATGTTGGATAACATCTATAATAATCTACTGTCTTTTTAAAAAACATTACCACTCCCGGGAACAGCAATGTTCCCGGCAATAAATAAGGAGATTACTACATACCATGGAAAGTGATAATTTGTACAGAGTACAGGAAGAAGATTTACCACGATTACAGAAACTGTTAACGGTCTGTTTCGCACAGGATCCGCTGTATCATACCCTGATTCCTGATGATGACACCAGAGAAAGACTTCTGCCGGAGCTCTTTTCCTGCGATCTGACGGAGTTCTTTCAGACATGCGAAATTTATTCTGACAGCAGCGAACTGAACAGTATCCTGGTTGTTTCTGACGAAAGCGAACCTTACAATTTTCTGCACTACTGTCTCACAGAGGCCAGAGCTGCACTTACCACTGACGGATGGCTGATCAAAGAAGATCCAAGCCTGAAAACCTTCTGGAATTTCATTCAGGGCAAGGACTACCTGAACTCAAGCTGGACAGATCAGCTTCACCAGACAGAGCGTCTCCATGTGATCTACCTTGCAGTAGACCCTGGACACCAGCATCATGGACTGGCAGAACTTCTGATGGATGAGGTGATAAATTATGCCCAGAAACACAAGATGCTGATTTCTCTGGAAACCCATAATCCCAATAACGTTCCTATTTATGAACACTTCGGATTTAAAACATACGGGATAGTGGAAAAACCTCACTTTGGTCTGAAACAATATTGCATGATCCGAGAGGCTACTGTATAATCTGTCCCTGCACTGCTCTCGCAATTATTAACATAAAGACTCCGTAATTGATAAATTAACCTATTTTTCACTTACATTTTTGTCTATTTCTACGTCTAGTAATATTTATACTTTTATATTAAAATAACAAACAGATGTCGGATAAAACTTTTCCACATCTGTTTGTTTATAGTACCATGTGTACTTTTCCGCTACTATTTTTAATTACTGTTAACTGTTCGGAGACTTTCCATTCAACGGACTGCTGAACATCCACGATTACCAGAAACAAAAGTATTTACCTGGCAATAAAAATTTTAATAACCCCCAGAGTACACATCACTACACTGATAAGGAGGACTTATAATAATGGTACGAAATGCAATGAGCGCAACAGAATTTTATATTTTACAATATTTATGGACCAGAGAAACACCTGCAACTTTTTCTGAGATTATGGTTCACTTTAATGAGGAAGAAAAGAAAGCATGGAAGAAACAGACAGTAAACACATTTCTTTCCCGTCTGGCACAGAAGGGCTT
>PPYF01158230.1_pt1 | contig 15771 bp, 10 predicted proteins | sample 1559871 | NCBI WGS metagenome assembly PPYF01 (sample SAMN08240021, study PRJNA423297) | Human gut metagenome, whole genome shotgun sequencing project. | reverse complement strand
AAAAACAGTAAGTGTGATATAATTCATAGGCGAAAAACAAAAAGGAGAAAAATAATGCAAAAGGCGTGGAAAAAGAAAAGTGCGGTCTATGTACCGTTTGTCGTTCTGTTTTTAGTCGAATTATGGATACATAAAGGAATTGTCCCTGATTTTGGAGATGATCTCTGGTTTAAAGAGGTTGCCTGTTCAGAGGGATTTTCATTTCTGACATGGCTTCATCAGCGTTATATGGAATGGTCCTCCCGTACAGCGATAGAATTGCTTCTTATGATTACAGTAAGAGCGCCGTTATATTTCTGGAGAATCGTGGATTCCGCTCTGATCACCTGTGTGGCAATATTTTTATCCAAAATGGCAATTCAAAAGACAGAAGACAGTATTTATATTAATACAATCACCAGTATGCTCGTAGTGACTATTACGTATACGATCTTGAATTCTGCAGGTTGGATTGCAACGACTGTAAACTATATGTGGCCGCTCAGTTTTGGAATTATGGGGCTGTATCCGTTGAGGAAATTTTTAGAGCATGAAAAAATCAATGGCTTTGAAATGATTTTTTACAGTGCCTGTCTGCTGATCGGAGCAAACGCAGAACAGATGTCAGTCGTTATATTGATGGCATATGTGATATTTGATCTCTATTGCTGGTTTAGTACTAAAAAAATCTATAAATACGCAGCCATACAGACCGGATTGAGTGTGCTGTCTTTAATCTATATTATACTGAGCCCTGGAAATGTCATACGGAAAGAGAAAGAAATTGAAGCATGGTTTCCAGTGTTTGCAGATATGTCACTGTTCAATAAAGTGGATTTAGGGATCAGTGCGGTGATCAAGGAGATTTTCCTGCAGGATAATGTATTCTTTTTTATGATGCTGTTTACACTGATGGTTTTAATCTGGCAGAAATATAAAAAATGGCAGTATCGTGTGTTAGGTGCGATTCCGGCATTTTTTCTGTTATCACTTAGTAAAATGCATGGATATCGTGGTGATGAGAGATTACCTTTTAGCTTAGTACAGGAGATGGGAATTTTTGTTGGAGACAGAGTTTATAATTACAAAACATATATTGTAGTAGGAAGTATTATTGGCGTGTGTTGCTTGATTCTGATTTTGTTTTATTTGTTTGGAAAAAATACATGGACAACGTGGATTCTGATCGGAACATTTGTTATGGGACTGGCAACAAAGGCTGTTATGGGATTTTCGCCGACAGTATGGGCGTCTGGATACAGAACCGGATGGATCATGAATTTTGCTTTTCTTTTCTGTACTGTGTTTATGCTGAGAGAGTGGGATTTCAAAAATAAAAACGCAACCTGCCTTCTTATGGGGATTACGGCAGTATGTGGTGTTTCAGGCATGATTATCAATTACTATTCGTGTATGAGTATATAGGAGGCACACATGAGAAAAATAATCGATAGCGTATTCCGAAATATTGTAGTTTGGTTTTCACTGATTCTGGTCAGCTTTCTTGCGGTTGTAAGTTTTCTGTTTACCAGTGTTTTTGAATGGGATGAGAGCAATCAATATCTTCCGGAAGTTATTCATTATAAAAGTGATATTTTTATAATTACCTTGGCAGTATGTGTTTTTATTATATTTTTACTATATCGAACGAAATATTTAGAACGCATTTCACTTATCAGTATGAAAATTTTTTTGATCATAAGTGTGCTGGTATTATCACTTGGATGGATTTTTCTGACTCGTCCGGTTCCGGTTGCAGATGATATGATGGTTTCCAACGCCGCAGTGCAGTTTTTGAATAATGATTATTCGATGCTCCAGAAAGGCGGATATGTATATCAGTATGTACATCAGTTGGGGATTATCTGGCTGTTGGAACAGATATATCGGCTTTTTGGAGCAGGAAATTATCTGGTTTATCAGATGTTAAACGTATTGACATTGTGTGTTGTATATGGATGTTTGTTGAAGTTGTCAAAAAAAATTTTCAAAACAGAGACGGCAGAGCGAATTACAGTGGTTATGTTGTTTATGTTTTGTGTTCCGATTTTTTATACAACATTTGTATATGGAAATCTGATAGGGCTGGCACTTTCTCTTCTTGGGTTTGTATTCCTTTTGGAACATTTTGAAAATCGAAAACTCAGATATGCAGTGGCGTTTGTAGTATGCGCTGTACTGGCGGTATTAGTGAAAAGCAATTATCAGGTGGCAATGATTGCTATGGCAGCAGTACTGTTCGTAGACTGCATGAAATCAAAAAAAGGATGGAATTTACTCTGTATTGTGTTAATGTTCAGTCTAAGCTTTGGAGCACAGGCAGGATTGGAAAAATATTATTCCGCACGTTCAGGGATAGAGTTGGAGAAAGGAGCATCCAAATTGCTCTGGATCGCAATGGGAATGCAAAAAGGTCCTCTTGCAGAAGGCTGGTATGACGTGTCTTTGATCGATATGATGAATGAGGCGAGTGAAACAGGGAAAACAGAGGGAGAAGTAGCATTAAACCATATTCAAGAATCTCTGAAAGGATTTAGTGAAAATAAAAAAGTAGCAGTTGAGTTTTATTATCACAAGATTGTTTCACAATGGAATGAACCGAGTTTTGAGGCATTGTGGATTAGCAATCATCAGCCGGATCAGCATCCAGATGGGATTTCAAAAATTGCAGCCTCTTTTTATTATGGAAGAACAGGAAAAATTCTTTATAAATGGTTTGATGTGATTCACTTTTTGATTTTGAGTATGGCAGGAATTGGAATATGGAAGAGAAGGAAGCAGATGGAATTAGGAGAATTATTATTATTGACAACAGTTCTTGGTGGATTTTTCTTTCATATATTGTGGGAAGCAAAATCACAGTATATTTGGACATACTTTATTTTGTTGATTCCGACGGCTGCAGGAGGAATTCGAGAAGTTGGTATATGGCTAGATGCAAGAGGGAGAAAACACAGTTAATGCTGGACAGTATGCATTGAATGATGTATCTTATAAGGAAAAGAACAGAAAATAGATAGACTGCGAAGGAGGACAATCTATGAGAGCGTTAGTAACAGGAGTAAAAGGTCAGCTTGGACATGATGTCATGAACGAGCTTGCAAAGAGAGGATATGAAGGTGTTGGTGTAGATGTTGAAGAGATGGACATCACAGATGCAGCAGCAGTAGATTCTGTCATTCGTGAGGCAAAGGTAGACAGCGTTGTTCACTGTGCAGCATGGACGGCAGTAGATGCAGCGGAAGACAATGAAGAAATGTGCAGAAAAGTCAATGCTGAAGGTACTGAGAATATTGCAAAAGTATGTAAGGCACTTGATATCCCGATGATCTATATCAGTACAGATTACGTGTTCGAGGGAGAAGGAACACGTCCGTGGGAGCCGGATGATAAAGTAACACAGCCACTGAATATTTACGGACAGACCAAATATGAGGGAGAACAGGCTGTGGAACGTCTCTTGGACAAATATTATATTGTTCGTATCGCGTGGGTCTTTGGTGTGAATGGAAAGAATTTTATCAAGACCATGCTGAATCTGGGAGAGACACATGATACTCTGACAGTTGTGGATGATCAGGTAGGAACTCCGACGTATACTTATGATCTTGCCAGACTGCTTGTGGATATGCTGGAAAAAGATGCTTATGGAAAATATCACGTGACAAATGAAGGGGGATATATCACCTGGTATGAATTTGCAAAAGAGATTTTTGCGCAGGCAGGAATGGATGTCAATGTAGTTCCGGTGACAAGCGACAAATTTCCGGCAAAGGCAAAACGCCCTCACAACAGCAGAATGGACAAATCTAAACTGAAGAAAAACGGCTTCACGCCGCTTCCGACCTGGCAGGATGCCTTGAAAAGATATCTGTCAGAAATACGTTAAGGGGGGAATGGGAGTATGAAGAAAAAATATGTATTGGGAATTTTGACAGTGGTTGTGCTGATGTTTGGAATTACAGCCTGTGGAAAAACAACAGAATCAACTCCGGAACAAAATGCAACACAGGAAGAGCAGAAAGAGGATCAGGACAATGACACATCTGATCAGGATGTCAATCAGGACGGACAGAATGAACAAGACCAGACACAGCAGGAGCAGACAGAAAACACACAGGATGCAAATAATCTGGGAGCAGGAACAATTACTGTGTATGCCCAGAACAAGGATGTATCCGGCTTTGATAAAAAAGAGGTTTCACTTGAGGCAATCACACCGGAAACTGTCCTTTCTCAGTTGGCAGCAGCCGGAGTTCTTCCATCGGATACCACAGTTCTAAGTTTTACAAAGAAAGAAAAGGATGGAGAACAGGTCATTGATCTGGATCTCTCCGAAAAGTTTGGAACTTACATTAAAGAGATGGGATCTTCCGCAGAATATCTGGTGATTGGAAGCATCTGCAACACGTATTTGGATGTTTACCATTGTGCAAAAATTCACATTACAGTAAACGGAGAAATGCTTGCCACAGGACACGCGGAGTATCCGGGTTATATGACAAGATTTTCTTAAACAACAAAAGATAAAAGGCAGGATTTAAGGAATCTTGTCTTTTTTTTCTACAGAAGAATATGGTACAATAAGAAAAAATCAGCGGGGAGGTACAGGGGGATGAAAAGAGATGGAATAAGTATAGAAAACGAAGCATGCAGATCCTATGTAAACATGGAGCAGACCGGCAATATGTGGGAGTTACAGGAACAGGATCCACAGCTTCATGTTTATTTTACGGAATCAGTGATGGGCGTTCGTTTATCCTTTTTTCTTTGTATTGAAGGAATAGAAGCTTTGAATGCTGTGCTGTATTATAAAGGAAAAGGCGAGGTATTTAGTGAAAAACAAGCATACCACTTTCCACTATATTTGAATAGGCATATAGAGAAAGAAATCTATTTTCCTTATCCGGCAGAGGCAGTTCGATTGGACTTATCAGATCAAAATGTTGTTGTGAAAATAGAAAAATTGGAAATTGCTTCAGCATCTTCTGAAAATGCTCTGAATGCATTAAAAGAAAATATGGGACAACTTGGCAGAAAAGAAAAGATAGCAGTATTGACTCATGATATGAGTAATACAGGAGCACCGCTTTTGGCATATCATATTGCGGAAAAGCTGAAAGAAAATGGTCGAGATGTTGTGGTATTGGCTGCGAATCATGGGGATGGATTTTTAGAAGAAAAGTATGCAGAAAAAGAGATTCCTATATTCTATTTGCATGATAATGCGAGAAATCAGATATCAGTCGGCTGGTGTGGTACAAAAGGAGAGTCAAAAAACTGGGAGGCCGAAGAATATCTGGAGCATTTAATGCAGCTTTTGAGAGAAGAGGGATTTTGTCGAGTGATTACGAATACTGTTGTGTCAGGGAAGTATGTTCCTCTTTTAAAACAGTATGGATTTTTTATTGTTTCTTTGATACATGAGATGAAGACAACGATAGAGTTGTATGGATTTCTATCTCCAGGTGAGTCGATTGCATATTACTCTGACTACATTGTATTTCCCGATTATAGTGTACAGAAGGGATTTGAGACTCTTTTTCCAGTGATCAGGGGGAAATGTTCGATTCGGCCTCAGGGTGTGTATATGCAGGTTGACGAAGAGGGGGATTCAAGGTTCTCATTTGAAGAATATGGTTTTTCATTGGATCAAAAAATTGTCATGTGCTCAGGAACGTGTGAATTGAGGAAGGGAACAGATTTATTTGTATCAGCAGCACAGATTCTTTCTCGAAAAGAAAAAACAGAGGAAGTCCACTTTGTATGGACAGGAAAATTTTCGGATCCGATTTTGGAAGGATGGATTTATAATCAGATTCGTCAATCGAACCTAGAAGGAAAAGTTCATTTTATTCCGTTTATTAAAGATAAACAAAAATATCATGAATTGTTGAGACATGCAGATGTATTCTGGCTTACATCAAGAGAGGATCCATTTCCATCGGTGGTATTGGAGGCAATGAAGTATGAAATTCCGGTAGTAGCATTTAAGAATTCTGGTGGGGTCAATACAATGCTGGACGAAGGCAGAGGAAATTTGATTTCTGAGTTTGATGTTGAGGAAATGGCGAAAGTGACAAAACAGCTTTTGAGCGAGAGACGGGAAGAAGTGTTGACGGGTGCAAAAGCATGGATAGAAGATAAACTGAAGTTTGATGACTATATAAGATATCTGGAACAGCTTTTCCAAAATAAAGTGCAGATAGTCCCAGAGATCGATTTATATGAAATAATAACTCCAAAGCTACATGAATATTTTCAAGGAGAAGTATCCAGTCAAATCGAAAAAGAACGGATTCATCAAATTCAAATAATGAAAGATTCAAAAAAATTCAAATTTTCTGATGATAAAATAGTATTTTTTGATATAGCAGACAGGACAAATTATTTTGAAGATAAAATGGTGATGAAAGAAAGTGGAGAGATATGTAGAGATTTATTTTTGGACAGACCGCTTATTTGTGTGCCACCATATTATTGTAAAAAAAGTGCAGGAGAACTAACTGGGAGCAGAAAAATTTTATGTGGTGCAAATGTGCTTTCAAAACAGATGGAAAAATCAGGACAGCTTTTGCTTTTAGAACAATTGATGGAATATCAGGGAATTTATCTTATGGGAGCAGGTGTGTGTGATTTTACAGAAGGTGATCAGATTAGTGATTATACACAGAATGTACTTCACTTTCTGTTATCTTCCAAAGGAGTTCATGCAGTTCGTGATGAGAAGACAAGATATTTTCTGGAGCAGATAGGAATTCATAATGTGATACGGACGGGATGTCCGTCTTTATGGAGTCTGACAGCACAGAGATGCAAAAAAATCCCTAAAGAAAAAGGAAAAGAAGTGTTAGTAGTCTTGGAAGAGAAAAAAGATTGCAGGGAAGAAGACAGCAGAATGTTGAATATGTTAAGGGAAGAGTACGAAACAGTGTATATCTGGATCAAAGATAGGAAAAATCTGGATTATCTCCAAAAATTAGGGGATTTAAATAAATATAAATTACTTCCGGGCTCAATATCAACATTGAAAAAAATATTTTGTGAGACGGCAGAACTTGACTATATAGGAACAAACATACAGATTGGGATTCAAAGTCTTACCATGCTAAAGAGAAGTCTGATCCTTTCAGATACAGACTATGCACAGGCGTTGCGTGAAGAAATGCATTTGCCTGTATTAGGACGTAGTATGCAAAAAGAGGTAGAAGCATGGATTACAGCCCCATATGAAACCCGTGTTCTTCTCCCGGAAGAAAATATTAAGTATTGGAAATCACAATTTGTAAGAAAATTTGCCAGATGGTATAAGAAAAGATAAACAGGAAGGAAAGAGATGACAGAAGTCTCTTTCCTTCCTGTGTTTTCTATTTATGCAATAATTTTCTTTTCAGCCAGTCGGCCGCATAACCGAATGTGTGGCGTATCAGGGCAAATTCGATCCGGATATAGCTGCCTAGATGCTCCATCCGAAACGGAACCTTGCGGCATTTGGACAGACCATGGATTCCTTCTTTGATTCCGTTTTTGTAATCTGTTCCAAATCCGATTTTGCAGAAAAATAAATATTTCACCAGATATCCCAAAAGTAATGGGATGAAATTCAGGATCAGCTGTAAAAGCGGCATATTTTTGTAATTCAGCCAGACACTGTTGCGGGCGGATAGTTTCACTTTAAAAGTGTTATATTTGGAACCGCTCGTTCCGCTTCCGACGTGGTACACAAGAGCGGAAGCGCAGAACCGGTTTTTATAGCCGTAGATCATGGCACGGTAACCAACATCGATATCTTCCAGATAGGCAAAATGGCTTTCGTCAAAGAAGCCGATTTTATCAAACACGCTTCGTCTGTAGATAGCAGCTCCGGCACAGGCCGTAAATACCGTATCATCTTCGGTGTAATTCGAAACCGGTCGTCCGGCTCCCCGGCATACCCCCCAGCCCATCAAGGTATAGAGATCTCCTGCGCTGTCGATCAGATCGGGGTGATACATCTGGATCATCTTGCTGCTCACAGAAAAAATCCGGTCAGAGACCTCGATCGCCCGGATCATCTCTTCGACATAGCGAGAATCCACGGTTGTATCATTGTTTAAAAGAATGACGTACGGGGTATCTGCGTGACGTATCCCTTCATTGACCGCACGGCTGAATCCATAGTTAGAATCCAGGGCCAGCACTTCGATATCAGGGTAAGTCTGTTCCATATATTCCAGACTTCCGTCCGTGGAGGCATTGTCCACGATCAGGATCTTGAAATCCCGGCAAGTCTGTTCATTTAAAGAAGCCAGACAGGGCTCCATAAAATGTTTTCCGTTATAATTGGGAATAATGATAGTAACTTTCATGTGCTCCTCATTTCTATTACTGCTGTAATTTATTTCGCGAATGTATTATATCAAATTCGGTTCTGTTTTTCTATACAAACATATGTTTATTAAAAATTACGAAAATATTACGGAAAAATGAATAAAATACTGTTAAAATTAAGTTTGTGCTTGTCCATTGAAATAAAGTATTGTATTATATCATAGATAATGTGTTTTTATAAGTAAGATAACGGAAGGTCGTATTATGATAAAAGAAAATCAGAAATTATTAAACCGTATTCAGGTTGTGCTGGATGCAGGAGTGATCATTGTAGCATATGTGCTGTCCTGGTATATCCGTTTTCGGAGCGGATTATTTGACCTGGATCCATGGTATCTGTCACTGAGAGAGTATATGAAGGTACTGTTCTTTCTGGTGCCGTCCTATTTGATCCTGTATTACGCATTTCAGCTCTACACGCCGAAGCGGGTACAGGGAAGAAGGCTGGAAACCTGGCATGTAGTACAGGCGAATGTGATCGGCCTGATGGGTGTGACCATGGTATTTTTCCTTGCAAAGCTTTCGGACAGATATTCCAGATGGGTAGTATTTATCTTCTACTTTGTCAATATTACCATGGAGGTATTCGCCAGAAATATGGTGAGGATGGTTTTGCGCAAGGCGAGAAAGAACGGATATAATCAGAAACATATGATTCTGGTTGGCTACAGCCGCGCGGCAGAGCAGTATATTGACCGGATTCTTGCAAACCCGGAGTGGGGATATGCCGTGCGGGGAATTCTGGATGACCACCAGCCGAGAGGAATGGAGTATAAAGGGATCAAGGTGATCGGGAGTATCGACAATCTGCTGGTCATTCTTCCGCAGAATCAGATCGATGAGATTGCAATCACACTGGGACTGGATGAGTATCACAAGCTGGAATATATTGTAAATATGTGTGAAAAATCAGGTGTGCATACAAAGTTTATTCCGGATTATAACAATATCATTCCGACAAAACCATATACAGAAGATATCCAGGGACTTCCAGTGATCAACATCCGTCATGTACCGCTTAATAATGCTTTGAATAAGTTTGTGAAGCGCGCAGTAGACATTTTTGGTGCGATCGTTGCGATCATTCTTTTTTCACCTGTGATGCTGGTTGTATCTGTGCTGATCAAGTTGACTGCACCGGGACCGCTGATTTTTAAACAGGAGCGGATCGGGCTGCAGAACAAGCCGTTCTACATGTATAAGTTCCGTTCCATGATCGTACAGAAAGAGAGCGAAGAGAAGAAGGGCTGGACGACAAAAGATGATCCGAGAGTGACTCCGGTAGGAAAATTTATCCGGAAGACCAGCATTGATGAGCTTCCACAGCTATTCAATGTGCTCAAAGGAGATATGAGCCTGGTTGGTCCGAGGCCGGAGAGACCACTGTTTGTAGAAAAGTTTAAGGAGGAAATCCCAAGATATATGATCAAGCATCAGGTGCGTCCGGGACTGACCGGATGGGCACAGGTGAATGGCTATCGTGGAGATACTTCGATCCGGAAGCGGATTGAGTGTGACCTGTATTATATTGAAAACTGGACGTTGGGACTGGATTTTAAGATTATCCTGCTGACGTTTCTGAAAGGCTTTATCAACAAAAACGCATACTAAAACGGAGGCGGATCTATGTTTCGCAGAAGAGATCGAATATCACTGCAGCAGAGAAAACGATTGAATAAAAAAAGACAAAGGCGGGGAATCCTGTTTTTGGTCCTGGAATTTCTGATACTTGCGGTTCTTGTTTTGGCGGCATTTATGATGTACAAGCTGGATCATCTCAACCATAATACACTGGATGAGAGCAGCCTGGAACTACATGAGACACCGAAGGGATACACGAATGTGGCATTGTTCGGGTTGGATTCCAGAGACGGAGAGCTAAGTGGCGGCGTGAGAAGTGACAGTATTATGATTGTCAGCATCAACAATAAGACCGGAGATGTAAAGATCATTTCCGTATATCGGGATACGCTGCTAAAGCAGCAGGATGGTTCTTATGAGAAAGCAAATGCGGCGTATTCCTTTGGAGGTCCGCAGGAGGCAGTGGCAATGCTCAACCGGAACCTGGATCTGGATATTACAAAATATGCTTCTGTAAATTTCAATTCGCTTGCAGATATCATAGATATCCTGGGTGGGGTGGAAGTAGAGCTGACCAGTGAGGAAATATTCTGGCTGAATGGATATACGGCAGAAACCTCACAGGTGGTAGGACGGCAGACACATACCCTGGATGAGAATTCTCCGGGAGTTCACAATCTGGATGGAATACAGGCAGTTTCCTATACCAGGATCCGTTATACAGCCGGAGATGACTTTAAGCGTGCAGAGCGCCAGAGAATCATATTGCAGAAGATGATTCAGAAGCTGAAGACAGCAGGACCGGTAAAATGGAATAAAATTCTGGATCAGGTACTGCCGGAAATATCAACGAATATGACGACACCGGATATCATGAAACTGGGACTGAATATATTCCGATACAAAATTGGAGAGACAAAAGGCTTTCCGTTTGATATTACGACCAGTGAAAATGTCATTGGACTGGAAGGCTCTTATGCGGTTGCGATCGGACATGCGGACAATGTAAGACAGCTCCATGAGCAGCTTTTTGGAGAGACTGGATACCAGCCTTCGGACGAAGTACAGCAGATCAGTGATCTATGTGTGTTTCAATCTGGGATATGATCTCTGGCTTGGCCGTTTTTCGAAAGAACAGAGGCAGGAAGTAAAAAGAGATGAGATCTCGGCAAAGCGGATTCTGATCTGCATCTTCGGACTGATGGCAGCTTCCATTGCATGTTTTACGTTGGAGGCAGTGGTGGTAGGTTATATTCCATTGTTCAATTCAGCGCCTCATGCATATTCTTATTTTCATATTTCGGGAGTGCACTATTTTACAATCAGTTGCATTTTGATTCCAGCGCTGACTGTATTGTATACCAAGGTTACAGAAAAAATTTCGGGCAGGACATGGATCCTTTTAATTGCAGGAAACCTGACTGCAGTGGCGATTCCAATTTTATGTGTCTCCAGATTTCAGCTGTTGTTTGCGGTTGGCTTTGCGGCAGTGATGTATCTGATGTTGTATAAAAAAATCACATGGAAGATGATCGTCACAGGTTTATTGATCATGATTCCGGTGTATGTACTTCTGACAGTTGCAAGACGGCATAATGTGACTTATTTAAATGGAATTTTTGAGATGAAAAATTCCAAAATGCCAATTTTTATTACACAGCCGTATATTTATGTAGCCAATAATTTTGAGAATTTTAACTGTATGGTAGAGCAGTTGACAGCGCACACATGGGGACTGCAGATGCTGTTTCCGTTTTTTGCACTGACGGGATTGAAATTTGTATTTCCGCAGCTGGTGACAATTCCGGATTTTGTCACAAAAACAGAGCTTACGACGTTAACGATGTTTTATGATGCCTACTATGATTTTGGAATCATCGGAACCGCTTTGTTTGCGTTTATAATCGGTCTGACTGCAGCAGCAGTTTCAATTCTGGTGCGTCAGAAGAAAAATCCGATGACGTATATGTTTTATGGACAGATTGCGATTTATCTGGGGCTTGCCTTTTTTACGACCTGGTTCAGTAATCCGACGACCTGGTTCTGGTTGGCACTGACTTTGATGATGTACTGGTTTGTCGGATATCGCAGGAAAGGAAAAGGATCACATGGAAGGAAATAGAACAGTGGATGTGCTGATCCCTACGTATAAGCCGGATCAGAGATGCGTACAGCTGGTAAAACGTCTGTTAAACCAGAGTGTTCAGGTCAATCGGATCTATTTGATCGATACAGAGAGCGGGATCTTTCCAAAAGAGTTGTATACGATTTCTGACAGAGTCAAGATCCACCGGATTCTGCCGGAAGAGTTTGATCACGGTGGTACGAGAAATCTGGGAGCTGAGATGTCAGATGCGGAGATTCTTGTCTACATGACCCAGGATGCTATGCCGGCGGATCAATTTCTGATCGAGCGTCTGCTTTACGGATTTTCGTATGAAAACGTAGCAGCAGTTTATGCAAGACAGCTGCCGGCAGCGGATTGTCAGTTTATTGAGCGCTATACAAGAGAATTTAATTATCCGAAAACCAGCAGATTGAAATCCAAAGAAGATCTTTCCAAACTGGGAATCAAAACCTATTTCTGCTCTAATGTCTGTGCAGCATACCAAAAGGATGTATACGAAAGGCTTGGAGGATTTGTACGAAAAACGATTTTCAATGAAGACATGATCCTGGCAGGCAGAATGGTTCAGGAGGGATGGAAGATTTATTATGCGGCAGATGCAAAAGTGATCCATTCTCACAATTATAACTGCAGACAGCAGTTTCACCGGAATTTTGACCTGGCGGTCTCACAGGCAGATCATCCGGAGATTTTTGAAGGAGTACCTTCTGAAGGAGAAGGGATGCGTCTGGTGAAGGATACAGCAAAATATCTGCTGAAGTCGGGCAGACCATGGCTTCTGGTATCTCTTGTATGCAAGAGCGGCTGGAAGTACATGGGATATAAACTGGGGAAAAATTATAAGAAACTGCCCCGGTGGCTGATTTTGAAATGTACGATGAATCCACGATACTGGAGAGAAACTTGAAATTCACAGTTTTTTCATTGATGTTTGAAGGAAAATATTGTATGATGTTAAAGTGCATATTTTAGGCAATCTATGATGTATGCCATGAGAAAGGATAGAATTATGGGAGATACAAGAAGGCGTTCGAGAGCAGTAATGTCCGGAGCGGACAGAAGAAGTTCTCAGAGGTCGGGGCAGCCGCGCCGCCGTCCGGAGCAAAGAAACCAGATGGGAGACGACAGGGACAAAACGCAGAGGCAGCAATCCGCCCAGAGAAAACGACCGTCCGGCAGCACTTCTGCAAATGGGAGGCGGTCTGTGAATGGAAGACCTTCACAGAAGGGGCGTTCGAGAAAGAGGGCAAAGAGAGGATTTGCATCTTGGTCTCCAGGGAAAAAAGCAGTGGCGATTCTGATGGGAGTTCTGATCCTGCTGATTACAGCAACCGTTGCAGTGGTTGCGGCAAAATGGGGAAAAATTGGCGGTGTTGCATTAAATCCGGATAAGCTTGCGATTTCGGAGGAAGCGGAGATCAGCGGTACCGGTTACCTGACTGTTGCTCTGTTTGGCCTGGATACGCGTGCGACAGATGAAGAGATGGGGGCCCGAAGTGATACGATCATGGTGGCGTCTCTGAACCGTGAGACAAAGGAAATCAAGTTGGTTTCTGTTTACAGAGATACGCTTCTGCAGCTTTCAGATGGAACTTACAATAAAGCGAATGCAGCCTATGCTTACGGCGGTGAAGAAGAAGCAGTTGCTATGCTCAATAAGAATCTGGATCTGAATATTGAGCACTATGTGTCAGTGGATTTTTCCGTTTTAGTTCATGTGATAGATGCCCTTGGCGGAATTGATATTAATGTAGAAGAAGCGGAAAATGGCATGGACATCATTCCGTATCTGAACAACTATGTTGTAGAAGTGATTAAAAATACAGGAGTGGATTCAGCTCCGTTTACGCAGTTAGGACAGCAGCATTTGAATGGAGTACAGGCAACGGCTTATGCCCGTCTCAGATACGGCGGCGGTGACGATTATAAGCGAACAGAGAGACAGCGGCAAGTACTGGAGCAGATTGCGATAAAAGCGCAGAAAGCAAAACTTTCCACGATCAACAAGATCATTGATAAAGTGTTTGACAACGTGAAGACGAATTTTACACTGACGGAGACGATTGCTTATGCAAAAGACGTGAAGTCTTATATATTTGGAGAGACGCAGGGATTTCCGTATGAAAGTACAACGGCTGATCTTGATGTTGGAAATTCTGTTGTAGCGACAGATCTGGCATCCGATGTGACGAAGCTGCACCAGTTCTTATTTGGAGAGAACGATTATACACCGTCTTCTACGGTACAAAGTATCAGTGAGGATATTTCCAACTCCACGTATGATACGGGAGAATCTTACGATACAGAATATGATGAGTATGGATATTCTCAGGATTATTCCGGATATGACAGCGGCTACACAGATAACAGTTATGGAACTGGCGGATATCAGGACAGTGGCTATGGAGATGGCAGCTCTGGTAATGGGTATACAGAAGATACCGGCGGTGATTATGTACCTCCGTCAGATGGCGGCGGTACAGACAGTGGAAGCAGCGACAGTAATTCCCAGATACCGGATACCGGAACCGGCGACAGTGGTGATACCGGTGGAGAGAGCTTAGAATAAGGGAAAAACAGTTTTTATTTATACGAAGAAAAGTCGAGAGACAGGAAAGAGGAGATGTACATGAAGTCGTTGAAAAAGATAGGGATTCTTTTGTTTGCAGTGTGCTTTCTGATGCTGTATCCTTCAGTGTCTGTACATGCGGCAGAAGGAACGTTTCAGTTTTCGGATCCTACAGCAAAAGTAGGAGAGGATGTTACAGTCAAAGCTAAGATCAGTACTGGTGGAGAAGCAATCGGGGATGGTTTTGTCACAGTAACATATGACAAAGCAGCACTGGAGTTTGTCAGCGGAACCAATGCAACCGGTGGGGACGGAACGGTGAAGCTGGAGGCTACCGGGGATGGAACTGTTTCAGAGCTGGAGTATACCATGGTCTTTAAAGCGCTGAAAGAAGGAGCAACAAAGCTGGAGGTGTCAGATTATACCTCTTATCTGTATTCTGATGAAACTTTAAATCTGACAACAGGTGATTCCACAGTTACCGTGGAGGCAGGGGACGGAACATCGTCAGAGAGCTCAGCAGGGACCACTGCGGTGGCCACAGGAACGGGAAGTGTAGAGATCGACGGAGTCACATACACAATTTACAATGATTTTTCCGACGCGCTTGTTCCGGACGGATGCAGCAGAACTACGATGGAGTATAACGGAGAAACTGTAAACGCGATTTTGCAGGAAACTTCCGGAAAGTATTTTGTGTATCTGGTTGAGGGAGACAAAGACCCAGTGATGGCACTTTACAATGAAAAAGATAACTCATTTGCGATTACAGAGATGGTGTCGATTACAGATTCCAGTTATATCTTTTTGTTGGGAACAAATGATGGAAAAGGACTGCCGTCTCAGTTTAAGAAAACAAAACTGACAGTCGGCACACTGACTTTCCCGGTATGGCAGAATTCAGAGAGTGAGGACTTTTATCTGATGTATGCGATGAACGAATCAGGAGAGGAATCGTTCTACCAGTATGATACAAAGGATGAAACGTACCAGAGATATCCAGTCACAGATGTAAAAGAAAAGAGTACAAGTTCTTCGACAACACTGATAGATAAAGTAAAAAACTTTCTTCAGGATCAGGTGCTGATTGTTGTAGCAGCAGCCTGGGCGGTTATTTTAATTTTGATCATCATTATTATTGTAG
>PPYF01545518.1_pt1 | contig 15775 bp, 14 predicted proteins | sample 1559871 | NCBI WGS metagenome assembly PPYF01 (sample SAMN08240021, study PRJNA423297) | Human gut metagenome, whole genome shotgun sequencing project. | reverse complement strand
ATGAGGCAAGGGAGAGGAGGAAAATAAAGGAAAACTTTGTTTGGAGAAAACGGGCGGATTTTGTTACTTTGCCAATAAAGCATACGTGAAGGAGAAAACAGATATGATGCAGCGACGACTTTATCCGGTAGGGATACAGACTTTTTTCGGAAATTCGGGAAAAGAACTATTTGTATATTGATAAGACGGGATACGTTTATCGAATGACGAATTCCAGCTCTAAGTATATATTTCTGAGCCGTCCGCGCCGCTTCGGAAAAAGCCTGCTCACCAGCACACTTCATTCTTATTTCGAAGGCCGGAAAGAACTGTTCGAAGGTCTTGCCATAGAGGGACTGGAGACGGAATGGACCCGGTATCCGGTGCTGCATTTCGACATGAGCACGGCGAAGCACGTGAACAGGGAGCAACTGGAACAGGAATTGAATCTCAAGTTATTGAAGTATGAAAAAATCTATGGCAGAGAAGAAGGTGAAATAAATGCCAATCAGCGCCTGCAAGGTCTTATAGGACGTGCTTATGCTCAGACCGGCCGGCGGGTTGTTGTTTTGATAGACGAATATGACGCCCCGCTTCTCGATGTGATGGATGAGGAGAAGAACCTGCCCACGCTTCGGAACGTAATGCGGAATTTCTACAGCCCACTCAAGGCATGCGACCCTTATTTGCGTTTCGTGTTCCTGACAGGCATCACGAAATTTTCTCAACTGAGCATCTTCAGCGAATTGAACAACATCAAGAATATCAGCATGGATGAACCGTATGCTGCTATTTGTGGCATTAGCGAAGAGGAAATGCTGACCCAAATGTCTGATGATCTTAATCTTTTGGCTGACAAACTAAAGGTTACCCGCGATGAAATCATTGGTCAACTGAAAGGGAACTATGACGGCTATCATTTCACCTGGCCGTCGCCCGACCTATACAATCCATTCAGCCTGCTGAATGCTTTTGCCGATGGTAAGATGAACTCTTATTGGTTCGGCAGTGGCACGCCTACCTATCTGATAGAAATGCTGAACAAGTATGGCGTTGCTCCCCAACAGATAGGAGGACGAAAAGTATTTGCCACAGCTTTCGATGCTCCAACGGAACGGATGACGGATATTACCCCGTTGCTCTACCAGAGTGGCTATGTCACCATAAAGGACTACTCTTCGTTGACAATGCTTTATACACTCGACATTCCCAATAAGGAAGTGCGCATCGGACTGATGCAGAGCCTGCTTGCCAATTATCTGCACCGATACACCAACGACGGTCTCACCACCGTGGCTTTGCTGTACGAAGCCATTGTCGAAGAAAGGTTGGACGATGCCCTGCGCCTGTTGCAGACTTTCCTTTCCACCGTTCCCAAGTGCGACAATACCGATTATGAGGGTCATTATCAATCCTTGCTCTATGTCATATTCAGTCTTCTGGGTATGTACGTCGATGTGGAGGTACGCACACCTCGTGGTCGTGTAGACATGGTGATGCGCACACCTGCCATTCTTTATGTAATGGAACTGAAGCTGGACAAAACCGCCGATGCCGCCATGCAACAGATTGACCTGAAAAATTATCCCGAACGTTTCGCTCTGTGCGGACTGCCGATAGTAAAGGTAGGGATTAACTTCGACAGGGAACGAAGGACGCTGGGGGAATGGAAAATAGAAGGAGAATAGAATAAAAGATTGTCATCCTATTTCTAAATAATCCGACCGATTGAATTTAGTAATCATTTTCTGTGAGGCATCCCGAGAGATACCTTACAGAGTGGGTATGCTCTGAATTGAACACTAACAAGAATCTCATATTTCATAAAAAACAATGCTTATACAAAAAACAAATGTAGAGGGTTTGGTCATCATTAAACCACGCCTTCTCAAAGACGCACGCGGTTACTTCTTCGAGTCTTTCTCCCAACGGGAATTTGAGGAAAAAGTGCGCAAGGTGAATTTCGTACAGGATAATGAGAGTATGTCATCGTATGGAGTAATGCGCGGACTCCATTTTCAATTACCTCCTTTTACACAAAGTAAACTGGTTCGTTGCGTCAAAGGCAGCGTACTTGATGTAGCGGTAGATATTCGCAATGTGACAACTATTATGCTCCACAAGCCGATGGTGGAATCAATATCTTGGATGAAGGCATAGGAATAGACTGGAAAATACCGACTGATAAAGCGATACTGAGTGAGAAAGATACGAAGCATCCGTTGCTGAGGGATTTTGAGAGTCCGTTTGAGTATGGGATGGAACTTTATAAATGATGAAGACACTTGTAACAGGCTCCCACGAATAATTGAGAAAGCAATGGGGCAAAAGAGGGACTTAACATTAGATATTGCAAAAGCTATTTGCATTGTTTTAATATATTCCATATGCCTTACTTTTCACATTTAAACTAATGAATCTTTGGTACATCATCTATTTTTAGCTGCGATTATCAATACAAATAATTTAATCCTTTTAAGGCAAGATACTTTTCTGACAAGTAATACAAAAGAGTAATATGTAAGTAATTATAATGAGTACATCTTCATTAAAAAACAGAGCATTGAATGGCGTGTTTTGGAGTGCCATTGATCGATTTTCATCTCAAGGTATATCATTCTTGATAAGCATTGTCATTGCCAGATTGCTCACTCCTCACGACTATGGTTTGGTGGCTATGGTAGGTATATTCATATCCATTGCACAAGCATTTATTGACAGCGGACTTTCTTCTGCAATTGTCCGGAAAAAAGACAGGACAACAGTTGACTTATCTACAGCCTTTTATGCCAATATTATCATCGGCGTATTGTGTTATGCGATTTTATATCTTGCAGCTCCTTATATAGCCCGATTTTATCAAGAAGATGAATTATGCAGTATAGTAAGAATCATGGGAATCATCTTTTTCCTATTTTCCTTTTCCAATATCCAACAAGCCGTTCTATCAATCAACATTGATTTCAAAACCAAAGCTAAGATTTCCCTTCTCTCTGTAATTGTTTCAGGAACTCTTGGCATCATTTCCGCATATTCCGGATTAGGAGTTTGGGCTCTAGTTATCCAGCAAACAGTATATGCTTTATTAAGAACCATTCTGCTATGGATATTTGTCAATTGGCGACCGATTGGAATCTTTTCTTGGAAAGCATTTTGTTCATTATTCTCTTTCGGATCTAAAATGCTTTTAACCGGTTTATTAAACTCTATCTTTAACAATCTTTATTCCATTGTAATCGGAAAAACTTTTTCTGCATCTAGTTTGGGTTATTATTCAAGAGCTGAACAGTTTGCACAATTCCCATCTTCAAACATGACGAATATTGTCAAGGGAGTGACATTTCCTACAATGGCATTGATACAGGATGAAAAAGAAAGACTTAAGGCTAATTTCTATAAGATACACCGCGTTATGACGTTTATAATTTTCCCATTAATTGTAGGTCTAGCATCTGTTGCCTCTCCATTGATATTGTTGTTGCTGTCAAAAAAATGGATTTATTCAGCCAAACTTCTGCAAATAATATGTCTGGCACTCATGTGGTATCCAGTTTATACGCAAAATCTGAACTTTTTAGAGGTAAAAGGATATGGAGGATATATACTCAAATCTGAAACAATATCAAAAATTGTCAGTATGACAGTTTTAGTAATACTTATCCCGATGGGATTGGAAGCTATTTGTTGGGGACAAATGTTATCCAATATAATATCTGTTTTTGTCAGCAGCTATTTTGTGACAAAAATCACAAGGGATTCTTATGCAAAACTATTCGCTCCCATAAGTATGAACCTTTTTTCCTCTTTGATGATGGGAATTATTTGTAGTCTAGCACAAAAACTATTTGTGCTCCCTGCCATACAATTGGTAGTAGGTATTTTAGTAGGAGGAATGGTCTATCTGATTTTAAACTATTGCTTCAATCGGTCTTTTTTAATGACTTTTTATAATATACTATTCAAAAAATGAAAGTAGCTTTTTACCTACCCAATAAATTTTGCTATGCGGATTGTTCAAACGTCGATTTAGGAAATCCGGGAATAGGTGGTACAGAATACATGATAATTGCTTTGGCTTATCATTTGTCTATTTGTCAGAAGAAACATGAAATCTTAATTTTTGCGCAGCATGATACTCAGTTACCACAACATTGCAGCATTGTGAAGGTGGAAGATGTTATAGAGGCTTTGTATGCCTGTAAACAGAAAAATGTGGAATGTCTCATTGTTCAGAATTCACAGGAAACTAATAAACTGTTTAATGAGGATTTAGGTGGATTAAAGTTGGTTATGTGGGCACATAGTTTTATGTCCAGAATGCAATGGAATCTTTATGCCCGGTCTGCCAATGTGAAAAGAATAGTGTGCGTAGGTAATGAAGAGTTAGAACTTTATTGTGATCATAAGGCTTTCAAAAAATCCACAGTTATTTTTAATGCTTTCCCTTTACCATCCAGTACACCGTTTACAATTCCTTTTCAAGAAAGAGAGAATGAAGTCACATTCTTGGCAAGCATAGTACCCCATACTCACTTCCATTTATTGGCAAAAGTCTGGAAAGAAGTGATTAGGCAAGTTCCTGACGCACATTTAAATGTCATAGGATCAGGAAATTTATACAACAATTCCAAAGCTCTGGGAAAATACCAAATCGCACAAAATGAGTATGAAAATTATTTTATGCCCCATTTACTAGATGAAAAAGGAAACATACTCCAATCTGTAACTTTTTGGGGAAAATTAGGGAATGAGAAATATGAGATTTTGAAAAGGACTAAAGTCGGTATAGCCAACCCAGGAGGTTATGAAACCTTTTGCATATCAGCAGTGGAGATGCAACTTTATGGGGCAAAAGTGGTATCATGTAAAAAAGGCGGATTGCTTGATACCGTATTTGACGAAAGAAATCTTTTCGTTTCGGAAAAAGAACTTATAAATTGTATTGTGAACGCTTTGAAATGCAAACAACATAATTATGAGGAAGTTTTTTTGTTTTTGCAAAAGAGATTTTCATTTAACATCGTATGTAGAGAGTGGGAAAAACTTCTGGTGGAAGTTGAGAACAATATTCCTCAAAGAACATTGCCCCCGAATAGTAAGGCTCCCACGGCACTCCACCATTTACGACACTTCAACAGAACCTTAAAAAACATTACTCCTTTTGGCTTTTATTGGATGCCGTGTATGAAGTTTTATGAATCCGCATATCATCGAATCAAACAATTATTTTAATGAAGCCTTTGATTTCTGTTATAGTACCTGTATATAATGCAGGCTTGTCTATTGAAAAATGTGCAAAGAGCATTTTAACACAGACTTTTTCCAATCTTGAGTTGATATTAATAGATGATGGAAGCACAGACAACTCCTTATTCATATGTCGTTCTTTAGCGTCACAAGACGCACGTATTACTGTCCGACATCAGTCCAATCAAGGGGTAAGCAAAGCGAGAAATTTAGGCATATCAATAAGCAAAGGAGAATGGATAGCCTTTGTGGATGCGGATGACTACCTATATGAATACTATTTAAGCGGATTGCTGATGCAGACTACAGATTGTGAATTGGTTATTGGAGGATATAACAAAGTACTATTGTCTGAGAAGAAAGAGTTTCCAGGAGTCTTATTCCCAGAAATGGTACTATCTAAAAGCAATGTCGATTGCCAAGAGATATGGGACAAAGTTTTGCTCTATGGAACGCCGTGGGGAAAATTGTTCAAAAGTTCACTGATAAAAGAGAACAACATAATTTTTCCCGTCAATTTTACATTACACGAAGACCATATTTTTTTTTATGAAACCTTATTGCATACAAATAACATTAGACTGACAAGAAATTACGGTTATAATTATGTGAATTATGGCACAGAAACTTTATCGCGGAAGAAGGCAATACCTTCCGACTTGAAATGTAATGCTTTTTATCAATTATCAGAAATGCTAAAAAACATTATACAAAGATTCAACCTAAATAAAGAACATCTTCCTCTTGCTCAAAATTTTATTATACGGCTCTACATCTCCGCTATTATCCTTTGCTATAGAAACAAAGATTATGAAAGGAAATATCTGAAGCCAACCATTGAGCTACGAAAACGAATTCAAGTTTATCACCACCCCATATCCATGCAAGGATATTCCATAAAATTTATATTGGTATATTTACCATTCTGTATCCAACGTTCAATCTTAAAATTACTGATAAAATGAGCCTGTATCAATTTAGGAGAAAATTATCGTTTTTGATTTCACTCCCGTATTCTCTATTTTTCAATTTCTATTACTTACCATTCCGACAAGCTATAAAGATGCCCATCATACTATATTCCCCACATTTTTGGTCTCTGAAAGGCAGGGTTGTCATAGATGCCCCTCAAGTTCGTTTCGGTATGATTCGCTTAGGATTATTCAATGCAAGCATCAATAATGAAAAAGGGTTTGTATGGATGAACGAGGCTGGGACTGTGATTTTTCATGGAAGCTTCGCCGCCGGTTCCGGTTCTGTAATAAAAATAGGACATCCTCGTGCTGTGTTGGAAATTGGAGATAATGTAAGTAACGCTTCTTCTCTGAAAATAGATTGTCACTATCGCATAAACATTGGGAAAAGAGGGAAATTTGGATGGGGAGTCATTATTATGGATTCAAATTTGCATCGGTTAAAAAATAGTGATGGCACTTGGGTAGGAAAAGGATATGACGCTGTAGAAATAGGTGAAAATAGTTGGATCTCCTCACAATGTGTGATACTTCCCGGAACAAAATTTCCCCCATATAGTGTCTGTGCATTGGGATCTGTTTTGAACAGAGATTATTTGAATGGAGAGAAAGGATTATATGCTGGAAGGCCTGCCAAACTCATTAAAACAGGCATTTGGAGAGATATGGCGGACAATACTATAGATTATAATGAAATATAAACAAGCACTTATTGAAATAAGGGATTCCAACATAAAGCTACTACATCTCATGACTCTGTTTTTAGTTTTGGTAGCCCATGCTGATTATTAAATATCTTAATATTATTCTCACAACATCCATTTAAGTCTATTCAACCAACAGACTCGAAATTGACAAAAACTATAGATATTAAATATGAAAATAGGTTTTATATTATCTTACGCAGCTTTTTCTTCTACAAACGGTATAAGAAGTCAAGCCATAAGTTGGAAAAATGGATTAGAAAAACTCAATCATGAGGTAGCATTGATTAATATGTGGGAGGATAATCAATGGTGTCAATACGATGCAATAGTTATATTTGGATTTAGCGTATATTCGTGTGATTTCATTAATATTCTATCTACCGTACATAAAAATATTTTAGTTGCTCCAATTCTTGACCCAAATTATAGCATTCTTGCCTTAAAGATTTATTCGAGATGGGGAAACCGAAAGTTGAGACTGACTAATCCGTATTACTCTTTGCGTCAAGTCAAAGACAAAGTACGTGCTTTTTTAATAAGATCGAATTTCGAAAAGGCATATTTGATTGGTGGATTTGGCATACCAAAAGAAAAATGCCATATTGTGCCCCTATCATGTGGAATAAGTAAACCGAAAGAATTATTTGAGAAAGAAAAATTTTGCCTGCATATAAGTTTATTATGCGATGAGCGAAAAAATGTAAAAAGGCTCATTAAAGCATCAAAAAAATACGGATTTCGACTTGTATTGGCAGGGAAACTACGTAATCAAAAAGAAAAAAAGTTATTGAATACCTGGATTGATAGTGCTGACAATATTGAGTATCGAGGATATGTATCTCACGAAGAAAAAATGGAGTTATATACCAAAGCAAAAGTTTTTGCACTTCCAAGTACAAACGAAGGTGTAGGCATAGTTGCACTCGAAGCTGCCGCAATGGGGTGTGATATTGTAATAACGAAATTGGGAGGTCCCAAAGAATATTATAGCAATATGGCAACTGTTATCAACCCGTATAACGTGGATGAAATAGGCAAAGCTATATGCAAAGCGCTGGATACTAAAAGTTTCCAACCTAATTTAGCAGAATATATTAATAAAAATTACTCCATAGATACTATATCAAGACATTTGGAGCAGATTTTATTTCATGAGGAGAAATAAAATGTTTAGTATAAACTTTTCATCTGCATTGGAAGTAAAGAGATGGTTTCTTGCTTTGTTATTGATAATGTTTAATACACATTATTTATTGGTAGATTTTGGGCTCATCTCTATAACCAAACTAACAGTTATGGCATTATGTCCTTTTTTACTCCTGTCATTTCATAAAAATATATCTAAGCCATTAATAATAGCATTATTATATCTCTTAGCTATATATATATGCGCTTTACAGCATCCAGCACAATTTCGTATGACGACTATTATATATACTGCATTATATGTCTTTCTGCTAGTGACTTTCACAACAATATTGTATAGTGAAGAAAATGTACTCACTTTGAATTTTGCAATAAAACTACTTAATAGACTCATATGGATATACATTCTAGTTGTAATTGCACAGCAGTTATTTATATTAATTGGAATTCGACATTTTACACCATTAAATTTGGGTGGAGACAGTTATTTAGAAGTAAATAGGGTTCCCGGGCTCTCTTTGGAGCCTTCTCATTCTGGACGTATCATGTGTGTTGCTTTTTATGCATGGCTGAAACTGAACGAATTTCAAAAAGGAGTAAAAATAGATATACATTATCTCTGGGCATATGAGAGAAGATTTGTCCTGGCATTTCTTTATGCGATGCTATTTATGGGTAGTGCGACCGCTGTGTTGGCACTAATTCTTCTTAGTTTCTATTTCATAAACAGACGTTCATTGTTAATTCTCCCAATAGTGCTCATTGTTGTCTTATTCATAAATGAAAGGGTTGAATTTAAAGCGCTTAACCGTACTATAAAAATGATAGCTGTAGTCTCGGAAGGTGATAAAAAAAGTATTGGAAAAACTGATGGAAGCGCTGCATATCGTATATATCCTATAATAAATACTATTGAATCAGATATTTCAAAAAAAGAATTTTGGATTGGTAATGGCATTGATTCAGCTAAAAATAAATTAGGGTTAATCGATTTAAGAAAAAGTAAGATTGGAAATATCAATGATTATGGTTTTATCTGTTACACACTTTTATTATTATTGATATATTCATGCGCCATTTATCGTTTTTTCAGTTTGGAAACACTATTCTTTGTTATACTGATGTCATGTACATTGGCAAATGTATATTATAGCTGGGGGATAATGATTATTTTTACTATAATCCGCTATTTCCAAATAAAATACGAATGTGGCAATTTAAGAATTGAGGAATGTGATGAAACAGAATGATTTGACACTTGCTATCTGTATGTATAATGCAGAGCGATATATTGAGGAAACCCTTGGTTGCGTAATGGAACAAACCATACAAAATTTTCACTTGTTGATTATTGATGATTGCAGTACAGATGGCAGTCTGGATAAAGTTGAGCGATTTTTTGCTAATAATATGCGGCAGTATGAACTAATTTCGTTTGAAGAAAATCATGGGATTGCTTATGCACGCAATTATGCGTTGCATCATGCAACAACTAAATATCTGATATTCATTGATTCCGATGATTTGCCATTGCCTCAGTTATTGGAAAAAGAATATAATTTACTGAAGAACGATCAAGAACTGATGGCCGTCAGTTCTTGGTTGTCATTTATTGACACAAAAAGTAACCTCATTGGAGGTGGCTTATTTATAGGTGCTACCAACAAGCAATCATTCAGAAAACACGCAGAAAGAAATAAACTTATCTTCCTACCAATACAAACCATGTTTGAAAGAGGACTAGCTATTCAGGTAGGAGGATTTCAATGTGAGGGTTTCCCTATCGGAAAACCTAGATACAGAGATTATTGTGAAGACTTAGACTTGTGGACACGCTTGAGCGACCTTTACAAAGAGAATCGCTATATAGTCACAATTCCCGAAGTACTATATTATTATCGTAAAGCTGATAGTCTATCAGCCAATCATTTCAACATGATTATCAAGATGCGTTACACTAAAATCAACCTTCTTCGCCGCCGAACCGGACAAAAAGAACTGACCTTTGAAGAGTTTTACTCTAGACTTTCCAAAAAAGAAATGAAAAGCCTTCAGCGTAATGCAAAAGCCGCTGATTCGTTACGAAACGGTGTGTTCTATTTGAAAAAAAAATCACTAAAGGGGATATGGCTAATTATAGCATCACTATGGTATAAACCTTCGTATTTATTCGATAAATTAAAACATAATATAAAATAAAAGGCATAGCGATCTTATGAGAAATACACAATTACCAACCATTATAGCAACTATTTTCTCGTTTCTAAACGAAAATGTAGAGTATGCGGTACTTAGAAATTATGATGGATTACCTACTAAAAACAAAAGTCGAGATATCGATATCCTGATTGATCGTAATTCATTCTCTAAAATAAAAAAAGATTTGGTTAAACTTATCGAAAAGTCAAACTTCAAAATTATAACATACTTTAATAGCGACCGTATTTGTACGTTTGTATGCGGTCAATATAATTCCGAACCATCCATATTTCAATTGGATTTCTTCTTTCACACATCAGCATTTGGAACAATTTTACTCCCAAGTGAATGCGCACTGAAAGACAGAGTATATAACGGCTGGATATATCATGTGACAGAAGAATATATGTTTTTAGATAAATACTTATATCTAAAATATATAGGTAGTGCCTTCCCTGAGAAATATAGTTGGCTCAAATCTAAAATGTACAACAACGTTGAACTAAACCGCATATTACAAGAACTTTTCAAAATTGAGTCGCTTGACATTTTGGAGGCTATGCCAACTAGTAAATTTAGGCATTTAGTTTTGAGAAGAAATGCCCAGATGTTCTTTAAGGCTGATATGATAAATCATTGCCGTTTTTATATCTTATATATAAAAAATTATATTTTTGGGAAAGGTTATAGCATAGGCTTTACTGGACCGGATGGTGTCGGAAAGACAACTGTCATAAATGAGATTGAAGCATTCCTGAGGACTGTTTACAGCAATACACAGCTATACCATTTTCGCCCATCTATGTTTGGAAACCTAAGTGATGTGGCTCATTCTGCCGGTATAAAAAAAACAGTGGATCGGAATTATTCTAAACCACACCGTGGTAATAAAACTTCAAAATTCAGTTCATTCCTGAGACTGCTATATTACTCGATTGATTATATTTTGGGATATTATAGTCAGATTAGATTAATCATAAGAAAACGAGGAATTATAATATTCGACCGCTATTATACAGATATTATCTGCGACAGTCGGCGAACCAGAATTTACTTAAATCATAAGTTTCTTCACCATTTTGGTCGTTTTTTTATTCCCTCACTTAATTACAATATTCTGCTGACAGCTGATAGTAATACGATTCTTACTCGAAAACATGAACTTGATAGAGAGGGAATTGAATCCATTAACAGAAAAATAGACTATCTGGCTGCCCAAAAGGGATATTATAAAGTGCTAAACAATGGTACACCACAAGAAGCTGTAACTAAGATATTACACATCGTTTTTGACCAACAACATCGTAAGAATTTGAAAAGGTTGAAAAAATGATAATTCAATGACAGCACTAATTACGTCCTAAAAACAAATCAACTTCATGATATGATTTAATTCAATAATATCAGAATTGCTTGATAAATAGTCATCTAAGAATACTTCTCGTTGCCATTTACATTTTAAACAAATAATCACCAATATTAAAAGTATCTATGATTCCCAACAAAATCCCACTCTATAGAAAAGACAATGCACATCCTTAATCTAGGAACAAGTACCAGTAATAGATTTTATTCTATTCAGTTTTTTCTTATGAGATAATTCATTTAGCTCAATAGTTAATTAGGTAAATGAATTAATCAATTGATGTTTTGTTGAGATGAAATTTGAATGAAATACGCACCAATAGGTGCACTAGAAACATAACCATTCGTAGCTCCCCTGATAAGAATTACGTAATAATAGCGACTTGTTCTTTAATCTCTCTGCTATTGGGAATTGCTATAGCTTTTATCGTCAATCGCAATTTCCTCCTTCATACTTGATTTAAGAAAATTAAAACAACAATGAACAAACTAAAAATATTCGTTTCCGCCTACGCTTGTGAACCGGGTTTAGGCAGTGAAATCGGTGTGGGCTGGCATTGGGTACTGGAGATGTCCAAGTACTTTGAGCTATGGGTGTTAACTCGTAAGAGTAACCAATCTTCCATTGAACCTTGGATTACTAAATATCCCGAATACAACCATATTCATTTCCTCTATTACGATTGGCCCAAGTGGGCACGGTTCTGGAAAAAAGGTTTGCGAGGCGTACGCACATACTACAACATCTGGCAGTATTGCACCAATGACATTGTGAAACGAACAATGCAAGAAAATGACATTCACATATTCCATCACCTTACTTATGGCAATGTGCTATGGAAGGTGAGCAAATATGGACAAATGCAGTTCTTCGTATGGGGACCAGTAGGTGGACTGGAGAGTATTCCAGAAGAATATTCTCGTCATTACAATAAAAAATCACAAATTATAGAAAGAATCCGAAGGATAGCAATAGCAATGACATTTTATAACAGAGCGTTTAGACAACGTTGTAAACAGGCTAACCTGATTCTTTGCAAAACAGAAATAACCCGTAATCGAGTACCACAGAAGTATGTAGACAAAGCAATTCTTTTTACTGATGTAGCAACAGACATCTCCAACACATCAAGATTATCTAGGAAAGAAAATGATATAATCGAATTTATCACTATAGGACATTTGGATGCATGGCGAGGTTTCGACCTAACTATTGAAGCTATGGCAAAAGCCATAAAAGAAAATGCTCATATTCATTTAACAATTGTTGGAGATGGATCGGACAAGAAAAGGCTTGAAAAACTTATTAAAAGATTTAGTCTAGAAAAAGCTGTAACATTGACTGGGAAAGTTCCAATGGAAACCTACAAAAAAATGATGGATAGAGCAGATGTTGTGATCAACGCTGCCTTGAAAGAAGGAGCTGTTACTGTATCATTCGATTGTATGGCTATGGGGAAACCACTGATTTGTTTAGATACCACTGGTTATACCCGTTACTTTACTAACGAATATGCCATTTTGATTCCGAGAACCGGAAGAAAAGAAGTCATTCAGAACATAAAAGAGGGAATAGTGCGCCTCAGCGATTCGAAGGAGCGAAAAAAACTTGGACAAAAAGCACAAGAAGCATCTATTAAATTCTCATGGGAGAATCACGGGAAAGAAATCCGGGATGCGATTGTCAATGCTTATATATCTTACTCTTCTAAATAAAGCAAATGCAAGTCAACTCTATTTTAGAACGTTTCCTAATAAAGGGAGCGGGTAAACATCTATATCGTTTTTCCAACGCTGACAATAAAACTTGGCTGATGCCTGCACATAATATGCAGGTGGCAATGAATCTTTACCAACCTAGCGGACGGAATGGAAAAATTATGAAAGCATTGTTTCCATGGTTGCATCACCTACTGATCATCCGAAAAATCATCCATGCAGAAAGTGTGTATTGTGATATAACTGATGAGTTGAAACGGTTATTTTACCAGTTATTCCACGAAACAGAAATTGAGTTTTCGATCTTTTGTGGTACTCCTTGCATACATCAAAAGATTACAATGCAAATCAGCAAAGGAAAGCATATTCTAGGTTATTGCAAAGTAACGGACAACAAAGAAATCGCTCTCTTATTCAGAAATGAGGCCAACATTCTGAAAGAGCTGGGAAGAAAAGGTTTGAAAGAAGTACCTATATGTATATTCTGCGGGGAAATGACAGACGGAATAAAGTTGTTTGTACAAAGTACAGCAAAAACTCAGAAGTCGCAGGTTATACATGAATGGACCGCACTACATGAGAATTTTCTCGACAATCTCTATCAAAGCACCCATCAATTCATCCCTTTTGAACAAAGCGATTACTACCGGATATTAACAAATTTACAGTTACATATTGAATGGCTACCGCAAGAAGTGAATGGTACATTGCTAACGTCTACTATTAATCAGATATTGTTACACTACCAAGGTCAGGAAGTCGATTTTTCTGCCTATCACGCTGACTTCACTCCTTGGAATATGTTTATGGAAGGCAGAAAGTTGTTTGTATTCGATTGGGAATATGCACAGCTCACTTATCCTCCCAAACTAGATAGATATCACTTCTTTACTCAAACGGCTTATTTTGAGAAGCATTGGACTATTTCACAGATTATTGAATATATAAACTCTGAACAAGGGAAATGGATAGACCAGAAGATGTATTCACTCTATTTGCTAGAGGTGATAGCTCGTTTCACAGTTCGCGAGAAAGGAAATATAAACGGAAAGATGGCTGAATCTTTCCAAATTTGGATAGCTTTACTTGAATATTTACAAAAATGACTCGTATTATCTGCTTCCATCTCTTTAACGACTACAGTGGCAGTCCCAAAGTTCTGAAAATAGTATTAGAAGGATTGCTCAAAAAGGGTTACCAAATCAATTTGATTACCTCCACAGGTGGTGCATTGGACGAACTACTGTATTACAAAAACTTAAGCAAGCACTCTTACCCCTATCGATTTTCAAATAACCCAATAGTAACAATGCTTCGCTATTACATGGTACAACTATATACGTTCATATTGACATTCCGCTGGCTATTCTATAAAGATGTGACATTCTATATCAACACTTTGCTCCCTGTTGGACCAGCATTAGCCGGTCGTATAATGGGAAAAAGGGTGGTTTATCATTATCATGAAAATGCATTTGTAAAGGGGACATTCTACAAGGTACTGGCTACGATCATGCAGAAGTTAGCACACAAAATCATCTGTGTCTCGGAATATCAAGCATCATTCCTGCAACAAAAAAAATGTGTAATAACTGTTCCTAATGCTTTACCACAGAATTTCGTGAATAGACTGACACCAAACTTCCAAGCAGCTTTCAAGCGGAAACATATCTTAATGCTTGGCTCGTTGAAGCTATATAAGAGCCCGTTAGAATTTATTGAATTAACCAAAAGACTACCTCAGTTCATTTTTGTATTAGTAATAAACGATACTAAAGAGAATATTAATATCTTCATAAAGGAATACAAAATCAATATAAGCAAAAACCTTACTATATATCCTCAACAGAATGATGTTGTACCTTTCTATAATCAGACTTCACTCGTTTTAAATCTTTCCAACAAGAAACAGTTCGTGGAGACATTCGGACTGACCGCATTGGAAGCAATGAGTGCCGGGCTACCAGTAATAGTGCCCACAGAAGGAGGAATTGCAGAGATGGTTGTGGATGGAGAGAACGGTTACAAGATAGACGTACAAAATCTTAATCAGATAGCCGAATGTATAAAAACAATTCTATCTGACGAAACTCTTTATATGGAATTAGCCCAAAATGCACTCGCTTATTCCAAAAGATTCAGTGAAGCAAAGATGGTAAATAGCATTGAAATGATACTAAACAGGAAATAAAACAATCCTTTTATATTTATGAAACAAGTAGCTATCGTAGGCATCCAAGGTGTGCCTGCAAAATATGGCGGCTTTGAGACTTTGGTGGAGAACATTATTGGTGATAACTGTTGCTCCGAAGTCCGTTATACCGTTTTTTGTAGTGGTAAGGATTATGCCACACGCATGAAAACCTACAAAGGAGCACAACTGAAGTACATCCCGCTATTCCATGCCAATGGGATGCAAAGCACTCCTTATGATATTCT
>PPYF01114605.1_pt1 | contig 15775 bp, 8 predicted proteins | sample 1559871 | NCBI WGS metagenome assembly PPYF01 (sample SAMN08240021, study PRJNA423297) | Human gut metagenome, whole genome shotgun sequencing project. | reverse complement strand
GTGTCAGGACAATGCGGTATGTAATAATATCACCATATTTGTAAAATGGTTTGTCCGTCGTCTTCTCTACTTTAAGAACAGGCGAGTTCACCCAGATTTTTGAGGAGTCCTTTACTTTCTGTGCATTATCTGCATACGCCTGTGCTGTATTTACAATCTCCATCCCATTTACGCTTTCCTGCGCAGTACAGCGGAAATTAACAGTCACAGGTGTCTGATACGGAAGATCTGAAATCGTCACGATCCATCCGGTTCCCTGACGTGTAACCTGACAGCTGACCGGTTTTTCCACTGTTTCTTTATAATTTTCCGGATTCAGCTGATTTCCTGCATCATCAGTTCCTGCCACCGGATTCTGAATAACAGCCGGAACACCGCTTACAGTAACAGCATCTTCAGCTCCGTCCAGAGCCAGCCCTTCAGGAAGGGAAAGATCACTGATCACAAGATTTCTTGCGATAGATCCCTTCTGAAGATTATTAACCGTAACCTGATAATTCACCTGTTCTCCTACCCGAAATTCATTTTCCGCACGTCCGTCCCCGGCTGCCAGATATGGATTCTGAAAACTTTTCTCAATAGAAAGAACTGCTGTATTTACATACACTTCTGCGTCATCCTGCGAAACAGGGGCATTCTGCGCCTGCACATTGGCAACATTAATGCTTTCTATTCCATTTGCCGCTTCCGTAACTGTACAAAGGAAAGAAATCATAACCGGAGTATTTGCCGGAAGATCTGAAATGTTCAGTCTCCATCCGCTTCCCTCCTGAAGAAATTCATAATTCACTGGTTTCTCTGATGTCTCATTATAAAATTCCGGATTGAGCTGGTTCAAAACATCTTTGGTCCCTGCTGTCAGCTGCGTAATATTCTGTGGGATTCCGCTTACCGATACATCCTCTGCCGATGAAAGTGCAAGTCCTGCCGGCATACCGATATCCCAGACAGTTACGTTCCGGGCCACTGTACCTGCTTTTTTATTCTCCACCACCACATTGTACTGTACCTGTTCTCCGACCTGCCATTCATAATGATCTGCCGATTTCTCAATCCAGAATTCTCCTGAATTTACATATACTTCTGCATCATCAGATCTCTCATCTGTATTAGCAGCTTTTACAGTTGCTGCATTTACGCTTTCGTGTCCATTTGCCTCTTCCTGTGCGATACAATGGAAAATAATCGTTACAGGCTGACTGTATGGCACATAAGAACAATAAAAGGAAAATCCGTTCTCATCTGCATTCAACTGAGAATCCACAGGTCTCGCTTCATATGCCTGTCCTGTTTTCTTATCCGGTACGGGATAGTTTACCTGTTGCTGAACTCCCAGTACTTCCATGCTCTGTGCACCACCTGCCAGAACCAGTCCCTGCGGCAGACCAATATCAGTAATAGTTACATCTTTTGCGATTGTTCCTGCCGTTACATTATTCACCACGATCCGGTAAGCTACCTGCTCTCCTGCCTGCCATTCATATTTGTCTGCTGTTTTATCAATTTCAAGCTGTGGACTGTTCGGCCATACTTCTGCCATATCCTTTCTGGATTCCTGTTCTCCTGTCTCAGGATTGATTAGATTATCCGCTGTTGCAGTCACAATATTTTCCCATTCCTGTCCATTGGAATCCGCAGATGCCTGACATTTAAAACGGATTGTGATCATCTCCCCATACTTCAGGGACGGACACTCTGCTTTCCATCCATTTTCTCCCTGTCCGGTAAGCGTACAGTTCTCACCTCCCTGACTTGTCTCTACAGCATACTGCCCTTCCAGAAGCTGCAGACATGATGGAAGCTCGTCTGTAATAACAACATTTACTGCTTTTACATCCTGTTTTGTCTGAGAAACCAGAACCTCATAATCTATGATATCTCCCGTTTTCCATTCATACTGAGAAGTATTTTTCTTTACTTCCAGTTCCGGTGGAATCACACCCTTTACCCACACTGTTTCCGTATCCATTGTATCTCCGCTTCCGTTTGTACGTTCATAACTCATGGATGCATGGTTTGGTACAAGAATACTGTATCCATCCTCTGCAAGGTATTTTGAAATGTTAATTTCTGATTCCGGTCTCTGGCGTACTTTTAAAGTAAATGTGTAAGTCTGATTATCTGTAAATGCTTCATCCTGAAGGCTCTCTGCTTTGGCCCTGCAGGTCACTTTCTGTCCTTCAACAGCAACATCAAACCAGTCTGTCACTGTCTGCCCTGCATCATTCACAATACTGACTTTTGATGCATCCTCTATAGTAAGACAATCCTCAAGTATATCCTGTACCACAAAGGATTTCAGTCTATTGGGTGTCACCTCCGCCCGGATCATATACTGAAATTCCTGTCCCTGACGAATGCCAAAAGGTTTTTCTTTTGATGCGGCAGCTGCCTGTTCCCATGTACAGTTTGCCTCTCCCACACGTTTCTCAGGTGCTTTTTTCATCTCAACATCGCCGAAACAATAGGATGTAAAATCAAAATATGCATATGCTTTACAGTATTTCTGTCCTTTAAAGTTCGGACAATAACTGTTGCCTGATGGATCCAGATATTTATTTCTTGTAATCTCTGCCCATCTTTCCTGAGAACCGGCTTTTGCAATGGCATCTTCACGACTTTTATCCCATTTATCCAACCTGAACTGATGACAGAACTCTACTGTAAAATTATCTGTATTATAAAAAAGATTCAGCCATCCTCTCGGATCATCCGGCTCAACGGAACCAAGGGGTGAACTTACAGAATTTCCATTTACCGTCAGATAATCATTGTTTTTCAGAACATATGCATTATCCAGACTGCTGTCTGACGGAATACGGACTCCCTGTCCCGCATCAATATCACGTATGGTTCCATGGCCACTGATCGGCAGTGTTTCTTCTGTTCCATGCTTCAGAAACTGAAACTTAACCTTTGCGTATCCTACAGAATAAATAAATACACCGATACTGTTTTTGGAAAAGCCAACCATTGGATAAGCTTCATTATCTTTCCATGCAAACGTAGCTCCGCCTTTATTCTGAACAATCGATTCTGCAGTGCGCAGATCATAACGGGGTTCTGCATTCTCTACTCCCACAAGAATGAGTCTGACATCAACAATATTTCCATCTCCATCTTTTCCTACATTGTTATAACGCATCCCTGCGCTTCCGGCTTTATAGTCCGCTCCTACACGAACGCACTCTGTGTCACGTTCGCTTTTTCCATTGTCTGAAAAAGCTTCCCTGTCCAGATTATCACACCCAAAAGATTCATATGTGGTAATTCCGGGCTGAAACTTCATGTTAAAGCGATAACCATAATCTACCACCTTGTCACTGTCCCATGTTTCTACAGTTAACGGTGCCGCCTGAGTTACGCAGACAGGCACAAGCCCCAGAATTGCCTGCAGAATAAAAAGCATTGCAAGCAGCAAAGCTCCAAGGCGTTCTTTCAGTTTGAAATTGTGTTTCATTTTCCGTCTCCTTTCCGAACAAAAAATATAAAAATGAATGTGGGATTTTTCCCTGCACCTGGCAGGATTAAAGAATAGAAATAAGTTGAGATTGTATGATTATAAATATTCAAGGGGAATTAATATCGTGAAACAAGAACGTTTACACTTAAGATTTTTAAGATTCTGCGCAGGGTTTCTTTTCTGAAACCCTGCACAGATTTTCATTGATCATTTCTTTTCTTCAGCCATGAAAGAAAATAAAGAATAATTGCAAGAATAATAAAAAACGGAATCGCAACTCCGATTATCAGTATCAGTAAAACAATTATAACAGCCGCCGCTGCAATAACAACAGCCCTGCCATGCCAGGTAGAAAGATCAATTACTTTTTTCCATCGTTTCTCCTGCTGATGAGGAAACTCTGTCTCATTGCCATAACTGCTTCCGTAAGAAGAATACTCTCCGTAATCTTCCTGTGTACTTCCATCATCTGTATCAATCAGAGTCTTTGCTATCAGATGTGGGGCTCCCAGTTCCTGCAGTACTTCCTGCTCTGAACGTCCGCCACGTACCTGAGACTGTATATAATCTTCATAATACCTGATATGTGCCGCTGCTTTGCCCTCCTGCATCTGACCGGCAAGCTGGCTTCTCAGGATTTCCAAAAATTCTTTTCTGTTCATCTTTTACACTCCATTTTGCCAGAAATACATGTCAAAACTTTCCTGCTCCGTTATCAGTAACGTTCGTACTCTTATTTTACCATATATACTACAGGTAGCAACTAATATAATCATAAACTTTTTATGAAATTCTTATAAACTCAGTTACTGTTCACTCCGTTCTCAGTAACTGAGCCAAAATTCATTCCAGATTGCCTGCGGCAATGGAATTTTGGCTTGTATGTCATTTCCCGACAATTTTTGCATACATCTCCGGTCTGCGGTCTCTGAAAAGTCCCCAGTTCAGTCTGTCTGCCTTTAATGCATCCAGGTCAAAAGTGCTTACAAGCACCCCCTCTTCCCCTCCGGGCAGTTCTGCACAGAGAGCACCTGTGTTATCTGTAATAAAAGAGGAACCGTAAAAATTAAGAGCAGATTTCTGCATTCCGTTTTCCGGACATGGCTCTACTGTTTCCTCACCGATTCTGTTGGCAGCAATCACAGGAATCAGATTGGAGGCAGCGTGTCCCTGCATACATCTTCTCCAGTGTTCCATGCTGTCACATTCCAGGATGGGTTCACTGCCGATGGCAGTGGGATAAAAGAGAAGCTCTGCTCCCTGCAGTGCCATACATCTTGCCGTTTCCGGGAACCACTGATCCCAGCAGATTCCAACTCCAATGGTTCCAAATCTGGTATCAAAAACCTTAAAGCCGGTATCTCCCGGTGTGAAATAGAATTTTTCCTGATAATAATGGTCATCCGGAATATGTGTTTTCCGGTAAACGCCGAGATTCTTCCCATCTGCATCCAGAACCGCAACGCTGTTATAGGTATTATTGACCTCTTTTTCATAAAAACTGACCGGGATCACAATCCCCAGCTCTGCCGCTACCCTGCTGAAATGACGCACTGCAGGGTTTTCCTCTGCAGTCTGCGCATATTCATAATACTCATATCTGCGCTCCTGGCAGAAATAGGGCCGTTCAAAAAGCTCCGGAAGAAGAACAATCTCAGCTCCCTTTGCTGCTGCCTGACGCACCAGTTCCTCTGCATGGGCAATATTTTTCTCCACACTTTTACTGCATTTCATCTGAACTGCTGCCACTGTTACATTTCTCATCCTGTCTGTTCCTCCTGCTCCTGTTTACATAAGTAAGTTTTTTCATAACTTTCAGGTAATACCCCTCAAACACATGACTCTCAAAGTTTTTCTGCATCAAGGTCAGATATTTTTCCGGGAATCTGCTGGGTAATACAGTGAATATTTCCACCGCCGACAATGATGGCTCTGGCATCAATGGGATAAATCCTTCTTTTAGGAAAACACTTCTGCAGAATCTCCACTGCCCTTTTGTCATTTTCATCCCCAAACTGTGGAAGGATGATTCCTCCATTGGAAATATAGAAATTCACATAACTGGCAGCCATCCGTTCTCCTGCTTCCCGTTCGTCTTCTCCCTCTTCAAACACAAAGCCATCCACATCTTCCCGGGTAAGGCAGACCGGTTTCTGAGGAATCGGAAGCTTATGAATCTTAAATTTTCTGCCTTTTGCATCTGTTTCCTGTTCCAGCACCTTCAGATCAGCCAAAGACATGGCATACTGCGGATCTGTCTCATCCTCTGTCCATGCAAGCACAACCTCTCCGGGCCTTACAAAAGCGCACACGTTATCCACATGCTCATTGGTTTCATCCTGATAGATTCCACATGGAAGCCAGATAATCTTGTGGACACCGAGCCAGTACTTCAACTGTTCCTCTATCTGTTCCCTGCTCATCTGAGGATTGCGTCCCTGACTCAGAAGACAGGCCTCTGTAACGATCAGAGTCCCCTCTCCGTCAGAATGGATGGAACCGCCCTCAAGCACAAAAGGTCTGGCATCCAGACATGGGCAACCGAGAGTCCTGCAGATAAAGGCAGCCACCCTGTCGTCCTTCTCCCAGTTCCGGTAAAGCCCGTCAAAGGTACCTCCCCAGGCATTAAACTGCCAGTCAACTCCACAGACTGCCCCTTTCTCATCCAGAACCATGGTTGCTCCCACATCTCTGGCCCAGGCGTCATCTGTCTCGCATTCCAGTAAAGTCACACCGGAAACATTCCCAAGCTGATTCTTTGCATTCTCCATCTGGGCTTTGGAAACCAGCATATATACCTTTTCGCTCTCTCCAATAGCCTCTGCAACTTTCACAAATGCTTTCTGTGCTTCCCTTGCTCCATAATTCCAGGAACCGGGACGTTCCGGCCAGATCATCACACATCCCTCATGAGGCTCAAATTCTCCGGGCATACGATATTTTGTTCTGTTCTTCTCTGTAACTTCCATGTCTGTCTCCTTTTCTCTGATAGCCAGGCAGATATCAGGAAAGCCGGCTCTTAAAGTCTTCGTACCCGAAATGTCTGATAACCTCACACTCTCCGTCCTCATGCATAACCGCAATATCCGGCAGCGGCATACCGTTAAATGTATTATTCTTCACCATAGAATAAATCGCCATATCCATAAAATACAGCTTGTCCCCGATCCGGATCTCTCTGTCAAAGGAATAATCTCCGATCACATCTCCTGCCAGGCAGGTGCAGGAAGATAAGCGGTAGGTATATGCCTTCTCCCCTGCTTCCCCGCTGTCCTTAAGAGGCGGACGATAGGGCATCTCCAGCACATCCGGCATATGGCAGGCTGCAGAAGCATCCAGAACCAGCGTTCTGATTCCATTCTCCACAATATCCATAACCTCTGTCACCAGATATCCGGCATTCAGGGCAATAGCCTCCCCGGGCTCCAGATAAATATCCAGATCATAGGTTTCCTTCATATGCCGAATACATTTTTCCAGTCGCTTTACATCATAATCCTCTCTGGTAATATGATGTCCGCCGCCCATATTCAGCCAGGAAACCTCAGACAGAAATTCTCCAAACTTCTCCTCTACCGCCTGCAATGTTTTCTCCAGGTCATCCGCATTCTGTTCACAGAGCGTATGAAAATGCAGCCCGTCGATCCATTTCAGACATTCCCCGTCAAAGTTCTCTCTGGTAACCCCCAGCCTTGAACCCGGCGCACAGGGATCATAGATCGCATGATCCCCCTGAGTGGAGCATTCCGGATTAATACGGAGTCCCAGACTGGCTCCGGTACACACTTCTTTAAATTTCTTCAGCTGTGCTGTGGAATTAAAGATAATATGGTCACAGATCCGGTCCAGTTCCGCCATATCTTCTGTGCGGTAAGCAGGGGAAAAAACATGATTCTCTTTCCCCATCTCTTCATGTCCAAGCCTTGCCTCAAACAGACCGCTGGCAGTGGTACCTGCCAGATATTTTCCGATCATGGGATACAGGGCAAAGCCGGAAAACGCTTTCTGCGCCAGAAGGATCTTACACCCGGTATCCTCCTGGACTTTTTTCAAAATCTCCAGATTCTCCCGCATCTTCTTCTCATCGATCACATAGCAGGGAGTTTGCAGTTGATCAATCTTCATTGGCTTTCCAGACCTTTACCAGTTCAGGATCTTCGCAGACTTTCCATGGAAGTCCCCATTTGTTCAGTGCTTCCATATATGGATCCGGATCAAATTCTTCCACATTAAATACACCCGGCTTCTTCCACTGTCCGGTCACTACCATCATGGAACCGATCATAGCCGGAACACCTGTTGTATAGGAGATTGCCTGGGATTCCACCTCTTTATAGCATTCCTGATGATTACATACATTATAAATATAAATACTTTTCTCTTTTCCGTCCTTAACTCCTGTGAAAATACAGCCGATATTTGTTTTACCCACTGTTCTCGGACCCAGAGATGCAGGATCCGGCAGAAGAGCTTTCAAAAACTGGATCGGCACAATCTCCTGTCCATTAAATTCCACAGGTGCGGTGGAAAGCATTCCTACATTTTCCAGACATTTCATATGTGTCAGATAGCTCTGTCCGAATGTCATAAAGAAACGGATCCTCTGTACTCCCGGAATATTTTTTGCCAGTGATTCAATCTCTTCATGATGAAGAAGATACATATCCTTCTTTCCTACCTCAGGGAAATCGTAGACAGATTTAAATTCCATAGGCTCTGTTTCTACCCAATGTCCGTCTTCCCAGTAGGAACCATTTGCGGAAACCTCTCGAAGATTGATCTCCGGGTTAAAGTTTGTGGCAAAAGGATATCCATGATCACCACCGTTACAGTCCAGAATATCAATGGTATGGATTTCATCAAAATAATGCTTCAGGGCATAGGCACTGAATACACTGGTAACACCCGGATCAAAACCGGTTCCCAGAAGAGCAGTCAGTCCTGCTTCCTTAAATTTCTCATCATAAGCCCACTGCCAGGAATAATCGAAATATGCAGTAAAGCCTTTTTCTTTACATCTCTTTTCGTAGATTGCACGCCATGTGGGATCTTCTGTATCCTCTGCTTCATAATTGGCAGTATCAATATAATCCGCACCGGCTTCCAGACATGCATCCATGATGGTAAGATCCTGATATGGAAGTGCCACATTCAGGACAGCATCCGGCTTATAGGCTCTGATCAATTCTGCGACCTCTGCTGCATTATCCGCATCTACCTTTGCTGTCTCAATTTTTGTCTTCGTTGTACTTTCAATCTTCTCTTTGAGTGCATCGCATTTTTCCTTTGTCCTGCTTGCGATCATAATCTCTGTAAAAACATCGCTGTTCTGACAGCATTTGCGAATTGCCACTGAAGCTACCCCACCACATCCGATTACCAATAATCTGCTCATAAACTGTTTTCCTCCTCTTCCAGTAAATCTTCTACATATTTTGGAAGCATAAATGCTCCTCTGTGAAGGTTTGTTGTATAATACCATGTTTCTATATTAAGATTATCAAACCTCTCCGGCCTGAAATCTTCCAGTGGATGATATTTCTTTGATGCAAATCCAAAAAGCCAGTATCCCGAGGGACAGGTAGGGATATGTGCCTGATAAACCCTGCTCACCGGAAATGACCGGAAAACCTTTCTGTGCATCTTTCTGCATTCCACCTCATCCTCATCATAAAAAGGACTTCCATGCTGATAAACCATGATTCCGTCATCTCTGAGAGCCTTATAACAGCTTCCGTAGAATTCCTTTGTAAAAAGTCCCTCTGTATGTCCCAGCGGATCTGTGGAATCATTGATGATCAGGTCATATCTGGCCTTTTTATTCCGCAGGAACCGAAGACCGTCTTCATAATAAATGTTGACTCTCTCATCCTTCAGTCCCTGGGCAATATCCGGAAACATCTCCGCACATACATCCACAAACATTTTATCGGATTCCACCACATCAATGCTCTCAATCTGTGGATAATGGATCAGTTCTCTGGCAACTCCACCGTCACCGCCGCCGATGATCAGAACATTTTTTACATTGGGATGTACTGTCATTGGCACATGCGTGACCATTTCATCATAAATAAATTCATCCTTGTCAGAAAATACGATCTCACCGTCCAGAGCCACAAATCTTCCAAATTCTTCAGACTCAAACACATCGATTCTCTGAAATTCACTTTCCCCTGAAAATAACTGTCGGTTAATCCGGACAGAAAGCTTTACATTTCCTGTATGGAACTCGGAATACCATAATTCCATGATCAGATCCCCCCTTTCAGTACCTGAAGATGTTCTACCTTCGGATCCTCCATTCCCTGCATAGAACAGCCTTTATCTCTTGCATAAAGAATGTATTCTACAATTTCCTGTGTCACCATTTCCCCCGGAGCAAGAATCGGGATTCCCGGAGGATAGCACATAACAAATTCACCGCTGATCCTGCCTGCCGCCTGTTCCATGGGCAAAGATTCTTTCTCCGCATAAAATGCCTGCTGTGGAGACGCCACCACTGCAGGTGCGATATATTCTCCGGAAAGCATACCTGTGCTGTCCTTCTTATACAGACGCTCAATATCAGCCAGTGCCCCTACCAGTCTCTCAATATCCTGAAGCCTGTCTCCGATGGAAATATAAGCCAGAATATTACAGATATCTCCAAACTCGATCTGAATATCATATTCATCCCTGAGAAGATCATAAACTTCAATACCTGCCAGCCCATTTCCCAGTGTATAAATGGAGAGTTTTGTAACATCAAAATCAAAAACACTGGTTCCATTGATCAGATCCATACCATATGCATAATAGCCGCCGATCTCATTGATCTCCTCTCTGGCATACTGCGCCATCCCTGCAACCTTTTCAAAGGATTCCTCTCCCCTGAGTGCCAGATTTCTTCTGGAGATATCTAGACTGGACAACAGAAGATAAGAAGCACTTGTGGTCTGAGTCAGATTGATGATCTGGCGCACTTTCTCTGCATTCATACTCTTATTCAAAAGCAGCAGCGAACTCTGTGTCAGACTTCCACCGGATTTGTGCATGGAAACTGCCGCCATGTCGGCACCTGCCGCCATTCCGGATACAGGAAGGTTTCTGCCGAAATAAAGATGGGTTCCATGAGCCTCATCTGCCAGCACCTTCATTCCTCTGGCATGAGCCTTCTTTACGATAGTCCGCAAATCCGAACAGATTCCATAATAGGTAGGGTTATTTACAAGAACCGCCACCGCATCCGGGTTCTCATCCATAGCCTTCTCCACCTGGCTGACCTCCATGCCAAGGGAGATACCCAGCTGTGCATTCACCTCCGGGTTTACATAAACCGGAATTGCACCACACAGTACCAGGGCATTGATGGCACTTTTATGTACATTTCGCGGCAGAATGATCTTGTCCCCTGACTTACAAACAGAAAGGATCATACTCTGCACTGCAGATGTGGTTCCTCCTACCATAAGAAATGCATGTGCTGCGCCAAAAGCATCTGCTGCAAGCTCCTCCGCTTCTCTGATCACTGAAACCGGATGGCAGAGATTGTCCAGCGGCTTCATAGAATTAACATCCAGCCCCACACATTTCTCTCCCAGCAACTGTGCAAGCTCCGGATTTCCTCTTCCTCTTTTATGTCCCGGCACATCAAAGGGAACGACTCTCTTCTTTCGGAAACGTTCCAGTGCTTCATATATGGGCGCATGCTGTTGTCTTTCATAATCCATTTGACATGTTCCTCTTTTCCTGTCGTCATGTACCGGCAAATACAGTTCAATCATACAGCAATTGTATACTGGCTCAAAACCGGCACAATGATTCAATTATTTCTCTATATATTCAAGTCGAACGCATGTGAGACTCGGCACACGATTCTATAGAATCGCTACACATCCCCGCAAAGCGTTTATCTCCAACCATATCCTTTATATCTGCTATATCTGCACAAAAAAGAAGCAGATAAGTTCATTCACCATCTGCTTCTCTCATGATCTATAGAATTTCTCAGGCTCTGTCTCTTTATATACTGACCGGATTTCCCGTATAAATCCGTCTGTATCCTGTGCCTGTTCCCGTATTCTGAAATATTCATGACTGCTGTCGTCTTCAATCGCTGGCAAATATATGCTATGCTCTTATTGACCGTTTCACAAGATGATGTGTGCTTACGCACTGATTATTATAAAGTAATCAACTTATAAAATTTGAGCTTCTAACTCAATCAATAATGTGGTGTTTCCCCACCCGGCAACTGCCCCGCCTGTCCGTATGGCTTAACATTCAGAAACTGTCTCTGAATGTGAGCAAATATTTGCATGAAAACGATAGTGTCTTTTCATACTAAAGATGAGAATAACATACCTCTTTAACTGTTGTCAATTCCATTTTCCATATTTTGCACAGGCTTTACCTTCTTTTGATATTTTCTTCATTTATCAGGAAAAACTTTGTTTATTTTTTAACAATTCATTTCCTTGAGGAAACACATTTTCTTTCATTACCAGGGATTACGCTTCTTTTCTCTTATCAATTTGCACAACTTTTATCCAGTTTACTCACATTTTTTGACGTTTCAACAAAAATTTTCTTGACATTTTTTTCTCAAAATGATATATTGTATTCATCAATTGAAAGAACCTTCGAGTACTGACGGAAAGAGTGGAGTGCAAACCACGTGGAGTCGGAGGTTTGTGGACGCCGACCGTCTGGGCAGTATTTGAAGTATTCAGATACTGGCCTTTTTTTATAATTTCCGGAGCAGAAATCAGAAATGTCAGACAGACCGGCCGATACTTCTTTCAATTAATAATTGTTGCTGATCGCGGAGTGAACAGCAACAGAAGTTTTTCATGTTATGCGGAAACGAAAGGAGAAAAACAATTATGGGATTCAAATCAGACATTGAAATTGCACAGGAATGCGAGATGCTTCCAATTACTCAGATTGCAGAAAAAGCAGGTATTGACGACAAATATCTGGAGCAGTACGGAAAATACAAAGCAAAAATCGACTACAATCTTCTGAAAGAAAGCGATAAGAAGGACGGAAAATTAATCCTCGTTACAGCTATCAACCCAACTCCTGCAGGAGAAGGTAAAACTACTACTACTGTAGGTCTTGCAGATGGTATGCAGAGACTTGGCAAGAGTGTTATGGTAGCTCTTCGTGAGCCATCCTTAGGACCGGTATTCGGTGTTAAAGGCGGTGCAGCAGGCGGCGGATATGCACAGGTTGTTCCTATGGAAGACATCAACCTTCACTTCACAGGTGACTTCCATGCAATCGGCGCAGCTAACAACTTACTGGCAGCTATGATCGATAACCATATCTTCCAGGGCAACGCATTAAACATTGACCCACGTAAGATCACATGGAGAAGATGTGTGGATATGAACGACCGTCAGCTTCGTAACGTAGTAGACGGCCTTGGCGGAAGAACAAACGGTATGCCTCGTGAAGACGGATACGACATCACAGTTGCATCTGAGATCATGGCAGTTCTTTGCCTCGCAAGTGACATCAAAGACCTGAAAGAAAGATTATCCAAGATCATCATCGGTTATACATATGGTAAAGTTTCCGAGCAGAAACCGGTAACAGCCGGTGACCTTCACGCAGAAGGCGCTATGACAGCTCTGTTAAAAGATGCTCTGAAACCAAACCTTGTACAGACTCTGGAACACGTTCCTGCAATCGTACATGGCGGACCATTCGCAAACATCGCTCATGGATGTAACTCTGTAACAGCTACAAAGATGGCTATGAAGCTTGCTGATTATGCAATCACAGAAGCTGGTTTCGGTGCTGACCTTGGTGCTGAGAAATTCCTTGATATCAAATGCCGTATGGCTGGTTTAAAACCAAGCGCAGTTGTAATCGTAGCTACAGTACGTGCCCTGAAATACAACGGTGGCGTTGCAAAAGCTGACCTCAACAATGAAAACCTGGAAGCTCTTGAAAAAGGTATCCCGAACCTGTTAAAACACGTTTCCAACATCAAAAACGTATACAAACTTCCATGTGTTGTTGCTATCAACGCATTCCCTACAGATACAAAAGCAGAGCTTGACTTTGTAGAAGCTAAATGTAAAGAACTGGGCGTTAACGTTGCTCTTTCTGAAGTATGGGCAAAAGGCGGCGAAGGCGGAATCAAACTTGCAGAAGAAGTTATCCGTCTTGTAGAAGAACCAAACGACTTCTCCTATGCATATGAACTGGAAGGTTCTATCGAAGACAAACTGAACCAGATTGTTCAGAAAGTTTATGGCGGCAAGAGAGTTGTTCTGACAGCAAATGCTCAGAAACAGGCGAAACAGTTAGAAGCTCTTGGCTTCGGCAACTGCCCGATCTGTGTAGCTAAGACACAGTACAGCTTAACAGATGACCAGACCAAACTGGGTGCTCCTACAGACTTTGAAGTTACAGTACGTAACCTGAAGATTTCCGCAGGTGCAGGATTCATCGTAGCTCTTACAGGTGAGATCATGACAATGCCAGGCCTTCCTAAGGTTCCGGCTGCTGAGAGAATCGACGTAGACGAGACAGGTAAGATCACAGGTCTGTTCTAATCCGGTTGAAATCAATCGAATAATTCAAAAATATAAAAATCATATTTATATATGATATGTGTCCAGACGATTTTACAGGCGGGAAGATTTTCCCGCCTGTTTTTTTTCTTTATTTTTTTATAAGATAATCTTTTCCGGAAATACCAGGTTCCGTCATATGGATCGGATCCAGAATACGATTGAGTTCATCCTCATCCATAAGCTTTTCTTTCAGAATCAGACTTCTTACAGATTTGCCTGTCTTAATTGCCTTTTTTGCAATATCCGCAGCCTTCTGATATCCAAGATGGGGGCTGATTGCAGTGATAATACCTACACTGTTTTCTACCAGATAACGGCATCTTTCTTCATTTGCCGTAATTCCTACAATACAATTATCTACCAATGTCTGGACTGCATAGCCAAGAGTATCGATAGACTGAAACATGCAATAGAAAATAATCGGCTCAAAGGCATTTAATTCCAGCTGACCAGCCTCTGCAGCCATAGTAATCGTAACATCATTACCAATAATATTAAAAGCCACCTGATTCACTACTTCAGGAATAACCGGATTAACTTTACCTGGCATAATAGAGGAACCATTCTGTTTTGCCGGAAGATTAATCTCCCCAAAACCAGTACGTGGACCGGAGGACATCAGACGGAGATCATTTGACATTTTGGAAAGAGTTACCGCACATGCTTTCACAGCACCGGAAACGGCTACAAATGGATCCAGATTCTGAGTGGAATCAATCAGATCAAAAGCCTGTATAAAGTCCATTCCCGATATTTCAGTGAGATTTGGAACAATTCTTCTCAGATAGCCCTCATCTGCATTAATTCCTGTTCCAATAGCAGTACCTCCCATATTAAGAGTCCGCATTTCATCCATTGCTTTATCCATTCTGTGGATATCACGCATGATTGCTACCGAATATGCCTTAAATTCCTGTCCCAGACGAATTGGTACTGCATCCTGCATCTGTGTACGCCCCATTTTTATTATGTGATCAAACTCTGCAGCTTTTTCATTAAGAGCATCATAGAGGCGAAGAAGCTGTTTCTTCAGATTCTGCAACAAACGAAGAGAAGTCATTTTACCGGCAGTAGGAATAACGTCATTGGTAGACTGTCCACAATTCACATCATCGTTAGGATTTATAATTGTATAATCGCCCTTTTTTCCTCCCAGTATCTCAATCGCGCGATTTGCAATTACTTCATTGGCATTCATATTTAAAGATGTGCCAGCTCCTCCCTGAACAGGATCCACAATAAATTCATTATGGAATTTTCCTGAAACAATTTCATCACATGCCTGGACAATCGCCTGTGCTTTTTTCTTCTCAAGAAGCCCCACCTCACAATTGGTTATCGCTGCTGCTTTTTTTATGTATGCAAGACTGTTAATAATTTCCGGATGCATATTCAGCCCCGTAATGTGGAAATTTTCAGCCGCACGTAAGGATTGTACTCCATAATATACATCTTCCGGAATATCCTTTACACCAATAGAATCCCTTTCTACACGATAGTCTGTTTTTTTCATAGTTATTCGCCCTCCCATGTATTTGCCCTCATTATATATCTCTGCTATAATATAATCAAATACATATATTTTTATAAAATATATAGTGTTTAAATTATATATTGGAGGAGTTTATATGTTTCAGGGAATGGAATACATCTATGAGGTCTACAAGGAAAAAAGCTTTTCCAAAGCTGCTGCTGCTCTTTTCATTTCGCAGCCTTCTTTAAGCGCCAATGTAAAACG
>PPYF01411550.1_pt1 | contig 15776 bp, 9 predicted proteins | sample 1559871 | NCBI WGS metagenome assembly PPYF01 (sample SAMN08240021, study PRJNA423297) | Human gut metagenome, whole genome shotgun sequencing project. | reverse complement strand
GACATAAAAATACCTCTTAAGTAGATTTTAGGTATTTACCTTGTCTACTTAAGAGGTATCATATCATGAGAACGGGTGGTTTTGACTTTCGCTAATCAAAGTTAATATAACTAAGCTTGTGGCAGAGATTTATGAAAAGAAGATGACTTTTTCCTATTTGTAATTTATCTGAATATATCATAGAGTAGAGACGACAACAGAAAAAAGGATGATTGATATAGATGGAAAATAAGGTACGTTTTAAACTACACAAGGTTAAGAAAAACTGGGTAACTATCGGGGTGACTACTCTCTCAATGGTTGCCTTGGCAGGTGGAAGCCTCCTAGCTCAAGGTAAGGTAGAGGCCGATGAGACAAGCACGCCAAATGGAGATGGCATGCAGCAACTGAGTGAGGATGGGACTGCCAGTCTAGTGACGACAACAACTGTTACTGAGCAAGCTAGTGCTCAAGCAAGTGTGTTAGCAGTAGAAACAGTTGGAACAAACTCACAGGCGACGACAAGTGCGGTCGCTCAAGAGGCAACTGCTCAAGCACAAAGCAGTCAAGTTATCGATCAAGAAGTGGCAGTTTCTTCGCAAACTCAAGCTAGTGCCCAAGAGACACAGACTACGGAACAGGCCTCACAAGGTCAGGCTACGACTCAAGTAGCTGGGCAAACAAGTGCTCAGTCTACTCCAAGTGTGACAGAACAAGCAAGACCTAGAGTCTTGACCAATGCAGCGCCATCAATTGCCACACGCGCTGCTGATAGCACTATTCGTATCAATGCCAACCGCAACACTAACATCACGATTACGGCCAGCGGTACGACACCAAATGTAACCATCATCACAGGGCCAAACACTCCAAAGCCAAACGTGACGGTGACAAGTCCAAATGGCACAAGACCAAATGTGACCATTGTAACGCAGCCAAATCAACCGTCTCAACCTAACAAGCCAGTACAATCAAATCTTGACTATAAACCAGTAGCTTCCAACTTGAAGACTATTGATGGCAAGCAGTATTATGTTGAAAATGGCGTTGTGAAAAAGAACACAGCGATTGAACTTGATGGTCGTCTTTATTATTTCGATGAGACTGGGGCTATGGTGGATCAAAGTAAACCTTTGTATCGTGCCGATGCCATTCCAAATAACTCTATCTATGCGGTTTATAACCAGGCCTACGACACGTCAAGCAAGAGTTTTGAACACTTGGACAATTTCTTGACGGCTGATAGCTGGTACCGTCCAAAACAGATCTTGAAGGATGGAAAGAAATGGACAGCTTCAACTGAGAAAGATTATCGTCCCCTTTTGATGACTTGGTGGCCAGACAAGGTGACACAGGTTAACTACCTTAACTATATGAGTCAACAAGGGTTTGGTAATAAGACCTATACGACTGATATGATGAGCTATGACTTTGCAGCTGCTGCCGAAACGGTTCAACGAGGAATCGAGGAACGTATCGGTCGTGAGGGCAATACCACTTGGCTTCGCCAGTTGATGTCAGACTTCATTAAAACACAGCCTGGCTGGAACTTTGAGAGTGAGGACAATCTTTTAGTTGGTAAGGACCACTTGCAAGGAGGCGCTCTGACCTTCCTCAATAATAGTAGGACAAGTCATGCCAATTCAGATTTCCGTCTCATGAACCGCACACCGACTAACCAAACAGGGACACGCAAATACCATATCGACCGTTCAAATGGTGGTTACGAGTTGCTCTTGGCTAACGATATCGACAACTCTAACCCAGCTGTTCAGGCCGAGCAACTAAACTGGCTCCACTACATCATGAATATTGGTTCTATCCTTGGCAATGATTCAAGTGCCAACTTTGATGGTGTCCGTATCGATGCGGTGGACAATGTGGATGCGGACCTCTTGCAGATTGCTTCTGATTACTTCAAGGAAAAATACCGTGTGGCTGATAATGAAGCCAACGCTATTGCCCACTTGTCAATCCTTGAAGCTTGGTCCTACAACGACCATCAATACAACAAGGATACCAAGGGTGGCCAGTTGTCCATTGACAATCCGCTACGTGAAACGCTTTTGACGACTTTCTTGCGTAAGAGCAATTACCGTGGTAGCTTGGAACGTGTCATTACTAACTCTCTTAACAACCGTTCAAGCGAGCAAAAACACACGCCTCGTGATGCCAACTACATTTTCGTGCGTGCCCATGATAGTGAAGTGCAAGCTGTTTTGGCTAATATCATCAGCAAGCAGATTAATCCAAAAACAGATGGTTTCACCTTCACTATGGATGAGCTCAAACAGGCCTTCGAAATCTATAATGCGGACATGCGCAAGGCTGATAAAAAGTACACCCAGTACAATATCCCAGCTGCCTATGCCACAATGTTGACCAACAAGGATAGTATCACTCGTGTTTACTACGGGGACCTCTTTACCGACGATGGCCAATATATGGCTCAAAAATCACCGTACTATAATGCCATCGATCCCTGCTTCGTGCTCGCATTAAATATGTAGCAGGTGGTCAAGACATGAAGGTCACTAAGCTTAATGGCTATGAAATCATGTCATCTGTGCGTTATGGTAAAGGAGCAGAAGAAGCCAACCAGCTTGGTACTGCTGAAACACGCAACCAAGGAATGCTCGTCCTTACAGCTAACCGTCCAGATATGAAGCTGGCAGTTAATGACCGTCTAGTGGTCAATATGGGAGCTGCCCACAAAAATCAGGCTTACCGTCCAGTGCTCCTCAGCAAATCGACAGGTCTTGCGACCTACCTCAAGGATTCTGATGTGCCAGCTGGATTGGTTCGCTATACGGATAATCAAGGGAACTTGACCTTCACGGCAGACGATATTGCTGGTCATTCAACCGTTGAAGTTTCAGGTTATTTGGCAGTTTGGGTGCCAGTAGGTGCTTCTGAAAACCAAGATGCCCGCACCAAGGCTTCGACGACCAAGAAAGGTGAGCAGGTCTTTGAATCATCAGCTGCTCTTGACTCACAGGTCATTTACGAAGGTTTCTCAAACTTCCAAGATTTCGTTAAGACACCAAGTCAGTACACCAACCGTGTCATTGCTCAAAATGCCAAACTCTTCAAAGAGTGGGGAATCACTTCCTTTGAATTTGCGCCACAGTACGTGTCTAGCCAAGACGGCACTTTCTTGGATTCTATCATTGAAAATGGCTATGCCTTCGAGGATCGTTACGATATTGCCATGAGTAAGAACAACAAATACGGTTCACTCAAAGACCTCATGGATGCCCTTCGTGCCCTTCACGCAGAAGGTATCTCAGCCATTGCTGACTGGGTTCCAGACCAAATTTACAATCTTCCTGGAAAAGAAGTGGTAACAGCCTCACGTACCAACAGCTACGGCACACCACGTCCAAATGCCGAAATCTACAATAGTCTCTACGCAGCTAAAACACGTACCTTTGGAAATGACTTCCAAGGCAAGTATGGTGGTGCCTTCCTTGATGAGTTGAAAGCTAAATACCCTGCAATCTTTGAGCGCGTGCAGATTTCAAACGGCCGTAAATTGACAACCAATGAGAAAATCACGCAATGGTCAGCCAAGTATTTCAATGGAAGCAATATCCAAGGTACTGGAGCTCGCTATGTCCTACAAGATAACGCTACAAACCAATACTTCAGTGTCAAAGCAGGTCAAACCTTCCTTCCTAAACAAATGACTGAAATTACTGGAAGTGGTTTCCGTAGGGTTGGAGATGATGTCCAATACCTCTCAATTGGTGGCTACCTTGCTAAGAATGCCTTTATTCAAGTCGGTGCCAACCATTGGTATTACTTTGATAAGAACGGCAACATGGTCAAAGGTGAGCAGGTCATTGATGGTAAGAAATATTTCTTCCTAGACAATGGTCTCCAGCTACGTCATGTCCTTCGCCAAGGCAGTGATGGTCACGTCTATTACTACGATCCTAAAGGGGTTCAGGCCTTTAACGGATTCTATGACTTTGCGGGTCCTCGCCAAGACGTTCGCTATTTCGATGGAAACGTTCAAATGTATCGTGGCCTCCACGACATGTATGGCACAACCTTCTATTTTGATGAGAAGACTGGTATTCAAGCCAAAGACAAGTTCATCCGCTTTGCGGACGGTCGCACGAGTTACTTCATTCCAGATACAGGAAATCTCGCAGTCAACCGTTTTGCGCAAAATCCTGAAAACAAGGCTTGGTATTTCCTCGATAGCAACGGTTATGCCGTAACAGGTCTTCATACCATTAATGGTAAGCAGTATTACTTTGACAATGAAGGCCGTCAGGTTAAAGGACACTTTGTCACTATCAATAACCAACGTTACTTCCTTGATGGCGATAGCGGTGAAATTGCCCGTTCACGCTTTGTGACTGAGAACAACAAGTGGTACTATGTCGATGGCAATGGTAAGCTAGTTAAAGGTGCTCAAGTCATTAATGGTAATCACTACTATTTCAACAATGATTATAGCCAAGTCAAGGGCGCCTGGGCCAACGGCCGTTACTATGATGGTGACTCAGGTCAGGCCGTAACCAACCGCTTTGTTCAAGTCGGTGCCAACCAATGGGCTTACCTCAACCAAAACGGTCAAAAAGTAGTTGGTCTCCAACATATCAATGGTAAACTTTACTACTTTGAAGGCAATGGGGTCCAAGCTAAAGGGAAACTTCTGACTTACAGAGGAAAGAAATACTACTTTGATGCCAATAGTGGTGAAGCTGTGACCAATCGCTTTATCCAAATTTCTCGTGGCGTTTGGTATTACTTTAACGCCTCAGGCCAAGCCGTAACGGGTGAACAAGTCATCAACGGCCAACACCTCTACTTTGACGCTTCTGGCCGTCAGGTCAAAGGCCGTTACGTCTGGGTTAAAGGCCAACGCCGTTACTATGACGCCAATACTGGAGCTTGGGTCAGAAAACGATAAGTAGGTAGAAAAAATGTATTTTTGAGACTATCCCAGAAGCTTATAGATTGAAAATCAGTAGTTTTCCACATAATTTCAAAACTTTTAAGTACTTGAAGTATTTTCTTTCAAGTACTTTTCTTTTATCATTTCCCTCGAAATGTCTAGTGGATTGTAAGCAAACAATGAGTTTGATTAATAGAATCGTCAATAAACTGCTTACTTTCGCTTTAAACTATACTCAGTCCTCTAATGAAGGGGGAGATAAAACGGCTAAACATCGAAATTTCTGTGTGAATTTAAGAAAATCCGAACGTTTTTTTGGTAACGTTTTCTAACATATAAAGGCTATAGGTATATATCTTAGACTTGTTTCTTCAAATGGATTATGGGTAGAAGGTTAGTCTTATGAGACTAGGGTTATGCATCTGTAATTGTATTCGCTTCCAAAATCCCTTAACATAGTATAGAGAAATAAAGTTATATTGAAAGGTGTATGTTATGGAAAAGAAAGTTGGATTTAAGTTGCACAAGGTCAAGAAAAACTGGGTGACTATCGGAGTTAGTACGCTGTCGATGGTTGCACTTGCGGGTGGAGCACTTTTAGCGGACCAATCGGCACAAGCAGACGAAGTGTCACTTCCTAATGGTGACGGTTTTGAACAAACAGATGCAGGCATTGAATCAAGTGCTTCATTGATTAATGAAAGCTATTCGCCAACCTTGACAGAAGATGCTGGCCATTTGTCAGCAGTGTCATCTAACTATGGCAGTCAAACAAGCTCAAGCTACGAGTCTTCATCATCTGCCTCAACAGGAGGCTCATCACAGACTGTGGTAGGTGGTGGAGCTGGTCAAGTGAGTTCGTCACAATCTTCTCAAGTCGTAGGAACACAAAACTCTAATTCATCACAAACGGGTTCTGCTTACCAATCAAGTAGCAGCTCAGCATCAGTAAGTGCTAGTGCGTCAAGTTCGTCAAGCTCATCAAGTTCAGCTTGGTATTCTTACTCGTCGTCATCTTCATGGTCTTCATCATCGTCAGCTAGCGGTTTTGCGACAATTACGACAAGTTCGTCTGACTCAAACGGCATTCATTGGAATGGTGGTCGAAACACGACAATTACCATCACGGCTTCAGGAACGACGCCAAATGTGACTATCGTTTCGAATTCAAATAAACTCTTTCCGAATGTGACAGTAGGTCAATCAAGCGGTTCAAATGCTAATGTCACTATCATTTCGCAAGGAAATCAACAAAATAACTCAGGTTACCAAATCATCACAGGTGAGACTAAACCAAGTGTTGATTCGAACAATGCCAAGTCATCATTTGTACGTGTAGGCGAAAATCAATGGTATTATTACGATCAATATGGCCAAAAGGTCAAAGGTGAAAAGGTTATCGATGGTAAGGCTTATTACTTCCTTGAAAATGGTCTTCAAGCTCGTGACTCACTTGTTAAAGGTAGCGATGGCTACACTTATTATTACGATAAGAATGGCGTGAAAGCTATCAACGGTTTCTACGATTTTGCAGGTTACCGTAAAGATGTCCGCTATTTCGACTGTTATGGTCACATGGCTACTGGTCTCCTTGAAATGGGTGGCACAACCTTCTACTTTGATACACAAACAGGTATCCAAGCTAAAGACAAGTTTATTCGCTTCTCAGATGGCCGTATCCGTTACTTCATCCCTGATACTGGTAATATGGCTGTAAATACCTTTGTTCAAAATAAAGAAAACCAAGCTTGGTACTACCTTGATGAACATGGTTACGCTGTGACAGGTAAACGTATCATCAATGGTAAGGAATACTGCTTTGACTCAGAAGGCCGTCAAATCAAAGGTCAGATGATGCAACAAGGCAACAAGCAATACTACATTTCTGCCCAAACTGGTGAAATGGCTGTTTCACGCTTTATCTTTGAAAATAACAACTGGTATTATGCGGATGCTTTTGGTTGCCTCGTTCAAGGTGCAAAAGTGATTGATGGTAAACTCTATTACTTCAATAAAGACCACAGCCAATTAAAAGGTGGTTGGGCTGAAGGCCGTTACTATGATGCCGTTACTGGCCAAGCAGTTATTAACCAATTCATTCAATTGGCGGCTAACCAGTGGGCTTACCTTAACCAAGATGGTCACAAAGTGACAGGTCTTCAAAACATTAACAATAAAGTTTACTACTTTGGCAGCAATGGTGCTCAAGTCAAAGGTAAATTGCTCACTGTCCAAGGTAAGAAATGCTACTTTGATGCCCACACTGGTGAGCAAGTGGTGAACCGCTTTGTCGAAGCTGGCCGTGGTTGCTGGTATTACTTTAACGCAGCAGGTCAAGCAGTGACTGGAAAACAGGTCATCAATGGCAAACAACTTTACTTCGACGGTTCAGGTCGTCAAGTGAAAGGACGTTATGTCTATGTTGGTGGTAAACGCCTTTTCTGCGATGCCAAAACTGGTGAATTGAGACAGCGTCGCTAATTAAGATGTACTTTAAAAATCTAGAGCGAATTTTTCCTTTTCCTATATAAATTACTATTATTATTTTCCTATCAGAACTCTAGATGATTAAATAGACGAAAGAGCCAGCGTTTGCTGGTTTTTTTAGTGAAGATAAGGTTTTGCTGTTTGTTTAGGTGCTTTTTCCACGCTTAAATCCTAATAATTTTGTCCCTCTCATATTCAAAAGAAGGAGCCAAAGCCGTGTTATAATGGGTACTATAGTTGTATTTAGGAAAATAGAGTTAGGGGGAGTTATGGGGAACTATCTTCGTTAAACTCAAGGTGTAACTGGCTTTTTAGAGGAGGAAAATCATGCTTATCTTGGCTTGGATTATCATTGTCATATTATTTCTTTTAATTTCGAATTATTACTTTTATAAAACAGATTCCAGAACACGTAAAAAAGCATTCCTCTATGCAATTATTGAGACCATAGGTGCCTTTTTTACTAGGTGGTAGTACATGGAAAATAATTAAAAACACCAATCAAGAGTTTTTCGGACTACCAAACATGGAAAGCAGCGCAACCTCCTAACCCATTAGCCACACATGCTTTCACAGTCATTCGCTAATACCTCCCACAAAGCCTTTATTTCATCTTAGAAATGAAGGTTTTTTTATTTAAAAATAAATTAAGATTGTTGGAGTGCAAGGAGTGCTTGGAGGGGCTATAACCTAATGATACCGTTAGTTACCAATTCCTCGTTTAGTCCACCATTCATTTGAGCCTGATTTCTTAGAAAACTAGGGGCTATACATTAAGCTGACATTATAGTTGTGTAATTGTATTCCCTTGTCAAATAGCTTATGATAGAGATAATATAAGGGAAAAAGGTATATAATATGGAACAAAAAGTACGCTTTAAAATGCATAAAGTGAAGAAGAATTGGGTGACAATTGGGGTAACAGCACTCTCAATGGTTACTGTTGCTGGTGGAACCTTGTTGGCGGATCAACAGATTCAGGCCGATGAGCAAAATCCTGCGAATCAGTCGGGTGATAGCAGTCAGGATTTGCTTCAAGAAACACCTGCCACAACTAATGATGCAGCAACTACGGTAGCACCAACTATCGCGGCAGATGCCAATACTGCTAGTGTCAATATCCCTGTCGCAGACGCCACTAGCACGACAACAGCTGTTACAGATAGGGCAGCAGCACCTACCACAAACGCAGCGACAGTTGACACCAACTCAGATCAAGCAGCACCAAGTACAAATGTACAACCAGCTGCAACTGATACGAATGCTACAACTACAGATACAACTAACAATACTACAACAGCCACTACAGACCGTGCAGCAACAACGGATACGGAAAATACAGAAGCCCGTACACGTAGTCGTCGTGCCTTGGCAGAAACTCGTGAAGCCAACACCAACACAGCGACTGGAATCCAATGGATCAACGGCAAACAATACTATGTCAATAGTGACGGTAGTGTGCGTAAGAACTTCGTTTTTGAGCAAGACGGTAAGTCTTATTACTTTGATGCTGAAACAGGGGCTCTTGCGACCAAGTCACAGTATGAATTTTCAACAGAACCTATCAAGGCAACAGTCGATTTTTCATCTGGAAACCAGCTCTACAAAAACGATGACAAATCTTTGGACCAGCTCGACACCTTCATCACAGCGGATGCTTGGTACCGTCCAAAGAGCATTCTCAAGGATGGGAAGACTTGGACAGCTTCAACCGAGGCTGACAAACGTCCACTCTTGATGGTTTGGTGGCCTGACAAGTCAACTCAGGTTAACTACCTCAACTACATGCAAAATCAAGGTCTTGGTGCGGGATCATTTTCAACCAACTCGAGCCAAGAAAGTCTAGACCAAGCTGCCAAGATGGTTCAGACTAAGATTGAAGAACGTATCGCTCGTGAAGGCAACACAAACTGGTTGCGTACAAGTATCAACCAGTTCATCAAGACTCAGCCAGGTTGGAATAGTAGCACTGAAAATAGTTCCTATGACCACTTGCAACGTGGACAGTTGCTCTTTAACAACAGTAAGGGTGATACTGGCAACCGTACTAGCCACGCCAACTCTGATTATCGTTTGCTTAACCGCACACCGACAAACCAGACCGGTACACGTAAGTATTTCAAGGACAATTCTATCGGTGGTCTTGAGTTCTTGCTTGCCAACGATATTGACAACTCAAACCCAGCTGTTCAAGCGGAGCAACTTAACTGGCTCCACTTCATGATGAATATCGGAAGTATCATGGCCAATGACCCAACAGCCAACTTTGACGGTTTGCGTGTCGATGCCGTAGACGATGTGGATGCTGACCTTCTCCAGATCGCTTCAGATTACTTCAAAGCAGCCTATGGTGTTGACAAGTCTGAAGCCAATGCCATTAAGCACTTGTCATACTTGGAAGCTTGGTCTTACAACGACCCATATTACAACAAGGACACTAAGGGGGCACAACTACCGATTGATAATGCCCTTCGTAATGCTCTTACCAACCTTTTGATGCGTGATAAAAATACACGTATGCAGCTTGGGGACATGACTGCTTTTATGAATAGTAGTTTGAATCCACGAGGTGCTAACGATAAGAACGGTGAACGTATGGCCAACTATATTTTCACCCGTGCCCACGATACTGAAGCACAAACCATTATCCAACGTATCATTCACGATCGTATCAATCCAAATGTGTTTGGCTACAATTTCACTCGTGATGAAATCAAGAAAGCCTTCGAGATTTACAATGAGGATATTGATAAGGCTCACAAGACTTATGCGTCATACAACTTACCATCTGTCTATGCTCTCATGTTGACCAATAAGGATTCTGTAACACGTGTTTATTACGGAGACCTCTATCGTGAGGATGGTCACTACATGGCTAAAAAGACACCTTACTTTGATGCCATCGACACCCTCTTGCGTGCTCGTATCAAGTATGTAGCTGGTGGTCAAGACATGGAAGTGAAGAAAGTCGGAAATGACGGACTTTTGACTTCTGTTCGTTATGGTAAAGGTGCCAATAACAGAACTGATTGGGGAACTGCTGAAACCCGTACGCAAGGGATGGGTGTCATCATGACCAACAACTATGATTTCCGCTTGGGTAGCAATGAAACTGTAACGATGAACATGGGTAGAGCTCACCGTAATCAGCTTTATCGCCCATTGCTTTTGACGACTAAGGATGGTATAGCAACCTACCTCAACGATTCTGATGTGCCTAAAAACCTTCTTAAACGAACTGACTGGAATGGGAACTTGACCTTCAATGCCAATGATATTTTTGGTGTGGAAAATGTGCAAGTATCAGGTTACCTCGGTGTCTGGGTACCAGTCGGAGCTAAGGCTAACCAAGACGCACGTACACAACCAAGTAACCGTGCCAATAGCGATGGTCAAGTTTACAAGTCTTCAGCAGCCCTTGATTCGCAAGTCATGTATGAAGCCTTCTCAAACTTCCAAGCTTTTGCGGACGATCAGCCAGAACTCTACATGAACCGTGTCTTGGCTAAGCACACTGACTTGCTCAAAGCTTGGGGTGTTACGTCTGTTGGACTTCCACCACAGTACGTTTCAAGTAAGGATGGTAGCTTCCTTGATTCAACAATTGACAATGGTTATGCCTTTGATGACCGTTATGACATGGCCTTGAGTCAAAATAACAAGTATGGCTCACTTGAGGACCTCCTTAACGTCCTTCGTGCCCTCCACAAAGACGGTATTCAAGCCATTGCTGACTGGGTGCCAGACCAAATCTATAACCTCCCAGGAAAAGAAGTGGTAAATGCGACTCGTGTTAATGGTTATGGTAACCACCAAGTAGGCTACCAAATCATTGACCAAGCCTATGTGGCTAATACTCGTACAGATGGTACAGACTATCAAGGTAAATACGGTGGTGCCTTCCTTGATGAGCTTAAAGCTAAGTACCCATCTATTTTCAACCGTGTGCAAATCTCAAATGGTAAGCAGTTGCCTACGAATGAAAAGATTACCAAATGGTCTGCTAAGTACTTCAACGGAACTAACATCCTTGGACGAGGCATCAACTATGTCCTTCGTGATGACAAGACCAACCAGTACTTTAATACCTCAGCTAACAGTCAACTCTTGCCAACACCACTTCGTGACACAGGTGCCATCACAAGCACTCAAGTCTTCCAACGTCGTGGACAAGACGTTTACTTCCTTCGTGATAACCAAACCGTTAAGAATGAATTTGTTAAAGATGGTAACGGTAACTGGTATTACTTCGGTGGTGACGGTAAGATGACCAAAGGTGCCCAAAACATCAATAACAAGGATTACTATTTCTTTGACAATGGTATCCAATTGCGTAACGCCCTTCGTCGTGCTAGCAACGGCTATACCTACTATTACGGTCTAGACGGTGCCATGGTTAAGAATGCCTTCGTTGATTTTGATGACAAACATAAGCAGGTTCGTGCCTTTACGACTCAAGGAACAATGGTAGTAGGTAACCTTCATTGGAGTGGCCACCATTTCTACTTTGACCGTGAAACTGGTATCCAGGCTAAGGATCGCATTGTCCGTACAGATGATGGCAAATTGCATTACTATGTTGCTGAAACTGGTGATATGGGACGTAACGTCTTTGCGACAGACAGCAGCACAGGTAAACGTTATTACTTTGACGCTGACGGAAATACTGTGACCGGCTCACGTGTCATTGATGGTAAGACTTATTACTTTAACCAAGACGGTAGTGTTGGTACGGCCTACAGCAATCGTGCAGATTCTATTATCTTTGAAAATGGTAAGGCTCGCTACATCACACCAGCAGGTGAAATCGGACGCAGCATCTTTGTCTACAACCCAGCAACTAAGGCATGGAACTACTTTGATAAAGAAGGTAACCGTGTCACAGGACGTCAATACATTGATGGTCACCTCTATTACTTCAAGGAAGATGGTAGTCAAGCTAAGGGTGAAATTATCGAGGAAAACGGCATTAAGTATTACTATGAGCCAGAATCAGGTATTCTTGCTAGCGGACGCTACCTCCAAGTTGGTGATGACCAGTGGATGTACTTCAAACAAGACGGTTCACTGGCTATCGGCCAAGTTCGTGCTGATCATGGATACCTTAAGTACTTTGATAAAAATGGTATCCAAGTTAAGGGGAAAACTGTTGTCGAAGATGGTAAGACTTATTACTATGATGCCAATAGTGGAGCCCTTGTCACAAGCAGCTTTGCTGAGATTGCGCCAAACCAATGGTCTTACTTCAATACTGATGGCCAAGCCCTTAAAGGCAAGTGGACTATCAATGGCAAGGAATACTACTTTGACGAAAATGGTATCCAATACAAAGGCAAGGCCATTAAGGTCGGCAGTCGTTACAAGTACTATGACGAAAACGACGGTCAACCTGTAACCAACCGCTTTGCTCAAATCGAGCCTAACGTCTGGGCTTATTTCGGAGCTGATGGCTATGCCGTGACAGGGGAACAAGTCATCAATGGCCAACACCTTTACTTTGACCAATCAGGTCGCCAAGTTAAAGGTGCCTACGTTACAGTCAACGGCCAACGCCGTTACTACGATGCTAACACTGGTGAATATGTCCCAGGAAGATAAGCAGTAGTAGGCCCAGTGACTGTCCAGAGAACACAGAGACGAGAATGAGGGAAAATTCTCAAGAAAAAAGATCGTGAAAACGGTCTTTTTTTGTATCTCTATTTCGATTTTTTCGAAATAGTCTTGACAGTAGTCTATGAAAAGCGTAGAATATTTTTCAAAAAAAGAAAATAGGTGTGCTCACCAAGATAGCATTTCTTTCCGAATTCGATGATAGTATAAATCAAATGTTTACCTTGAGAAAAGCAGGATCTATTTAGGGAGTGTTCTAGTTGACAAAAAGTAATAATATCCAAATTGAAGATATCTTAAACAATATCTATAATCTGATTCTAAATCCAGAAACAACTGAAGAAGAGAGAAACTTGCTCGTAACGTTTAAAAACGAAATAGAAGTTGGAAAGAAGGATAATGGTGAACTTCTTGCAGAGTTACGCAGAGCTATTCAAGTTCTAGCTGTCGACAATCTTTCTAAAGGGATTTCACTGAGTTCAGGATTGAGTGAATTGAGTAAGACACTCACAGAATTCCAAAATCAATCAGAACGTAACGCTAATCTAGCAATAGGATTGTCATCAATCGCCATGTTTTTGAGATGATTTATCTGTTTGTGATGCTTAATAATTAAAATGACAAAAAAGATCGTGAAAACGGTCTTTTTTGTGCTCCTATTTAGATTATTTTCGAAATAGTCTTGACAGTGCTTTCAGAAAAGCGTAGAATCTATTTCGAAAAGTATGGAAATAGGTATTCTGACTCAAGTCGTATTGATGCTCCGTTTCAATGAAAGGATAAATCAAATGGAAACATTCCTTTTTATGACAATTCTTACCATGTTAGTTATCGCCGTAATTGGTTTTATCATTCTGAAGAAAAGATGGCAATTTTCAATCAAGCTCTTCTTAGTAGGTCTGATTGGTTTTGCCTTACCTGTCATGATGATTGAAGGACCTATCAATGCTGTGGCTCTTTCTGGTCTTGCTCACTCTTCTAAATGGTTGCCCATTCTTTATGGAGGATTTATGGCTGGCCTTGTTGAAGAAACAACACGCTATTTGGTTTTTAAGATTCTCGAAAAGAAAAGAAGTTTGATGACGTCTGATATTGTAGCCTACGGTTTTGGACATGGTCTTAGTGAATTTATCTTGATTGGAGTGATGGGCTTACTCACTAACATAATTGTTTTACAGGCCATCCATTCAGGTCAGGCCAGTCAGTTACCTTCACTTCTAGTAGGTCAGGTCAAACAATTAACAGGCTTTGCTGTTGTTATGTCTCTCTTTGAAAGACTAGTTGCCTTACTACTACAAGTCTTGCTTACAGCTTGGGATTTTCTAGCAGTCACTAAGCATAAGCTCTCATTCTATTTTGTGGCGATATTACTTCATGCTACCATCGATTTTTTGGCAGGTGCTTATCAACAAGGAATAGTTAGCAATCTCTTACTAATCGAAGCCATTTTAGCTATTTATGTTCTAGGTGTAGGACTCCTGACAAGCAAAATTTGGAAGAAGGAGGGAAGTCATGGGATTATCAGAAACACTTAAAGCCATCTCTGCCCCTGTGAGGAGAGAAATTTTAGACTATCTAAAGTCTGGACCAAAGTCCGCTGGTGAAATCAGCCAGCAGTTTGACTTGGCTCCCGCAACAGTTTCCCATCATTTGTCTACCTTGAGAAAAGCGGGACTTATTGAAGAAGAAAAACAGAAGAATTTTATCTACTATAGTTTGAACTTGACCGTTTTTGAAGAAATTTTAACTTGGATTCAATCACTTGGAGGAAAAGAAGATGAAAAATAATATGCAAAGAGTCATCGGTAATATAGTGATACTTACACCGGTTATTGTCGGACTAGTCTTTTACAAACAACTACCAAATCAGATTGCAATCCACTTTAATGTGGAAGAACAAGCCAATGGTTTTATGAATCGCAATTTAGTAATTGTTGCACTTCCTTTTCTTGCGTTAATCATATATAATCTCTGTTTTTCATTCTTTAAACAAATAACGATCCCATTCTTAAAAGAGTTTATGCTATGGTTGGTCCCAATTTCTGCTGTGCTTATCCAAGGTCTTATATTGACTGTTGCCTTAGGAGGTCATGTTCAAGTTCGCTTAACTGTGATTTGGTTAGTGGCACTTATTTTTCTAGTGATTGGAAATTATCTTCCTAAAAGTATTGGCCTGGCTACAAAAAATCATAACCAGAGCAGTAAATCAGTAGTGAGAAAGTTGGGATACCTAATGATTGGAATAAGTCTTGCCTTGCTAATAAGTCTCTGCTTTAATCCCTATACTACAATTATGGTTTTGGGCATTTTTATAGTTCTTATCTTGAGTATCTTGTTACCCAATTTTCGCTGTTTAAGAAAATAAAAAGAAGTAATCGTCTGATTACTTCAATCTGAGCTGAGAAATTCATCTCAGCTTTCTTTGTGATAGTCAAAGCGAATGACTTGCTCCGTTGCATCTACATACGCGCGGACTCCAAAGGGAACAATCGCTCTTGGTGTGGCATGGCCGACATTCAGATTATAGACAATCGGGATATTGCTATCAATGATGTCCATTAAAGCCTCCTTATAGTCGTCATAGAAGGTTTCATCCATAGGTTTCCCGACCAAGAGTCCACTGATGACCTCAAATATTCTAGTTTCTTTTAAAGTTTGTAACATTTTTTTGAAATCATCAGGCTCAGGCTTTTCTTCACTTGTTTCTATCAATAGAATCTTTCCTTCCCAGTCGGATAAGTCAGGGAAAAGTTTGTATTTTTGGCAGAGGTCTGTGCTATCTGCGTGT
>PPYF01370694.1_pt1 | contig 15781 bp, 14 predicted proteins | sample 1559871 | NCBI WGS metagenome assembly PPYF01 (sample SAMN08240021, study PRJNA423297) | Human gut metagenome, whole genome shotgun sequencing project. | reverse complement strand
GCTCGACTCCGTGCCCGTTGTGGCCATCACCGGGCAGGTTGCCGCACCGTTCATCGGGACGGATGCCTTCCAGGAAGTGGACGTTCTCGGTTTGTCGCTGGCCTGCACCAAACACAGTTTCCTGGTGCAATCCCTGGAAGAGCTGCCGCGCGTGATGGCAGAGGCGTTCCAGGTGGCAAACTCAGGCCGTCCTGGTCCGGTATTGGTCGATATCCCGAAAGACATCCAGATTGCGCAAGGCGACTTAGAACCGTATTTCTCGACGGTGGAAAGTCAGGATAATTTCCCGCATGGCGAAATGGCGCAGGCCAGGCAAATGCTGGCGCAGGCGGAAAAACCGATGCTGTACGTGGGCGGTGGTGTAGGGATGGCACAGGCGGTTCCGGCCCTGCGTGAGTTTATGGCGGCGACCCACATCCCAGCGACCTGTACCTTGAAAGGGTTAGGGGCGGTGCCTGCGGAATATCCGTACTACCTGGGCATGCTGGGCATGCACGGCACCAAAGCAGCCAATCTGGCAGTTCAGGAGTGCGATCTGCTGATCGCTGTCGGCGCGCGCTTTGACGATCGCGTCACCGGTAAGCTCAACACTTTCGCCCCGCACGCCAAAGTTATCCATATGGATATCGATCCGGCTGAAATGAACAAACTGCGCCAGGTGCACGTTGCGTTGCAGGGGGACCTGAACGCGCTGCTGCCTGCGTTACAGCAGCCGCTGGCGATTGATGTCTGGTGCGAACATAACGCGGCGATGCGTGCCGAGCACGCGTGGCGCTACGATCACCCCGGTGAAGCTATCTACGCGCCGCTGCTGCTCAAACAGCTGTCTGACAAAAAGCCCGCTGATAGCGTGGTGACCACTGACGTTGGCCAGCATCAGATGTGGTCGGCCCAGCATATGACCTACACCCGCCCGGAGAACTTCATTACCTCCAGCGGCTTAGGCACTATGGGTTTTGGCTTACCGGCTGCCGTGGGGGCTCAGGTAGCGCGCCCGAACGATACGGTCATCTGTATCTCCGGTGACGGCTCCTTCATGATGAATGTACAGGAGCTGGGCACCGTAAAACGTAAGCAGTTACCGCTGAAGATTGTATTACTCGACAACCAGCGGTTAGGTATGGTGCGACAATGGCAGCAGTTGTTCTTCCAGGAACGTTATAGCGAAACCACCCTGACCGATAATCCCGATTTCCTCACGTTGGCCAGTGCCTTCGGCATCCCCGGCCAACACATCACTCGTAAAGACCAGGTTGAAGCGGCACTCGACACCATGCTAACGAGCGAAGGCCCGTACCTGCTTCATGTCTCAATCGACGAACTTGAGAATGTCTGGCCACTGGTGCCGCCTGGCGCCAGCAACTCACAAATGCTGGAGAAATTATCATGATGCAACATCAGGTCAATGTGCAGGCCCGCTTCAACCCGGAAACCTTAGAACGCGTCTTACGCGTGGTACGCCACCGTGGTTTTCAGATTTGCTCGATGAATATGGAAACCGCCGGTGATGCGCAGAATATAAATATTGAACTGACCGTTGCCAGCCAGCGCTCGGTCGACTTACTGTTTAGTCAATTAAATAAACTGGTGGACGTGGCTTCGGTTGCCGTTCAGCAGTGTACAAGCACATCACAACAACAAATTCGCGCCTGAGCGCAATAGGAAGAGAAATGACGACGAAAAAAGCGGATTACATCTGGTTCAACGGTGAGATGGTACGTTGGGAAGAGGCAAAAGTGCACGTCATGTCCCACGCGTTACACTACGGCACCTCCGTCTTTGAAGGTATCCGTTGCTACGACTCTCACAAAGGCCCGGTTGTTTTCCGCCACCGCGAGCACATGCAGCGTCTGCGTGATTCCGCCAAAATCTATCGCTTCCCGGTCTCTCAGAGCGTTGATGAACTGATGGAAGCCTGCCGCGCCGTACTGCGTAAAAATAACCTGACCAGCGCCTATATCCGTCCGCTGGTCTTTGTCGGCGACGTGGGTATGGGCGTTAACCCACCGGATGGTTACACCACTGACGTGATCATCGCGGCGTTCCCGTGGGGCGCCTATCTGGGCGCTGAAGCACTGGATCAGGGGATCGATGCGATGGTCTCTTCCTGGAATCGCGCGGCACCCAACACCATCCCAACTGCGGCAAAAGCGGGTGGTAACTACCTTTCTTCCCTGCTGGTTGGCAGTGAAGCACGCCGTCATGGCTATCAGGAAGGCATCGCGCTGGACGTAAATGGCTACCTGTCCGAAGGTGCGGGTGAAAACCTGTTTGAAGTAAAAGATGGCGTGCTGTTTACACCACCGTTCACCTCTTCCGCACTGCCGGGTATCACCCGTGATGCCATTATTAAACTGGCGAAAGAGATTGGTATTGAGGTTCGCGAGCAGGTGTTGTCCCGCGAATCCCTGTATCTGGCGGATGAAGTGTTTATGTCCGGTACCGCCGCCGAAATTACTCCGGTACGTAGCGTTGATGGTATTCAGGTTGGCGAAGGTCGCTGTGGCCCGGTCACCAAACGTATTCAGCAAGCATTCTTTGGCCTCTTCACCGGTGAAACCGAAGATAAATGGGGCTGGTTGGATCAGGTTAATCAATAAGATAGAAATGGGGCGGCACGCACCGCCCTATTAACGAGACAGAGACTGGGAGTACAAAGCATGCCTAAATACCGTTCCGCCACTACCACCCACGGCCGTAATATGGCCGGCGCACGCGCACTGTGGCGCGCCACCGGGATGACCGACGATGACTTCGGCAAACCGATTATCGCCGTCGTAAACTCGTTTACCCAGTTCGTGCCGGGCCACGTTCACCTGCGCGACCTTGGTAAACTGGTTGCCGAGCAGATCGAAGCCTCCGGCGGCGTGGCCAAAGAATTCAACACCATCGCTGTGGATGATGGTATCGCCATGGGCCACGGCGGCATGCTCTACTCGCTGCCGTCCCGCGAGCTGATTGCCGACTCCGTCGAATACATGGTGAATGCTCACTGTGCCGATGCAATGGTCTGTATCTCTAACTGCGACAAAATCACCCCGGGGATGCTCATGGCCTCTCTGCGCCTGAACATTCCGGTGATTTTTGTTTCCGGCGGCCCAATGGAAGCCGGCAAAACCAAGCTGTCTGACAAGATTATCAAGCTCGACCTGGTCGATGCGATGATTCAGGGTGCGGATCCGAAAGTGTCTGACTCGCAGAGCGAGCAAATCGAACGTTCTGCTTGCCCAACCTGTGGCTCCTGTTCCGGTATGTTCACCGCCAACTCGATGAACTGTCTGACCGAAGCACTGGGCCTGTCGCAGCCGGGTAACGGTTCACTGCTGGCAACCCATGCTGACCGTAAAGAGCTGTTCCTCAACGCCGGTAAGCGCATCGTTGAGCTGACCAAACGTTACTACGAGCAGGATGACGCGAGCGCGCTGCCGCGTAATATCGCCAACAAATCAGCGTTTGAAAACGCCATGACGCTGGATATCGCTATGGGCGGTTCCACTAACACCGTTCTGCACCTGCTGGCTGCGGCGCAGGAAGCGGAAATCGACTTCACCATGAGTGATATCGACAAGCTGTCACGCAAAGTGCCGCAGCTGTGTAAAGTGGCGCCGAGTACGCAGAAATACCATATGGAAGATGTTCACCGCGCGGGCGGCGTGCTGGGGATTTTAGGCGAACTGGATCGCGCTGAGCTGCTGAACCGCGATGTGAAAAACGTTCTAGGGCTGACGCTGCCGCAAACGCTGGATCGCTACGATGTCATGCTGACTCAAGATGATGCGGTGAAAAAAATGTTCCGTGCAGGCCCGGCCGGTATCCGTACCACCCAAGCCTTCTCGCAGGACTGCCGCTGGGATACGCTGGATGACGATCGCGCTGAAGGCTGTATCCGTTCTCTGGAACACGCTTACAGCAAAGATGGCGGTCTGGCCGTGCTGTACGGTAACTTCGCGGAAAATGGCTGTATCGTGAAAACCGCCGGTGTTGATGACAGCATCCTGAAATTTACCGGCCCGGCCAAAGTGTACGAAAGCCAGGACGAAGCCGTAGACGCTATTCTCGGCGGCAAAGTGGTTGCAGGTGACGTGGTGGTGATTCGCTACGAAGGGCCGAAAGGCGGGCCTGGCATGCAAGAAATGCTCTATCCAACCACCTTCCTGAAATCCATGGGCTTGGGTAAAGCCTGTGCGCTGGTCACCGACGGTCGTTTCTCCGGCGGGACTTCCGGTTTGTCCATCGGCCATGTCTCGCCCGAAGCGGCAAGCGGCGGCAATATCGCGATTATCGAAGATGGCGACATGATTGCTATCGACATCCCGAACCGCGGTATTCAGCTACAGCTGAGCGATGCGGAAATCGCTGCGCGCCGTGAAGCACAAGAAGCCCGCGGTGATAAAGCCTGGACGCCAAAAGATCGTCAACGCCAGGTCTCCTTTGCCCTTCGTGCCTATGCCAGCCTGGCAACCAGCGCTGACAAAGGTGCGGTGCGCGATAAATCCAAACTGGGAGGTTAACCACCATGGCGGATTCGCAGCCCCTATCCGGCACCCCTGAGGGTGCCGAGTATCTCAGAGCGGTGCTACGCGCACCGGTCTACGAAGCGGTACAGGTGACGCCGCTACAGAAAATGGACAAGCTCTCTTCGCGCCTTGATAACGTTATCCTGGTCAAACGTGAAGACCGACAGCCGGTGCACAGCTTCAAGCTGCGCGGCGCTTACGCGATGATGGCGGGTTTAACCCCCGAACAGAAATCGCATGGCGTCATCACTGCCTCTGCAGGCAACCATGCGCAGGGCGTCGCATTTTCTGCATCCCGTCTGGGGGTGAAAGCGCTGATCGTGATGCCGGTTGCCACGGCGGATATCAAAGTTGATGCCGTCCGCGGTTTCGGCGGTGAAGTTCTGCTGTATGGCGCTAACTTTGATGAAGCCAAGGCCAAAGCGATCGAACTGTCGCAGCAGCAGGGCTTTACCTGGGTTCCGCCATTCGACCACCCGATGGTGATTGCCGGGCAGGGCACGCTGGCGTTGGAGCTGTTGCAACAGGACGCGCATCTTGACCGGGTCTTTGTGCCGGTCGGCGGCGGCGGCCTGGCGGCGGGCGTGGCGGTACTGATTAAACAGCTGATGCCGCAGATCAAAGTGATTGCCGTCGAAGCCGAAGATTCTGCCTGCCTGAAGGCGGCGCTGGATGCGGGGCATCCGGTGGATTTACCGCGCGTTGGGCTGTTTGCCGAAGGCGTCGCGGTGAAACGCATCGGTGATGAAACGTTCCGCCTCTGTCAGGAGTATCTCGACGACATTATCACCGTCGATAGCGACGCTATCTGCGCCGCGATGAAAGACCTGTTTGAAGATGTGCGCGCGGTGGCTGAACCTTCAGGCGCCCTGGCGCTGGCGGGGATGAAAAAATACATTGCCCAACACGATATTCACGGTGAACGTCTGGCGCATGTGCTCTCGGGTGCCAACGTCAACTTCCACGGCCTGCGCTACGTCTCCGAACGCTGCGAGCTGGGTGAACAGCGTGAAGCGCTGCTGGCGGTGACCATTCCGGAAGAGAAGGGCAGCTTCCTGAAATTCTGCCAACTGCTGGGTGGCCGCTCGGTGACCGAATTCAACTATCGCTATGCCAATGACAAAAATGCCTGCATCTTTGTGGGCGTGCGTCTGAGCCGTGGCCTGGAAGAGCGTAAAGAGATCCTCCAGTTGCTGAATGAGGGCGGTTATAGCGTGGTGGATCTGTCCGATGATGAGATGGCGAAACTGCACGTGCGCTATATGGTTGGCGGCCGTCCGTCACAGCCGCTGCAGGAGCGTTTGTACAGCTTTGAATTCCCGGAGTCACCGGGGGCGCTGCTGAAGTTCCTGCACACTTTAGGCACGCACTGGAATATCTCGCTGTTCCACTATCGCAGCCACGGCACCGATTACGGCCGCGTCCTGGCGGCGTTTGAGCTAGGTGATAATGAGCCGGACTTCGAAACCCGACTTAATGAACTGGGCTACGACTGCCATAACGAGACCCACAATCCGGCGTTCCGCTTCTTCCTCGCGGGCTAATGCCTCCTGAATAAGGGATGACCCAGTCGGGTTATCCCTTATTTTTTCCCTCTATTTACCTCTCCTGCAGCAGCCTATTTTCCCAATCTGCCGATCTCTACGACAAAAATGTGACGTCATTCATAATAAAACGCTCACCGCGTTGCGCCAGGCCACGAACATCTTTTGGGGGCAATACTTGTCGCTCGGTCATCGGCCCTGAATTAATATTGTCTCTAGTTAATTCTTAATGCCTGGAGAGGATATTCGGATGAGAGCGAATATAATTGATGCCCCGAATGAAAATGCGCAAGGATGTGAATATTTTCTGCCTCAGCTCACATTTCTTGATCAGCATTATGTCAACGCCACGGATTATTTTTCTTGGATATTTTTGCAACTTAAAGAACAGGGCTTCGTGCGAAGTTCGTTTCTCGAGGCGATCGTCGCACGTGAAAAAGCGTATCCCACCGGTTTACCCACGTTGCCGGTGGCAATAGCCCTGCCACACACCGATCCCCAACATGTGATTCGCCCCTTCATTTCTGTGACGCGCCTGGCGCGGCCCCTTGCCTGGCATGAGATGGGCAATGACGATAATACGCTTTACGTCCACTTTATTGTTTTACTGGGTTTTGTTGACCATAACAGCCACCTGACGGCATTGCAAAAGCTGATGGACTGTCTTGCAGATGAAGACGTTGTTCAAACGCTACGTGAAATAAACGATCGAGATACTTTTCTCAGTACCTTCACATCAAGACTGCAATTAGATAAGGATTTATAAGATGAAAAAAGTCATTGTTGCCTGTGGAAGCGGCGTTGCAACTTCGCAAACAGTTGCCAGTAAGGTTTCCCGCTTATTGAATGAACGTAATCACTCACATATTAAAGTTGAAGTTATCGACCTGAAATCTCTTGATAGCCATATTAAAGATAGCGCTGCCTATATCGCTATCACTAAAGTTGATAAGCAATATCCTATCCCGGTGATTAATGGAATTGCTTTTCTAACCGGGATGGGTATGGAGCAAGAATTACAAAAGGTCATTGATGCCTGTAAATAAGGCGTAGCTCTTTAATCCGTATAATTATTTTAGTGGAGAAGTGCTATGGACTTTCTTGGTGTAGTCATAAATTACATTCTAAATTTAGGCGCGCCGGTTTTTGTGCCTTTCATCATGTTATTAGCCGGGCTGGTGGTGCGAATGAAATTCCGCGACGCCGCATCGGCAGCTATCACCCTCGGCGTGGCATTCGTGGGGATGAGCATGCTGATAGGCTTCATGGTGGATGCTATCGGCGTGGCGGCCCAGACCATGATGCAGCGAACCGGGCTTGAACTGAGCATCGTCGACGGCGGCTGGACGACGATGGCGAATATTTCCTGGGCCTGGCCTTACGCCTTTGCCATGTTCCCTCTTCAGGTTGGCGTGAACATTGTGATGTTGATGCTGAACAAAACCAACACCTTCAACGCGGATCTCTGGAACGTCTGGGGGAAAATCTTTACTGCGTTTATTGTCGTGAGCGTCACCACCCCATTGTTTGGCCCAGCCTGGAGTCTGGCACTGGCGTTCCTGGTTGCGGCCTTCCAGATCATTATGGAGCTGAACGCTGGCGATATTCACCAACATCGAATCGAGAAACTCACCGGTATTCCCGGCGTAACCTGTACCCACCGTATGGTGTTCTTTGGCGCCATTTACTACCCGTTCGATTTACTGCTGCGCAAAATCCCGGTGTGCAATAAACCCATGGATGCGACGGCGCTTCGCGCGAAGGTCGGCGTCTTTGCGGAAAACCATATCATCGGCTTTATTCTTGGGATCCTGTTTGGCGTTATCGCCGGCTATAGCGTAGCGAAAACGCTGATGCTGGGCGTACAGGCTTCTACGGCGCTGGTGCTGTTCCCGATGATTTCGAAGCTCTTTATGCAGGCGCTGTCGCCAATCTCTGAGGCGATAAGCGACTATATGAACAAGAAATTCTCAGGGCGGAAGCTGTTTGTGGGTATCGACTGGCCGTTCATGGGCGGAGCCAGTGAGATCTGGTTCGCCATTATCGTCGCCATTCCGTTCACCTTGATTTGGGCATTGATTCTGCCGGGCAACAAGATTTTACCTTTCGCCGGCATCATTAATATTGCCCTGATTGTCCCAGCTTATTTGGTCACCCGCGGTAACACGCTGCGGATGGTGATTTTAAGCATTATTGGTGTGCCGTTCTTCCTGTTCGTTGGGACACAGTTTGCACCGATGATTACCGAATTGGGGCTGGCAACGAAGGCGATAACCATTCCGGCAGGCCAGCTGATTTCCAATAGCTCGATCGACGCCCCGGTATTTACCTACGCCTTCTCCTTCCTGTTCAAGTTCCTGGAAGGTGACCTTATTCCGCTACTCTTTGCGGTCTGGTGGGCGTGCGGTTACTTCTTCTACTCACGTGAATTGCGTCGCGAAAGCAGCCTGGCGCAACAGGAAGCAGGGCAGCAGGAGAATGCCCAGCAAGCGTAACGCTGAAATCGACGTTTATCTCTGGCGGCCGCTACCGCCGCCAGATTTTTCATCGCAGGAGAGTCGGTATGGCTATGGATAAACGCGTGGTCGCAGTGCTGGATGCGATTGTGAACGACCCTAGTATGACGGGGGCGAAGCTCGAAGAGCAGTTTTGTCTTACGCGTAAGCAACTGAGCTATACGCTGAAAAAAGTGAATGACTATCTGGAATCGAATCACTTCGATCCTATCAATCGCCTGAAGACCGGGAAGCTGCACATTCCGCGCCATGTGGTGGAGCATTTTCGCCAGAATCAGACGGCAGAATCGGAGCAGCGTTATCTTTTCTCGGAAGAGGAACGCGGGCAGATGATTATCTTTATGCTGCTGACGCGCAGTGAAAGATTATCGTTGCTGCATCTTTCGTCATCGCTAGGAGTGAGTCAGAACACGATTATCAACGATCTGAAAAAGGTGCGCGGCGAGGTTATCGAACACGGGTTAGAGATCAACTATGACCGGGGTAACGGTTACCATATCCTTGGCGAAGAGCTTGAAAAGCGCTATTTACTATTAAGCTGTCTGCGACGGGTATTGGAAATTCCGGTCGCGAAAAATATTATTGCCCAATATAACAACGTGATGAGCGAACATCTGGAAACGGTGGGTAATATTTTTAGCGAAATTGAAAAGCGTTTTAAAATTCAATTTACCGACCGCCAGCTTCAGGAGCTTATTTATTTCATCTGTTTTGTTTTGCACCGTATTGAGTCGGGTAAAAATTTGGTCACTATTCCAGACAGCTACGCCGATATTATCCGCAGCAGGGAGTTTACCCTGATGCAAAGCGTTATCAGTAAAATCAATATCAACAGTGAAAATGAACTGGTTTTCCTGACAGCACTGATCCAGAGCTCGAATATTCAGAGCATTGCCGATAAGTATTTCCATCTTGATACTCTGTTGCTGGAAAGTGTGGTGGCGGTGGTCGATAGTTTTGAAAAGATAAGCTGCGTCACTATTAAAGAAAAAAATGAGTTGATCGAAAAAATCTATCAGCACTGGAAGCCGGCCTACTACCGCATTCGCTATCACCTGGCCAACACCAGCAGTGTGTATGATCTGGTGGTCAAAGAATTTAGCCATCTGCATGAGATGGTGCGCCGGGCGGCGCTGCCGTTTGAAACCCTTTTGCACTGTGAAATCCCGGATGAGGAGATGGCCTTCCTGACGGTACTGTTTGGTGGTTGGCTGACACGAGAAGGGGTTATCCATCAGATAAAACTGCAGAAAACGGCCGTGGTCGTGTGTGAAAATAGCGCGACCATTTCAACCTATCTGTATCTGACGCTGCAGGTGTTATTCCCTGAGCTGCACTTCACGCAGATGCTGTCCCGCCGCGAGTTTGAGCGCTTCACCGGGCATTATGATGTGGTTTTTGCCACCACCCATCTTAATACCAGCAAGATGGTGTTTGTGGTCAACCCGTCGATTGGCGCCATTCATAAAAGCGCTTTCCGTAACCACGTCATCAGTGCGCTCCAGGGCGTGGATCCGAATATCATCCAGATTGAACAGCTGCTGCTGATCTTTGAGCGCTTTGGCAACATCATCGATCACCAAGGGCTACAGCGAGCGCTCGCCAGCTATATCTACGCGGAAAATAGCCCCGCCAGCTCGGTGGGAAGCTTTGAACCGCCGACGCCATCGCTGATTGATTTACTGGGGAAAGCGCACGTCAAGTTTGCTGCAGAGCTGCCGGGTTCATGGCAGCAGGCAATTACCCAGGCGTCGGCTTCATTGTTGCAAAGCGGGGTCATCGAACCGCGCTACGTGAAAATTATGCTCAACAAAATCGCTGAGGAGCAGCCCTATATCATGCTGGCAGATGGCGTCATTATTGCGCATGCAGGCGTGGACGACGGCGCGCTGGATACCGGGATGGCGTTATTACGTCTGCCTTATAAAATTGCTTTTGCCGATTATATGCAGGCCGACATTATTATCGTCCTCGCAACGCATAATCCACAAAAACACTTAAAAGCATTGGCCCAATTAAATGAATTTCTTGAGTTCTATGATGGTGGCAACGTTATTCGTCGGGCGCAGGATGAATCTGCACTAATAAACGAAATCACTCGTCATATTTAAATATTAATTCAATGTCGTTGCAGCTTATACGCTGCAACGTTATTTCACGGCAATAACTGTCGCGACCGCGTTCGCCCTTACCACCGTATACAGGATAAATATTATGTTAGAGATTCAGAAAAAACACGTTGTTGAAATGGCCAGAACCGCTCAGCAGTGGGGTTTATGTAAACATAAAGCCGGTAATTCCAGCGTACGGGATAAAGAGACTGGGCTTATTCTGGTGACCCCAACCACTATCGATAAAATGCATTTAACACCGCGGGATATTGTGGTGATGGACGTTGAAGCGAACGTTATCGAAAGCGAGGCCGGCCTGCGTCCAACCAGCGAATGTCTGATGCACATCGAGATTTATAAAGCGCGCCCGGATATTTTTGCCATCTCTCACACCCACTCGCTCTATGCCACTTCGTTTGCCGTATTGAATAAGCCGATCCCAGCGGTGGTATATGAGTGTGCAATCCTAAATCTCAAAGATGGGGTGATCCCCGTTGCGCCGTATGGCCGGCCTGGCACGCCAGCGCTGTCGGACAGCGTTATCGAGCCGATTAAACGCGCTGATGCCATCCTGATGGAAAAGCATGGCGCGATTGGCGTGGATAAAGACCCGTACGAAGCGGTACTGAAATCCGCTTACCTCGAGGAGATGGCGCAGATTTACTACCACGCGCTGATGATTAATGGCGGTAAAGAGCCGGGATCCTTTACCCCGGAAGAGCTGCAGCGCTGGGAATATCCTTCACAGATTAAGTTCGCCCGCTAATACCTCAACGCCCCGCCCGATTGGGCGGGTATTCATGGAGAGAACGCATGAAAAAGTTTATCAATCAGGCGGAGGATTTTATCCCGGAGATGCTGGATGGCATCTATCTGGCTCACCCCGACCGCTTTCGTTTCGTCAATGATGATCTGCACTGCTTAGCTACCGCGCGCCCGGTACCGGGGAAAGTCGGGATCGTCACCGGCGGAGGTTCAGGTCATTTGCCGCTGTTCCTGGGGTATGTGGGTGAAGGGATGCTTGACGGCTGCGCCATCGGCGATGTGTTTCAGTCGCCGTCGCCGGAGCAAATTCTGGCAGTCACCCAGGCCGTCGATAGCGGCGCTGGCGTGCTGTATCTCTACGGCAACTACAACGGTGATATTTTCAATTTTGATATGGCGGCAGAAATGGCCGACATGGAGAGCGACATCCGTACCTGTACCGTGGTGGCCGCAGATGACTCGGCCGGTGCCGCACCGGGCGATGGCGTGACCACAAGGCGTGGTGTGGCGGGGATTTTCTTCGTCTACAAATGCGCTGGCGCATCGGCCGCGAGAATGGATGACCTGGAGACCGTGCAGCGCATTGCCCGCAAAGCTGGAGACCGCGTGCGCACGCTTGGCGTGGCGTTGTCGCCCTGCATTGTGCCGCGGATCGGTAAACCTGGCTTCCATATCGGCGACAACGAAATGGAAATTGGTATGGGGATCCACGGGGAAAGCGGAATTCGGCGCGGCCCTCAGTTAAGTGCAGAGCAGATTGCCGAAGAGATGATGTCCTGGCTACTGGCGGATTCGCCCTGTCAGCAGGGAGACGAAGTGGCGGTGCTGGTTAACGGACTGGGCGCCACGCCACTGGAGGAGCTGTACCTGATGTATCGCCACGTTCACCAGATTCTGGCAGAGAGCGGCATTCGCGTTTTCCGCGTGTGGGTGGGTGAGTTCGCCACGGCCATGGAGATGACCGGCATGTCGATTAGTCTGATGCCGGTGGACAGTGAACTGAAGGCGTTACTGAATGCCGGAGCCGATACGCCAATGTTCCGTCAGTTTCCCGCTTAAGGAGGCACTATGACGCTAGATACGCAGAAACTGCGCCCGCTTTTTGCCGAATGGGCCCGCGTGATGCAGGAGAATAAGCCGATGCTGACTGAACTGGATAGCGTGGTGGGTGATGGCGATCTGGGGCTGACCATGAGCGACGGTTTTGCGGCGGCGAACGATGTGGTACAGCACAGCGAAGAACGTGATATTGGGCGATTTTTTTATCTTGCGGGCAAAGCGATGGCCTCGGCAGTGCCCTCAACCATGGGCACACTGATGGCGTCCGGTTTGATGCAGGCGGGTAAGATTTTTAATGGGCGCACGACGCTAGTGACGGAGGATGCCAGCGCATTCTTTCAGGCGTGGTATGACGGCGTTCAGCAGCGCGGCAAGGCGCAGCCCGGCGAAAAGACCTTTCTCGACGGTATGGCGCCGGCGCTGGTAGCACTAAAAAAATCGACGACAACGCCGCTGGTTCAGGCGCGAGAGGCGCTGCACCAGGCGCAATGGGGCGTACAGCAGACGACAACAATGGTGGCAAAACATGGGCGGGCTGCTATCCACGGCGAGCGTTCACGAACGTTTGTTGACCCCGGCGCGATGGTCGCCCAACTCTTGATTCAGGGCTATTTTCATTTCATTCAGGCTATTTGTCCGGCCGACGGGCAGTGAAAAAGGAAGCGTAATTATGTTGAAAGAGGTTGTCAGGATCAGCAATCAGCACGGTATTCATGCGCGCCCGGCGGGTGTGCTGGCGAAAGCCTGCGCCCAGTATCAGTCGCGGATCGAGATGATCTATGAGGGTAAGGTTATCAAGGGCAAAAGCATCATGAGTATTTTAGGTGCCGGGATCAAAGGTCGGGGATCGCTTGAGATCATTTGCAGCGGCAGCGATGAGCAAGAAGCGATGGCGAAGCTGAAAGTACTGTTCGCTGATGGATTTGGCTTTGATTAACCGGCCATGAATGATGCCCTTTGAACGTCGGCCGGATAAGCTTACTGCTATCCGGCATTTTTTTAAAAACGGCGAAACCTTCAGGCAATAAAAAACCCGGCAGCCACAGCTCCGGGTTTTTTATTGCCTGATCTGTTATGCCTGGTTCGCGAACTCAGACATAAACTGCAGAATTAACGCCATGGACACCGCCCCCGGATCGCAATGACCGATTGCCCGTTCCCCGAGATTTTTGGCGCGGCCAAAGCGGGCGATCATCTTACTGGTCCCTTCTGCGCCGGCCATTGCAGCGTGTGCACAATGCGCGAGGGCCGTCGGCAGCGGGAGTGCCGCATCAGCCTTGGCCTGCAACGCGGCGGCAGCCAGCGCGTCGACCATGGTCTTATCGCCGGGTTCTGCCCCTCCGCGCTGGTGGATAGCGGTCATGCCAATTTCCAGCCACTCGGCAAGCGTTGCCGCATCGAACTGCTCCCGCCCAGCAAGGGCTTTGCCGCCGGCGCGGAAAAGTGTGCCAAAAATAGCGCCAGATGCACCGCCCATGCTGGTCATTAATCGGGTGCCGCTTTGCAGCAGACACTCGCCGATATCCGCAGGAGCAAACTCAGCGGAAGAGAGCAGCGTGTGCAGTGCGGTAAAGCCGCGTTTAATACCGATACCGTGGTCGCCATCGCCAATGACCTGGTCAAGTGCAGTCAGGCGGGGCTCGCTGGCGATCATGCCTTCCGACACATATCGCAGGCAGGCAGTGAATTGAGGTGTCTGCATCTTATTTTCTCCAGCCGAGAGTGTTGATGGGGTAGTCGTATAGGCGCTGCATCTCGTCATCCAGTCGCAGCATGCTTAGCGAGAAGCCGGACATTTCCAGCGAGGTACAGAAGTGACCAACCTGCACGTCATAGGTGTGGATCCCGCGTGCTTTTAGCGATAGACCGACCTTGCGAGTCACCACCATCAGTTCGCTATTGCTGAGCGACCCGAGGTTATTCACGCTGACGCAGACTTTATCGCCCTGGCCAAAGGGCAGGTCGGCACACAGGCGCTCAATCATCATCTCGACCAGATCATCCGTTTGCGGCAAAGGAATGCGGCACAGCCCTGGTTCACCGTGGATGCCGATGCCGAGCTCAATTTCGTTGTCGGCGAGCGTAAAGTTAAAGGCATCTGACTGCGGCAGCGCACAGCCGCTAAGTGCTACGCCGATGGTGCGGGTATGGTGATTGGCCTTTTTCGCTAGCGCTTCGAGCGCAGGCAGCGTGTAGTGCTCGAACTGTGCTGCGGCGCCGGCAAGCTTATATAAAAATGCCAGGCCGCCAACGCCCCGACGGTCAGACATTCTCTCAGGCGGCGCAGACGCAATATCATCGGTGGCGCGGACAGTACGGCATTCAATACCTTCTTCGGCAAGGATCTCCGCGGCGATATCGAAGTTCATCCCATCGCCGGAGTAATTACCGTAGAGAAAAAGCACGCCATTTCCCCGGTGAACGGCGCGGCTGGCCTCGATGATCTGGTCCGGCGAGGGGGAGGTAAAGACTTCGCCGAGCGCACAGGCGTCGATACCGCCTTCACCGACGAACCCGGCAAAGGTGGGTTCGTGGCCGCTGCCGCCGCCGCTGACAATCACCGTCTGCTCATCCTGCGGCATGGTGCGGTAAATCGCGCAGTGCTCCGGCAGGGCGTGGATTTTGCCCATCCCGGCGTACACCAGCCCCTCCATGATTTCAGCGCGAATATTATCGGTGTTGTTGAAGATCTTTTTGGGTTTCTGCATCGTCACTCCCTCTCGTAAGGTACTGTTTCTTTAGTGACGATTTTACCTGCGCGGCCCGTTTATACCTGGCACCTTTGATACCAATTAATCTCCCGGGAAAGGGGCATGGCTGGGGGAAGCGAAAACGGCCCTCCGTGATGGGAGGGCGCAGGGCTAGTCGGTAATTTTGCGCTCCAGAACAATGCGCCAGAAGGCATCCACCAAGGGTTCGCTGAGCCGTTTTTTCTGTACGCAAACGCCGAGCTCAAACGGTGTTTTTTCGTCGCTGCGCTCCAGAATCATCACGCGGTTGCGCACCGGTTCGGGGCTGTTTTCCAGCACCACTTCCGGCAGCAGCGCCACGCCGCAGCCCAGCGCGACCATTGAAACCATCGCCTCATGGCCGCCAACGGTGGCGTAAATCGAGGGATTGCTGATTTTATGGCGGCGGAACCACAGCTCAATGCGGCGGCGTACCGGGCCCTGATCGGCCATGATAAACGGCACTGCAGACCAGTCCGGGTTATCCACCGAGACCTGGTTTCTCACCGGGCAAGGAAGTGCTGGGGCAATCAGCACTAC
>PPYF01196059.1_pt1 | contig 15797 bp, 10 predicted proteins | sample 1559871 | NCBI WGS metagenome assembly PPYF01 (sample SAMN08240021, study PRJNA423297) | Human gut metagenome, whole genome shotgun sequencing project. | reverse complement strand
TGGATTCCCGAGTGGCCAAAGGGGGCAGACTGTAAATCTGTTGGCACCGCCTTCGAAGGTTCGAATCCTTCTCCATCCACTTAAATGCCGATGTGGCTCAATTGGCAGAGCAGCTGATTTGTAATCAGCAGGTTATCGGTTCGAGTCCGATCATCGGCTTTTAACATTTAATAACGCGGGGTGGAGCAGTCTGGAAGCTCGTCGGGCTCATAACCCGAAGGTCATAGGTTCAAATCCTGTCCCCGCTACTTATGCCCAGATAGCTCAGTTGGTAGAGCAGAGGACTGAAAATCCTCGTGTCGCTGGTTCGATTCCGGCTCTGGGCATGTTTTAATGTAAAACATACAAACGGCTGGTTAGAAAAAGCCTGAGTATTAATTAATTTAATATGGGGTATTAGCTCAGTCGGTAGAGCACTTGACTTTTAATCAAGTTGTCCGGGGTTCGAATCCCCGATGCCTCACTTTTTAAATGGATCAGATAAATTCCCATTTATTGCTCAAGGCAGTAGGTGGGAATTTTGTTTTATATCTGTGCGAGTATAGTATAAAGGAAGACGGTTACGTTGTGATTCAGCGTAACCGTCTTTTTTATATCATAGAAAATTACGTACTGACGAACGAATCAGCAGAGCCATCGAGTAGGATTTCAATGGTAGGAGTATGTCAATGCGATAAAAAAATATTATGGACATTTTCGACAAAGAATGTTCACTTTGCGACAAATTTGACAAAGTTCAAGAGATAAAAATGTTATATAATTAGAGCATAGCTGTACAGTATTAAGACTTTATCATAAGAATGAGCAGGAAATCTGTTATGATCAGGATTACCAGGAAGACAATACAGATGGTCATAGAATAGATATTCTGGATCTGGTTTGGATTCTGCGGATCACATTTAATCTGAACATGCTTTCCGGGGGCTTTGCCGAGACGTAAAAACTCGATTCGGTCAGCTGTGTAGTTTTGTTCCTTGTAGGTGTAAGAGTACTTCACATAGTTATGATAATTGGAACTATGAGGCTTGTTAGGATTATTTGAGCGGCTGACAGATGATATAACAGCATCTACAGGTACGTAATCATGATATTTTATGGCGGAACAGATAGTTATTGCCAGAAAAAAAACAGTTCCGATTACGCAGCAACCCAGAATAACTGGTAAAATTTGTCGGGCTTTTGGATTTACGGTGACACTCATGATTTTTCTCCTTTCTTGGTTGATAGTCTGATAATTTACGGGGGATTAATTATAAATGATTTCGAATGATCTCGAAAATTTATAATTGGTGAACATTATAGCATAGTACAGCAGAAGGGAAAAGTGCTTATGAAGAGAAAAAGTGCATCAAAAAAATTGCTGCCGCTGATGCTGATCCTGATGTTGATCTTAGGAATCAGCATGCCAGCAAATGCAGCTGCAAATCCCAGACTGAACAGTACAAAAAAGGTTTTGTACGTGGGAAAAACATCACAGTTAAAGGTTGTAAACTGGAAGAAAGCCGTGAAATGGTCTTCTTCCAATAATAAAGTTGTAAAGGTTTCGTCAAAGGGAAAGATAACGGCTGTGAAGACCGGAACCGCAACAGTAAAGGCCAGAATTGCCAAAAAGACATTAACCTGTAAGGTTACAGTAAAAAGCCCGGGAATGTCAGTGAAAAAAGCCGTATTGTATGTAAAGGGAAAAAGTCTGCAGTTAAAAGTAAACGGTGTTTCGGGAAAGACGGTATGGAGTTCTGCCAATAAAAAAATCGTTAAAGTCAGCTCTAAGGGAAAAATAACAGCAGTAAAAACCGGAACAACTGTGGTTAAGGCTAAAATAGGAAAAAAAGTATATACCTGTAAGGTTACGGTAAAAAATCCTTATCTATCTGCAAAGAGCTTAAAATTTGTATGGGGAACAGCGAATACGTCCAGGAAGCTTTCGATAAAGGGTGATGTGATCAAAACTGCCTCAAGTTCAAATACAAAGGTTGCCAAGGTAAAAAAAGATGGTACGGTTTCTGTAACAGGAACAGGAACATGTACAGTAACCTTTAAAGATTCCAAGAAGAGAACATATCGATGTAAGATAACAGTTGTGAAACCAACACTGAAAAATCAAAAAGCTACTCTGGAAGAAGGGGAAAGTATTCAGCTTGGTTTTAAGGAAAAAGGTGTTAAAGTAAGCTGGTCATCTGCTGATCAGAAAATTGCAACAGTAACAAAAACAGGTGTTGTCCAGGCAGTCGGAGAGGGAAATACATCGATCGTTGCCAAAGTAAAAGGAATAAAAATCTTTGCAAGGATTTTTGTTACGAAAAAATACGTGCAGGATTCCGGACATGAATACACCAGAGGTGAATGGGTAAAACTTCTTCTGGATAAAGTTGGCTGTAAGTATGAAGAGCAGTTTGACAGCAAAAATTATTATTATGCTGATACCAGAGAAAATGAAAATGGAATCGCAGCAGAAATTGCAAAAACTATGGGAATCATTCCCGATGAAACCGATGAGCAGGATGTTCCATATTTTTATCCTGACGAATATGCAACAAGAGAGTTTGCCGCATATACAGCAGTAATGCTTATGGGATATGAAACTACGGATGAAGAACCGACATGTACAGATGCGGCTCAGATCAGGTATAAAAATGTTGTAGCTATTGCACTGAAAAAGAATATGCTGTCTCTGAATGGAGATACCTTTGAACCGGAGAAGGCAATTAACGGAAATGATGCAGCTCAGATCTTAAAAGCTATCGACCAGATCACTGAGGACTCAGTAATCGATGAGAATTATGACAGCAAGGTTACCTATGCAACAAATGTAGTTGAAGTCAAAGATACTTCCAAAAATATATACAATGTTGTCCAGAACAGTGACGGAACTTATACGATCACAGTAAAAGATGGAAATGCTTATAAAAATCTGGAAACCGGAAAGGTTGTACTGTTTTCTGCAAAGGAAATGGGAACAGATACAGATATTGCATTAAAAGTCCAGAATATCACAAAGGACGGACTGGGCCGTCTGATCATTAAGGCCGGCAAACCGGATGATATTTCAGAGGTTTACAAATCAATTGATTTTGAAGGTGCAGGAATTGCAGATCCGGAAAATATGCAGGTAACTGCAGAGGGCGTTCAATATGAGTATATTCCGGAAAATTCAAGTGAGGTGCCGGCAGGAGGACTTACTCTCGGCGGAAGTATTCCGGTTCCAGGTAAATTGAAATTTGATCTTAATCATAAATTTAATGATAAGGTGAAGCTATCCGGTTCTGTTGCTGTTACGATTCCGGATGTAAGCTGTAAGCTGGATGCCGGATTTAGCTGGGGAAAGATAGAGGTAAGGCATTTTATTGCGTCAGTTACAGGAAAAGCTGATTTCGAAGGCGGACTTTATATAAGTGGCGTGAATTCAGAGCAGCAGATCAAACATGCAAGTGGAACTATGGAAACAGTCAGCGATGTACTTGAACTGGGACGAGTTCCTATAAAGCTTGGTACAACTGGTCTTTCTGCAGATCTGGTGGTTTCTCTGTTTTATGATGTGTCCGGGCAGTTTGTTGTGAAATATTCCGTTGAAGCAACTGGCGGATATGAATTCAAAGATGGAAATGGAAGATTTATCCATGATTTCAGTCAGACTTTGACACCGGTCACAATAGAAGGATCTGCGAAATGCGGTCTTCAGTTTGGATTAAATCTGACTGCATTGGAGACATGGGATCTGGCAGGAATTGATATTAAGGTAGGACCTGCGGCAAAGGCAAGCGTATCCTATACAGTTCGTGATGCCGGAAATGTGCTTTGTTCTGATGTAAGAACCTATATTTACGCAGCGGGTGAGTTGAATCCGGATACGGTGGTCGGAAAGTTCTTGAAAACGGTATGGCATTATACGTTGTCCACTGATTTTCTGTCTGATGATGACGATAATCCACTAAAATTGAAGGTTCATTTTGAAAATGGAACACTGGTAGATAAATGTACAGTCGGAGCCGGAAGCATTGAGGGAAGCGTTTTGGATTCAAACAGTAAAGCTCCTGTAAAAAATGCCAGCGTGGAAGCATATTCCGGAACAGTCAAGGTTGAAAAAACTTTCACGAAAGAAGATGGAACTTATTCATTTAATGATCTTGATGAAGGAATCTACAAAATTGTTGTCACAGCAACCGGTTACCAGAAATATGAAAGCAGTTCCATGGGAGTATCAGCGAACCAGATCACATACGCAGAATCTTTCCTGATGGTATCCAGAGCAGAAGCCGGAGATGGTGAGCTGAGTGGAAGATTTATTCATTCTATGACCGGCGGAAATATAGAAAATGTAACTTATGAATTACGTAAGGGCTGGGATAATGTGATCGGAGAGACTGTAAAAGAAGGCGTATCAGCAGATGGAACCTATACGTTGACTGTGCCAGCCGGAAATTATACGCTGAATGCAAGCAATGAAGATTTTGTTTCTGCTCATATCAATGTTGTAGTTCAGGCAAATGCATGCAGTGAACGTGATGTAACAATGTCACCGACCAATATCAGTGCAGGAGATGAAGGTCTTCTTCAGATCGTGCTTACATGGGGAGAAACTCCGCGAGACCTGGATTCTCATCTGCTGGGACCTGCTGATGAAAACGGAGATGACTACTTCCATGTATACTACAGGGATAAAAATGAATATTCAGAGGATGGAGATGTAATAGCAAATCTGGATTTGGATGATACAAGCAGCTATGGACCGGAAACAACAACCATATACAAAGGCTTCACCGGAAGAAAATATAGCTTTTATGTATACGATTATACAAATGGTGAAGATGATGCGAGTACAGAATTATCTGCTTCGTCAGCCAAAGTAACCGTTTACCGGGGTGGAAAACAGATCTACCAGGCAAATGTACCGGTTAACAGGGAAGGATACCTGTGGCATGTATTTGACTATGATGTGCAGTCAAACAAGCTTATGCCAGTCAATACCTTTGTATATGATTATGAAGTGCCGGAAGCAAATGCAATGGAAGATAATTCAGGCATTATTTCAGAAACAGAAGCCCTTGAGATCATCCGAAACAGTGAAAAGAAAGCTGAAGAAGAGAGCAGCGAGGAACTCAAGATGAGTTCTGAAGAAGGAAAGACGGACGATAATACTGAGGAAGAGATATTTGATGATTCCAGTGAAGAGCCGGAGATATCAGAAAGTGGTGATACGGCTGAAGTAATTGAGTTTCCGAAGGACTCTGAAACGGAAGAAGAAAATGACGGAACAGAAATAACAGAAGAGGATAGTGAGCGTGCGGAGGAGCTGCCGGTGGAAGATATTTATGAGGGATCAGAGGAGTTAGGTCTGGCAGGATAAAAATGTACTGTGATCGAACAGATCTCGCTGTTTGTGGCAGTACGCATATTCGGGCCCCATATGCCGGCACCGGAGGTAACGATGTTGTGCATAGTCCCCTTTTTCAGGTAGCCGCAGGAATTTTCCCAGATCAGGCCGGTGATGATGTTCAGAGGGAACAGCTGGCCGTCATGAGTATGGCCGCAGAGATCAAGGTCTGCGCCTGCGGCTGCCACTTCATCCAGCTGACCGGGCTGATGATCCATAAAAATAATCGGGAGTGTTTTGTCAAGGCAGGCTGTAAGCTGGTCAGGATCCTTACGGGTGTCGGACATTTTTCGGCAGCGTGAAGGATCCTTACGGCCTGTCAGATAAAACCGTTTATCTATGAGGATGGTTTCGTCATCGAGAAGCCGGATGTTGGCAGATTCCAGAAAATTCCGCATTCTGGGATCATCATAATCTTTTTTTGCATTGCGGAAGGTAAAACCGGCCAGAATCGGTTCGCTGAGATCATGGTTGCCCCAACAGGCATAAACGCCGTATCTGGATTTCAGCGAACGGAGAATGGCCGCTGTTTTTTTCGGGTTTTTGATCCCTTCATATTCGTTATCAAAAATATCGCCGGCAATACAGATCAGATCCGGATCTTCGGCGTTGATCTTTTTTACAAGAAGCCCGGCATGTTTTTCTCCGATACTGTAACCGAAATGAATGTCTGCGAGCAGGACAATCTTCAGGGAGTCCATTCCCTTCACCTGCTTGTCTATTTTCACATCATAAGTTTTTGTCTTAATATTCCACTGATTAAAAATCCCATAGAGACTGACACCAATGATCAGAAGGGTGCAGACAGCGCCTGTGACTACGAAGGCTTTCCGGGAATACATCCAGGCCGGATGAAGCGTATGCTTTAGGATCAGTCTGCAGAGATCTGTAGTTACGATTACGATCAGGATGTAAAGAAATGTTCCCTGAAAATAATTTGCCGTATTTTTCAGGAAGCGATGGAGCGCAGGGGGCTTCCGGATGAGAAAACAGGTCAGAAGAGAAGTGGACAGAAAAATATAAACACCTGCAAAGCATGCCCGGAACGCAAAGGTCTGAAAAAAATGAGTGCAGGCACCCATCCACAAAATCATCCAGCGGACGATATAAATATTAATGAGAATATATAATGGTGCGAGAAAGATGGCAAGCATGGTGTGTGATACCTCCATTCGTGGCAAGCAATAAGCGGTGAGCAGGACTGATCGTTGCAGATACTTTTTGGATTGATACATAGCATTTCCATAAATTACTGCAGCATGTTCGGAATAACTTTTTTTGATGCATTGATTCATAGAACTGCTATAGTATACAGCAAATAATAATTTTTGGCAAAAGAACATATATTAGGAAAAAGAACGCTTATGGTGCTTTTTATGAAAAAATATGCGCTTCTTCGATATTGTCTGGTGTTTTTAGCAATTGTTCTTCCTTATTTTTCGGCGGCAACCATTAATGGACCGGAGAGGGTCCTGGCAGAGAGGGTGCCGGATATGGAAGAATATCTCCCGGTCATTGTTTTTTCGCAGATTTCCCCGGATATGAAAAAAGAAACCATAAAAGCGCAGACTGTGATCGCACGGTCGAATATTCAAAGGTGGCTGGGCGAGGGGAAAAATCTGGCAGAGATCCTGAGGGAAAACGGAAGTACAGAGGAAGTCTGGAGATATTTTTTTGCAGAAAAAAGGCAGATCTATGAGCAGGCAGCAAAAGAGACGGATGGACAGGTACTTACATATGAAGGAAAAGTGAGGCTGACTCCCTGGCATAAGAGAAGCGCAGGGAAAACCCGCAGCGGGGAAGAAGCTTTTCATGATGAGGCGTATACATATATGAAATCGGCAGATAGCAGTGAGGATAAAAAATCTCCGGATCATATAAAAATCGTGGAAATTCCTGCGGGGCAGCTTTCCGGGGAGCTGAAGATCAAAAAACGGGACAGTGCCGGTTATGTGACAGAGCTTACGATTGGGGAAACACTTCTGGAGGGAGAAAGCTTTGCAGCGGGAATGGGACTGGAATCCGCGAATTTCAGTTTGAAGAAAAAGGATGATATTTATTATCTGCGAGTGCGTGGCAGCGGTCATGGTGTGGGATTTTCCCAGTTTGGTGGAAATGAGATGGCAAAAAACGGAAGCAGTGCGGAGGAGATCCTGAAAAAATATTTTCCGGAGATGGAGCTGAAAGCTGAGGATTAAAAAAAGTCAGGCATCCGAAGCAACGTCTGATAAAAAAATATTCAAAAAATGAATAGACAGCCATATTCTGGACACTCTATAGATATAGAAATGGTGACCGAAACGGCAGCTTTACTGTTTTTTCTGTTACTGAAAATGAACATATCAGACAGAGGTGGAAAGAATATGAAAAGTAAAATCGTGAGAGGTATTATCAACGGAGGTGTTCTGGCAGCAGTGGCGGCACTTGGGATTACTGTTTATCAGCTTGGAACAAAGCCCATCGCAGAAAATCCCCAGGAGAAAAATTCTGTACAGGTAGAAGAGACCGGGCTGGAAGAAGAGCTTTCGGACGGGGAAAACGCAGAGGATGCGGCAGCTGCCGGAGATGGCTGGCAGGATGTAGCACAGGATGAGATCTCTGATGGAGAAACCGGAGATGAAGCAGGTCTGTCAGGAGCTTCAGAAGCCGGAGCAGATGGAGTGACAGGAAGCATCCGTGAGACTGCAGGAAGTGGTACAGCCGAAAATGCAGCGGCAGATGCAGATAATGGAAGTGGTACGGAGGATAGGAGCGTGTCTGCGGCAGCAGGTGCAGACAGAAGCCGCACAGATGGCACTGGAAATACAGCAGATAATGCCGGAAATACATCGGCAGAGGGAGCGGTGAATAACGGAGCTGGAGCTTCCACAGATACCGCAGAGACCTCAGCTGTCGGAATTGCGGCACAGGCTTTGGATTTTACGGAGGATTCCATTATGGAATGGCCGGTCAGAGGAACGGTTCTTGTGGATTACAATATGGATGAAACCGTATATTATCCGACTTTGGATCAGTATCGTGTAAGCTCTGCCATTGCTTTGCAGGCAGTGGAGGATGCGCCGGTGTATGCGGCGGCAGATGGTCAGGTGCTTTCTGTTGTACAGGATGCCTGCACGGGAACGACTGTCACTATGGAGCTGGGAAATGGTTATCAGGCAGTATATGGGCAGCTGAAGGACCTTACTGTGGCAGAAGGTGACACAGTAAAGGAGGGCGAAGTGATCGGAAATATCAGCGCACCTACCAAATATTATTCTGTAGAAGGTCCGAATCTTTATTTTGCAATGAAAAAGGATGGCGTGCCGGTAGATCCGTTTGAATATCTGGAATGACAGGGAAAACCGAAAAACAGATATGCCGGGGAAATTTTTGGAAACAGAGTATGGAGGATACGGGATGGGAGGTATATGCATCCCGTATCCTCTGCCTTGTGAAGCATGCTACTGAGAACGGAGTGAACATTAACCCAAAATTTCCATTTATATAGGAAAAGAAGCTTTTTTACCGGAAAGAAACCGTGTATAATCTATATTATAAATATGCATACAAGGACAGATATAACAGGACAAAAGAAGAGGTACATAAGTTATGAACATTAATGAAATAGCCAGGCTTGCCGGAGTTTCCAGAGCTACGGTATCCAGATATCTGAATAATGGATATGTCAGCAGTGAAAAAAAGGAAGTCATCCGCAGGGTGATCCAGGAGACAGGATATCAGCCATCCTCCCAGGCACAGACACTGCGGACCAAAAAAACCAGTCTCATCGGTGTCATCCTTCCAAAGATCAATTCAGATACCATAAGCCGTGAGGTGACAGGGATCAGTGATATTCTTACACGGAGAGGATATCAGCTTATTCTGGCCAATACCAATAATGATGTGGAAGAAGAGCTGAAATACCTTTCTCTGTTTAAAGAACGTCAGGTGGACGGAGTGGTTTTTATTGCTACCATGTTTACCAGAAAGCATAAACAGATGCTGAAGGATTATAAGGTACCGATCGTGATCCTGGGACAGCATCTGGACGGATATCCATGTATTTATCAGGATGATCATAAAGCAGCTTTTCAGGTCACGGAGAAGCTGGCGGAGAAGGGGAAAAAGTTTGCCTATATCGGCGTTACAGATAAGGACGAGGCAGTTGGTGCCTGCAGGAAAAAGGGTTTTATGGATGCTATCCATAAAGCTAAGCTGGAGGTCGTGCCGGAGAGGATGAAGATCGGAAGCTTTACCATGGATTCCGGGTATGAGATGGCGAAGGAGCTTTTTGAGGAGGAGCCTTCCATAGATTCTCTTGTGTGTGCTACGGATACTATGGCGGTGGGAGCCATGACTTATTTGAAGGAGATCGGGCTTCGCATTCCCGAGGATGTTCAGATCGCAGGGATTGGGGATGGAGTTCCGGGTAAGATCGTGGAACCGAAGCTGACAACGGTACATTTTTATTATAAGACCAGCGGAATGGAGGCAGCAGCCATGCTGGCTGATCTTATTGAGAACGATACCGTGATCAGCAAGGAAATAAAAATGGGATGTGAGCTTGTGGAACGGGAATCTCACAGGTAACAGAGAATATCCTCGCAGACAGAGGAAGAAATTATAAGTTATTGTGGAACAGGAGCAGATCTTTTGGGAGAAAAAGACCTGCTTCTTTTTGTGTGGTGCTGTGTTATGGCTGAGCAAACACAGAAAAATGCCAGATTTTTTCTGCGATGTCCTGACTGGTTTGTCTGTTTTGCATCTGTTCTTATGGAATATGTACAATTTTGACTGAAGAAATTTGTGCGATGTTGCGGATTTACAAATAATAATGCAGTAGTTATAATACAAGTAAGATGTGAGAACGATTCCATATAAGAACACAAGCAATAACATAAAACATACCATTGAAAAGTGCTGAAATCATCAAAAAGCTTAAAAAATGGAAAAATTACCGTCCCTTGTATGAATGGATGTATGAAATCAATCTCATAAATAAATGAAAAACAATGGATCAGAGATAATAAATCCCGGGAAGCTGAAGAAAGAACAGACAGATCTGATCCGAAGAAAGGGAAAGAAGAAAGAGATGACTGTCCGGGAACAGTAGCAGAAAAGGAGGAAGGACATGGATTACAGAAAGACAGCACAGGAAATCTATGATCATGTAGGAAAGAAAGAAAACATCATTTCCGCGGCGCACTGTGCAACAAGGCTTCGTCTGGTCATTGCGGATAATGACAAGGCGGATAAGGAATATATAGAGAACATCGACGGTGTGAAGGGCGTGTTTTTCGCACAGGGACAGATGCAGATCATCCTGGGAACAGGAGTTGTAAACAAGGTTTATGATGAATTTATCCAGATCGCCGGAATATCAGAGAGTAGTAAGGATGAGCTTAAGAAGGTGGCAGCATCCAAGGCTAATCCGATACAGAGACTGATCAAGACACTGGGAGATATTTTTGTCCCGATCATCCCAGCTATCGTAGCAAGCGGATTTTTGATGGGAATCATGGAAGCCCTGAACTTTATGGTAAACAACGGCTTCCTGAATATTAACACCAATGGTTCCATTTATGTATTTGCACAGCTTTTCAGCAACACAGCGTATACATTCCTGCCGATCCTTATCGCTTACAGTGGTGCGAAGGTATTCGGTGCCAACCCTTATCTGGGTGCGGTTATCGGTATGATCATGATCCATCCAAATCTGCAGAATGCCTGGACTGTTGCAACAGAGGGTGTGCAGGCAACGCAGAAGGTATGGTTTGGACTTTACTCCATTGACATGGTGGGATATCAGGGACATGTGATCCCGGTTATCATTGCAGTATGGGTACTGGCACAGATCGAGAAAAGACTTCATAAGATCGTACCTGCAATGTTCGATCTTTTTGTAACACCACTTGTCAGTGTTTTTGTAACCGGTTATCTTACACTTTCCATTATCGGACCGATCTTCGTAGCTGTTGAGAACGGACTTCTGGATGGGATCCAGTGGCTGATCGCACTGCCATTTGGAATCGGAAGCTTTATCATGGGTGCCTTTTATGCACCGACTGTTGTTGCCGGTGTTCATCACATGTACACTATCATTGACCTTGGACAGCTGGCCAAATTCGGCGTTACCTACTGGCTGCCACTTGCATCTGCAGCCAACGTTGCACAGGGTGGTGCAGCTCTTGCTGTAGGTCTGAAATCAAAGAACCAGAAGATCAAATCCATGGCTGTTCCGTCTGCTTTAAGCGCATGCATGGGAATCACAGAGCCGGCGATCTTCGGTGTAAACCTCCGTTTCGGAAAGCCGTTTATCATGGGCTGCCTGGGTGGTGCATGCGGAGCGCTTTTTGCCTCCATCACCAGTCTTGGTGCCACAGGAACAGGCGTTACCGGTATCTTCGGAATCCTGCTGTGTTTGAATAACCCGGTTGGTTATATCCTGATGTTTGCCATCGCATTCGGTGTGGCTTTTGTGCTTACATGGATGTTCGGATATAAGGATGAGGTACAGGAAACAGCTGAAAAAAATATTGAAGCAGAGAAAAAATCAGATGCTCCGGCAGAAATTGCCCGGGAGAAAACTTCAGAGACAGGTGCACAGACCCTCTACAGCCCGCTTGAGGGAACTGCGATCCCGCTTTCAGAAGTAAAGGATGCGACCTTTGCATCAGAAGTCCTTGGAAAGGGCATGGCAGTGATTCCGTCCAAAGGTGAAGTAAAAGCACCCTGTGACGCTACGGTTTCTACAATTTTTGACACAAAGCATGCCATCGGGCTTGCGACAGAAAGTGGTCTGGAGCTGCTGATCCATATCGGAGTTGACACCGTTGAGCTTGGCGGTAAATTCTACACCGCTCATGTAAAGGACGGCGACGTGGTCAAAAAAGGCCAGACACTGATCACCTTTGATATGGATGCCATCAGGGCAGCCGGCTACGATGTGACCACACCGTTGATCGTAACCAATACCGATGATTATGAAGAAGTAAAAATGCTTGCAGAAGGAACAGTAAATAATGGTTCTGAAGTACTGGAGGTTAAATAAATGAGTTCTCTGACCAAGGTCCTTGCGGAGGAAGTTCGAAAAATCGAGGAAACGGCAGCAGTAGGAAGGGCAATGCAGACAAACCGTCTGACCCATCATCTGATGCCGCCTGTGGGATGGCTCAATGACCCGAACGGATTATGCTGGTACAAGGGAAGATATCATGTGTTTTTCCAGTATTCTCCGTTTGAGGCCAACGGTGGACTGAAATTCTGGGGACATTACTCCAGTGAAGATATGATCAGCTGGAGATATGAAGGGGTTCCGCTTCTGCCGGACAGCATTTATGACTGTCATGGTGTTTACTCAGGCTCTGCCATTGCGGAGAAAGATAAGCTTCATCTTTTCTACACAGGAAACATCAAGATGGATGGAGATTATGATTATATCAATAACGGAAGACAGTCCAGCACTCTTCATGTGGAGAGTGCGGACGGCCTTCATTTCGGAACAAAGGAGGTTGCAGTTTCCTGTGAGGATTATCCGGAGAATTACACCTGCCACATCCGTGACCCGAAGGTCTGGAAGGAGGGGGAAGAGTACCGGATGATCCTTGGCGGCCGTCAGAAAAGCGACCAGGGCGCTGTACTTTTTTACAGATCCGAAGATCTGAAGAACTGGAAATTTGACAGTGAGCTTACTACGGAGAAGACATTCGGATACATGTGGGAGTGCCCGGATTTTTTCACTCTTGAGGGACAGGAGGTGCTTTCTGTATCGCCCCAGGGACTGACCAGAGAAGAGTTCCGTTTTCAGAACATCTATCAGTCCGGATACTTTATCCTGAAGGATGGAAAGCCGGAGGAAAAAGCTTTCCGGGAATGGGATCACGGCTTTGATTTCTATGCACCCCAGACATTCCAGGATGGAAAGGGCAGGCGGATCCTGATCGGCTGGATGGGAATGCCGGATGCAGATGAGGAGTATGTGAATCCTACAGCAGAGAGCGAAGGCTGGCAGCATTGCCTGACTGTTCCAAGGGAAGTTACGTATAAAAACGGAATGCTTTATCAGTATCCGGTGGAAGAACTGAACGGGCTGAGAAAGACTGGCGTTTCTGTCAGCGGTTCCAGTGCGGAGATTCCGGTGAATGGACCGTTTGATCTGGATGTTCAGGTAAAAGGTGAGCAGGGTAAAGTGAGCCTTGGGGAAAATCTCTTCCTGGAATATCAGGACGGAGATGTGATCTTAACTCTCTCCGAGAAGGCCGGTGCCGGACGTAAAGTACGTAAGGCGCATGTTCCGTCTGGTGTGATCGAAAGCATCAGAGTTCTTGCGGATACTACAGCTGTGGAAATCTATGTGAATGGCGGAGAGGTTGTTTTCTCTTCCAGATATTATCCGGAAACGCAGGAACAGACTGTGAAGGTGGAGGCTGTGGAGTGTGATGGGAAGATTTATATGCTGAAGAATTATGTGATGGTGTAGGCTGGGCTTATTGATCGTGAAATACAGCAAGATCAGAATACGAATACCTATAGAGCAGCTATGCAGTGAATTCCATATTCACAGAAATAAGAAATGACCGTATAATAAAGCAGGTGGGAAAATCCGCAGCCGGAATCCCAGCCTGCTTTATCTTTGTTATAAGTGAAATACATGAATTGTGCCGGCTGCTTGAGTATAGAAGGATGGCTGCTGAAGAAATGTTGGTGGCTGTCTTTACATAGAAAGAATGCGGCCGACTGGATGTTTGTTTTACAGGAGAGGAAATATCACGGAAGACAGATCACACTGTCCAGAAAAGTGTTCAGATATTTGTTTTACAGGAAGGCAAATATCAGGGTTGATGTTACTGAAGATGTACTGGCATTTGGCATTGTATTGCATAAATTTTTTACAGAAGAGGAAACGGACATGAACTATACATACATCGTACAGTGTGCGGATGGCACGCTCTACACCGGCTGGACAAACTGCCTTGTCAGGCGGATGAAAGCCCATAATGAAGGCAAAGCAGGCGCCAAATATACCCGGGCCAAAAGGCCGGTGAAGCTGGTGTATTACGAAGGCTTTGCCACAAAGGAGGAGGCCATGAGCCGGGAGTACCGGATCAAGCAGCTGACCAGGGAGAAGAAGCTGGAGCTGATGAAATTCTGAATGTCGATAAGCATTTCGATATTTCAAGTGACTTCAAAGATGTGGAGCATTATGCAGCGTAATTGAAAGATAAGGATATGTGTTCTGCTGAATCTTATTGGTACCTCAACATAACAACTGAATCAAAGGTATCCCCATTGTCGATCCACTGACAGCTGCCATCATTTTTTTCACAGATATCTTCAATTATGGACAGGCCGAATCCATGGTTGAGGATATCTTTTTTTGATGTTTTGTGGTTGAATGGTCGTGCCGGATCTTTGCTGTTTTGCATGTGGACAGTAAGAAAACCGGCGGACATTTTTGATGTTACAGAGATAAACAGCGATTCAGAACCGGAAGCGCTGCAGCTTTCTATTCCATTATCCAGCAGGTTGAAAAATATACTGCTCAGTTCCGAAGAGGGAATATTGGATTTCTCCGGAAGAAGAACCTCGTAGGTAACTTTGATATTTTTCTGCATGGCAAGAAATCTTTTGTCCGCAAGGATGGCGTTGATCAGGCTGTCCTGACAGATGGGATGGAAACGTTCTCTCTGAAAATCATCGGTTATGGCAGGCAGGTAGTCCTGGATCTTATTATATTCGTTCGTTTTCAGGTAATTCTGAAGTGTCTGCAGTTTCCGGATGGTAGCCTGTTGGAACGCCAGAGTCTCCTGCTTTCTGGAAACAAACAGCTGCTCCTGTTCTTTCTGTAACTGTTCCTGCTTCTGAAGAGCCTGAAATTTTGCCTCTTCCTGAGCATTTTTGAGCGATCGTCTGGCAAGAAGGTAGATCCTGCGGTAAGTGAGGGCCAGAAAAAAGAGAAGCATTATCTGGCAAAACAGAGCATATTCCTGTAGCAGAGCTCCCAGGAAAAGAGATGCCTGAACACAGAAAAGTTCTATAAAAAGAATAGTAAAGCCTCGTTTCATAAAGTCCTCTTTTCCGGCGGAAGTTCTGAAAGAATTGTTTCTAGATATACATCTGCCTCAAGATATTTTTGGGTGCGGATCAGATAATTCAGTGAAAAGAGATGGTTTTCCATATCGTGATTCCATTTTCGCACAAATTGATATTCTTGTTCCATTTCGGTTGTATATTCCAGCTGTTTCTGAAGAAAACTCATCTGCTGAACCAACAGTTCGTGTCTTTTTTCTCTGAGAGAAATGTTGTGAAAAGCCCTGGCTATGATCAGACAGCAGAGAAGATTGAGAAACCAGTACAATACGATCAGCCATTTTAACAAATGTAGCAAGAATTCTCCCACCTCTTCAGGTGGTGAGATGAATTGCACATCTGAGCATATCTGCTCAAA
>PPYF01188394.1_pt1 | contig 15804 bp, 13 predicted proteins | sample 1559871 | NCBI WGS metagenome assembly PPYF01 (sample SAMN08240021, study PRJNA423297) | Human gut metagenome, whole genome shotgun sequencing project. | reverse complement strand
CCGCCGATGGCCCCACCGATAAAGCTGACCTGCGCAATATCCGTATCGTGCACCGTAACGGCAACACCGCCAACGTCAGTAAACTGGATCTCTCGGTGTACTTTGAAACCGGCGATGAGAGCCTGCTGCCAAAAGTGGTCACCGGCGACTCGATTTATATTCCAGAAAAAGATCGGCTCTGGCTCGATACCAGCAAAGAGTCGACCGTGCGCATCATGGGGGCGATCGGCAAGCCAGGGCGCTATCGGTTTAATGAAAGCATGACCCTGCTGGACCTACTTGCAGAAGCCGGCGGCCCCACCAGCTCAGCCTATGTGCAAAAAATTATCGTCGCCAATTTATCGGAAAGCGGCAAAAACGATCAGGCGCGTACCTTCGATCTCCTGAGCTTTATGCAGCAGCCTGATTACAGCCGTCTGCCAATCCTGCGTGCGGGCGATACGGTGTATATACCGGATACCAAAGACAGTAATTGGTCGATATTTATGGATGGCATGCGCGATGTCTTTACCATGCTCTCGGTGGTGACCTTACTGATCAAGATCTGAGGAGCGCGCCATGAATACCAGCGAATACCACAAAGAGATCGATATCCTGTTTGACCGAACACAGGCCAAAGGTATTCGCTCGCTGGCTATTACGTCATCGGTACACCAAGAAGGTGTGTCCAGTACCGCACTGGCCTTGGCGCAACGTGGTGAGCAAGCGGGGTTGAATGTCTTGCTGCTAGAACTCAACACCAGCTCGCCGATCCTCCCTAACCTGTATCCGGGGATAATTAGCAAAAATTTCCCCGATATTTTCCGGATCTCCGCCTATTTTTCCTGTGCCAGTACCGTAGTACACACCGCACTAAGTGATATCTGGCAGCGCAAAAACTTTATTGCCTTTTTGCAAACTCAGCGTGAACTGTATGACCTGATCATTGTGGATGTTCCGCCAGTCACCAGTGATGAAACCAAATATCTACCCAGCGAGATCATCTGCTCCTGCTGTGATGCCACCTTGCTCTGTGTCTTGTTCTCACGCACGCAAGAGTCGGATGTAAAAAGCGCCCTGAAAAAGCTGCATCACACGGAAACCCATATTTTGGGTTATATTGCCAATGATTGTTTTAATCCACCACTGGCCGATGAGCTGATCCGCGAAACATTCCGGTTAGAAAGCTATGCTCCGGGGTTGATGGCACGTTTGCGTCGCCGACTCAGTAAATCCCATCTCCTTTCCCTGCGCATATAGGTTCAGCTATGAAACCGCATGAGTGGACATTTAAAAAACCGGCGACACTGGCTGCAATCCGTGAGTTACGCTCGCATGTGAATGCCGTGTTGAGTCGCCATAATGTGGCAGTCCAAGAGAGTCAGCACTGGCTACTGGCGGTATCGGAGTTAGGCACCAACATCGTTAAACACGCGACACCGGCAGCCAGCTATATCCTGCTGACCCTCTGTCTGACGCCCGAGGGGTGGAGTTTACGTTTTGAGGATGATGGTGGTGCGACTCAAGCACACACCGAGCCGAGTGCGCTTCCCGACGAGCTCAGTGAAAGCGGTTACGGCATTGCCGTGATCCGCACCTTGTTTGCAAGGGTAGATTATCAACATACCGCGGACGGTCTCAATTTATTGGTAGTCGCCGCACCATTTTGTGCCCAGAAAAAACCGGTGATTGTGGTGGTGGATGATGACCCCGTGATCCGGCGGTTGATCCTAAGCTACCTAGAACATGAATACACCTGCGTGCCCTTTTCTGCCGCCGAAGATGCCATCCCCTATATTCTCGGTAATCAAGTAGACTTGATCCTCTCAGACATTGCTATGCAAGGCATGGACGGCCTGAGCCTGCGCAAAAATCTTTCTGGCCAACTAGAAACCGATATTTTGCCGTTTGTGTTTATTACCGGTGATGACAGCGGCCATGTTCGGCAAACCGCCGCGCGACTCGGGGTGGATGACTATCTGGTTAAACCGGTAAAAAAAGCGGCGCTGCTGGATATTGTCTCGCGAGTATTACAACGCAGTTTGCACCTGAAAAACCGCATCAGCCAACGGTTAGACCCGAAGGTGACTGCTGGCTTACGCCCGTCTCTACCCAGCCAAATAGGAAGTTACCGCTTGGCGGTAGAAAGTCGGGTAGCCTCAGCGGGCGGTGGCGATTATCTGCTGCACAATCACTCGTTGCTGCTACTTGGCGATATTATGGGGCACGGGGAACAGGCCAAATTCTTTGCCTATGCCCATGCCGGTTATTTTCGCGGGCTGATTTGCGGGCTGTATAAAAATGAAGGCGTGGATATTTTGCTTAATAGCCTGTCACAAAGCATGCTCAATGACAGCCTACTGAGCGGCGCGTTAACCACCTGCATTGCCGCAGAACTGGGTGAGCAGAGTGTTTCTCTGGCCTGTGCCGGTCATCCGCGACCTTGGCTAATTCAACCTGACAAAGTAGAGATATTGCCGATCACCGGCATGTTGGCTGGCATTGCGGAGGATACGCGTTATAGCAAGCTGGAGCTGACGCTCGCCGCCGGTGAACGGCTGATGCTGTACACCGACGGTTTATTGGAATCGCGCAGCCAAACCCGTGCTCAACTGTATCACCATGAACTCGAACAGCTACTTTTAGCCACGCTCTCGCAACCAATTGAGCAAGCCGCGCGGGCGATCGCGCAGTGGTTTGATCATCTGCACGGTGGCACGCCAGAAGATGATATGACGGTGGTGCTGATCGAGCACGTATCAACGGCCTAATCACGTAGGCCGCTGTCACTAAGAACTAAAAGTTTAGGCATTCTGTTTAATGCACCTGACTTACATGCAGGCGATTTGCTGCATTGAGCGCACGGTTGAGTGCAGGGCTTAGTGCTCCGCTTTTTGTGCCTGGTATGCACCAACACCGGTAAGTTTGCGCACGGGGATAGGTTTACCCTCCGTTACAAAGACCCACGCCTCACCCGGGTTTTCATTTAAAAACCATGACAACTGACGGGTGGTTGAGAATAACCCATAATCAATCACCATCGGCGCGCAAGGCGGTAGCATGCCATCTTGGTTGCGCATAGACTCCAGCGGCTGCTTAATCCACACATCTGGCGCGACCGCCATTTCGACTTGCACGTCTTGTGTGTCATGCACACTGATGCGCATCGGCTGCGGTTCGGCATTGGGCCACATAATCTGATACTCCCCCGCGAGCCAAGCACAAGAATTCGATTGCGTTTTAGCCTGAACCGACACACTCACACTGACACCAATAACTATCGCGCATAATTCGCGCCATCCTAGCCGAACCATTATTGTGCATCCTTTATGTTAGCGCCGATTATGTTAGTGCCGATGTGGTAGCGGCAATAGCCGCCGTCTTCATCGGTAACAATCAGCTCATCGCCCTTCTCATTGAGCATCACGTTCTGCCGAACGCCGCTAGCCGCACTACAGGAGGCAAAGTAGCGCCGTTTGCCGCTATCCACATCTAGCCAAAAAATATGATCGGGGTTGCTCCACTGCTCATCTGGATAGGTGCCTGCCAGAATGCGCCCGTCTGCCGACATCACCAACGTATGGCCGATCACTTCATCCGGAATGGCGATTTGCCGTTTACCGCGCGTGACTATCTGCCGCTCGGTATTACCGCTTAGCAGCGATTGTCCATCCGATGATAATTCGATTATGACCAGATCTTGTGGTTTAACGCCGTCCGGTTTAGGCACCGGTACTGCGGTTTGCCCAGTACGGCTGAGCATGGCGATTGGCCCTTGCTCTTCACTCCACGCCTGCCAGATTAGGGCTTTCGATAAGGACCCATAGCCCAAGAACCAGCCGTCATCGGCAACGGTTTCAGTCTGACCAGCAGCATCACGGCGCAGTAAACGCGTCTTGAGTTGTGAATGTTGGTCAGTCTCACTCAAGCCGGCCAAACGGGTCAATTGATCGCCAAATGCCTGCCATTTTTCAGGATTTTCCGTATCGGCGTTACTGATATACAACGCCCGCGCAGCAGGATGGTAGCCGTGCGTTGCATCCCAGATCCAACCGCGGACATAGTCTGATTTGCCATAAGTATAACCGGCGGCCTTTTTCCCATCTTGGCTGATGGCAAAGGCCCCACCGCCTTGGCTGCCGGGCAAATCAGCCGGTAATTGGCCGAATTGGTGATGCCGATGTAATAACGCCCGATCGGCCACGTAGGCATCCACGATCACCTCAGTACCATCAGCCGAGATCGCCCGCGGCACAACGTGCTCGGGTGGCAATACGGTTAAGCCGCGCTCTTGATGCCAAATAAAACCTTGTGGCACCGCGGTGGCCGATTTGGCTAACAACCAGCCCCCAATGGTGGCACCCGTGGCATCCATGGCGGTGACTGCCGAAAAACGCGCCATGTCATCGGGGATCAGTTTTTGGCGATGCCCTTCGGCATTCATCCGCAGTGCATCCAATGAGCCGTGCGAGCCCGCCGTTAGCGCCAATACTTGTCCGTTTTGTGAAAAAAAGATCTGTTTCAGATTGGCATAGGTAAAGCCTGTCAGTGGGACACTGCGATTTGACTGCTGCCACCTTCCGCCGTGGAATGCACTGAGCTTATCGCCATAGCGCCATGCCGTCGGCAACAGCTCATCTAGCATGGCATTCAGCTCTTCTATACGAGACTCTTCCATGCCAGCAGCTATACCGGCAAAAGCGGCAGACAGAGACTCCTCGGGCGCTGATTCGCCCGAGGAGGCCAAAGCATTTGCAGTCTCACCCGTAACCGGAGGGATGGTGCGCAGTAACAGGCTCTGGCCATTAGCCGACAGCTTAACGACATGCTCAGGCCCTTGTGACTGAATCAGAATCAATGATTTCGACGCCGTCTTGGTCGCGGCCTTTTCTTTGGTTAACGCCTGCTCTTGCCGAAGCTCAGCCAAGCCTTCTTCGGTCAGCACATCTTCCAAACGGATGACGTTGGAGGATTCCGACGCCCATACCGAGGACACCCATCCGCTCGCAGAGGCAGACAGACCGGCACTCATGAGCAAAACACGCCATAGCGTGCGGCGATAGAAGGTTACTGAACGGGAAGCGGCAAAACACGCCCCCAGTAAACGCGAGGATACAGGCATACATCATCCATAATGATTACAACGTAGCGAGTGTCACAGTGTAACCTGCTGAGACTTGAGCGCAATCAAATGCATATGCGTAAGTTCACAACAAATGACTAGCAGCGATAATCGGGCCGCCAGCGGGAGATTTCTTGTCCATTTTCATAGCGCGATTGCTGCCATAACGAGCCATCTGGGTGATACCAACACTCCAAGACCATTTTATTGGCAGCAAAGAGCATATAACGGCGCAGGTGTGGGCTATCTTCTGCCACATAGTCATACATACACAGACGCTCTCCGCTGTCACTGTATTCACTGCACGAAGTCAATCCGCCTTGTTGGCCATACTCCATCCAGTCGCCAACAGGCTGGCCAGCGCGATATTGACCAATCGATTGTAAACGGCCATCAGGATAGAAATAGCGCTCCACGCCCTCTTCACGCCCTTGTGAATCAAAGGTTACCTCAGAGAGTAACGCGCCGCAGGGGTGAAAAAACTGCCACGGGCCAATACGCGTACCGTCAAGACATTCGCCACGGCCAAAGAGGATGCCTTTTTCGAACAATTCCGCAGTACCGGTATAGCGCTGCATATTTTTCAACGTACCGGTATACACCACAATTTTATTGCTGCGAGCAGTCCATTTTATGGGGGTTGACATACAGACGTTCACCCTCTGAGAGCTTGAGATAAAGCGGTCATTCCAACGCTAGCCGGTCATGATGCCAAGCATTGGAGGTTAAAATAAAACGCCATATCACCGATTACTCAGGATATGGCGTTATTCATTACACACATTACGCAGGAAAATACGCCCACACAGTAATGTAATTCACAATTGTACCGTCAACCGCCGCAAACCAGATACTTAGCGGCTAACGGCCCAGTTTAATTCAACGCATTAATCAGCAAGATTTGTTGTTGAACGGCTTGCTTATCGCCCTCATTTTTAGCGGATTTGAGCTGGGAGTCCAGTTGCTTCAGGGCGGCCGCTTTTGCTGTTGCATCGGCAAACAAATAAGGCTTCACATTAATCGATGCTGTATTGGTATAACGCCCGTTTTCCAGTGATGGCACCTGAATTTCACCGCGGTTGAGCATATCGCGCACAATTGCCCGCTCGCGTTCATAACCAGATAAACCTTGCAATGACCAACGTTGCTGCGGTTTTCCTTGATACTGGCCCTGCTTGACCTCTTCCAGATAGCGAATAGTCAAATTACGGATCGTGCCTTGCTCTTCACCAAAAGCCGATTCGGTATCAAAAATCACTGGGAAGGATTTACCCTGCAATGGACCACCTTTTTTAGTCAGATGCCCCATGCGATAGCTATTCATCCCCAAGCGAATTTCAGTATCTGGCTGCACCACAGTGCCATCCGCCAGTTTCAGATTGGTGATCCGCTGTCCGACCGGTTGACGCAAATCGATGGTATAGGTCACGCCAGCGAAAAAGTCATTGGTGGAGTATTTTGATGAACGACGCGCAGGATTAAAGCTATATGTCACATCACCGTCTTGCACCGGATTAAAATAATCGGCGACCCATTCCATATACGCTTTCAGATCGGCGCCTGTCATCTGGTATACCGTAATTTCACCGCCGGCATATTGATAGTTATAGGCAATGTCTTTGGCTTTAATCGGCCCCACATTTAAGCGCGCTTTATCGTTATCAATCCCCAAGGCGATCACATTGGCTTTCGGCGCATAATAAAATGCCGCTTCTTGGAATAAGGCACTGATCCCTGAGTCTTGAACTTGTACTTGTGGGATCCCTTTTACTTCATCTTTAGGTACCAAATCACTACCGGAAAGCTGTGCGACCACACGATTGGCATTCTCCCGTAATTTTTTATGATACGGCGCATACAGGCTTTCCAACGATTTGTCTGATGCCAGATCTTTAATCTTGTAGGTATAACTGTCTTTATCGATCAGCGTATATTTGCCGTTTTTCTCTTCAAATTTCAGATCAATGCGCGACAACGCACGACCATATTTATCCGGTTCGGTAATGATCACGCCATTGACCACCGCTTTATCGACCCGCACATGCATATGTCCGGCGACAATTGCGGCTAATTCTGGATTCCCTTTGGCAATATCGGTCACACTGGTATCGGCAATGTCATTTTCATTATCCAGCCCCATGTGTGCCACCAGCACAATCGCATCCACTTGGTCTTTAATCTTAGCGATGGTCTTGCGGACTTCTTGCGTAGGATTGGTAAATGTCACGCCGCCCAGACGGTCACTGCCTTCAGCAAAATGCGCCGTCATAGGGGTATCCATGCCAATAACGCCAATTTTTACGCCTTGCCGCTCAATAATGGTATAGGCCGGTAAAAATGGATTGCCATCAGCGCGCTTGATATTGCCACCCAGCGATTGGCCTTTGAATTGATCGAGCGAGGTTTTTAATACCGGTAAACCAAAATCAAATTCATGGTTTCCTAATACCCACACATCGTAATTAAGGGCATTAAAACCCAACATCATGGGTGAAACAGGTTCATTCTTGAACGTTTCGACAAAATTGCCCTGAATGGTATCGCCGGCATCCACCAAAATAACATTCGGTAGACTCTGACGTATTTCATTAATTTTGGTCGCAATTTGGCTTAGGCTACCCGCCAAATTGGCCTGATCAGCCGCATAGTCCCACGGCACAAAATGCCCGTGCAGATCAGAGGTGCCCAAAATACTAACTTCACGAATATCGCCATCCGCGGCAAGAACAGAGTAAGAGGAGGCTAACAGGAATAACCCTGCCACTGCTTTTAATTTCATTATAGTAATCGTAATTATTATGTGATTAATCGGAGTGGATAAGCTTACGCCTGCGATAGCCGATGGTCTGTGACCAGTGCAAACTATTTTGCAAGCCTTTACCATCAAACCACATCAAAGCGTGATATTCATCACCGATGATATTACCGCTCACCACGGCATTATCTGCGCTGAGCAATAGAAAAGAGTGAGTTTTCCGACCAGAACCACACGTTATTTTCACGCCACCCCAATAGCTTCCTCGCAGATTTAACACCCGCGCAAACATTGTGGTATTATTGCAACGTACCGCGCTGTCGTCAGGAGATGACCTGATATCGCTCGCAGCGCGGACGCGACAGGGATACGTTGCCGCAACATCACTTCATCTGCTACGCGAAGGTGTTTCCCCAACCTATCCCTCTGAAAACGCAAACTAAAAACGACCCTATAACCATTGCTTGATTACAACCGCAAGGAGAATCCCGTGCGAGTCAGCAGAAGACAATTCTTCAAGATCTGCGCTGGCGGTATGGCGGGTACTACGGTTGCGGCACTCGGGTTTGCCCCCGATGTAGCCCTCGCGGAAACGCGGCAGTACAAACTGCTGCGGGCGCGCGAAACCCGTAATACCTGTACCTACTGTTCGGTGGGATGTGGCTTACTGATGTATAGCCTCGGGGATGGCGCCAAAAACGCCAAAGAGACCATTTTCCATATCGAAGGGGATCCGGATCATCCAGTCAACCGTGGGGCACTGTGCCCGAAAGGGGCTGGCTTGGTCGATTTCATTCACAGTGAAAGCCGCCTGCAATATCCGGAGTACCGCGCGCCGGGCTCGGATAAATGGCAGCGGATCAGCTGGGATGACGCCTTTACCCGCATTGCGCGCCTGATGAAGGCTGACCGCGATGCCAACTTTATTCCGACCAACGCCGATGGCGTTACGGTCAACCGCTGGCTGACCACAGGTATGTTATGTGCCTCGGCGGCCAGTAATGAAACCGGTTATTTAACCCAGAAGTTTAGTCGTGCGCTCGGCATGTTAGCCGTCGATAACCAAGCACGTGTCTGACACGGACCAACGGTAGCAAGTCTTGCTCCAACATTTGGTCGCGGTGCGATGACCAACCACTGGGTAGATATCAAAAACGCCAACCTAATCGTGGTGATGGGCGGTAATGCGGCAGAAGCGCATCCGGTGGGATTCCGCTGGGCGATGGAAGCCAAGATCCACAATAATGCCAAAATTATTGTGATCGACCCGCGTTTTACCCGTACAGCGTCGGTGGCCGATTTCTATACCCCGATCCGCTCGGGAACCGACATTGCGTTCCTGTCCGGCGTGATTTTGTACCTGATGAACAACCACAAGATCAATCAGGAATATGTCAACGCCTATACCAACGCCAGCTTGCTGGTGCGTCCTGACTTTGGCTTTGAAGATGGCCTGTTCACCGGCTATGACGCGGAAAAACGCAAATACGACAAATCCACGTGGGCCTACCAGTTGGATGAGAACGGCTTTGCCAAGCGCGATCCTTCCCTGCAAGATCCGCAGTGCGTCTGGAATCTGCTCAAGCAGCACGTCAGCCGCTATACGCCTGAAGTCGTCAGTAATCTGTGCGGTACGCCGAAAGAGGATTTCCTCACCGTCTGCCAGCTGATTGCCGAAACCAGCGCCAAAGACAAAACCGCCTCATTCCTGTACGCCCTCGGGTGGACTCAGCACTCTATCGGTGCGCAGAACATCCGTACCATGGCGATGATCCAGCTGTTGCTGGGTAACATGGGGATGGCCGGTGGCGGCATTAACGCGCTGCGTGGTCACTCCAACATTCAAGGCTTGACTGACTTAGGCTTGCTGTCGCAAAGCCTACCGGGTTACTTGACCCTGCCGTCAGAAAAGCAGCCGGATCTGCAAACCTATCTCACCGCCATGACCCCGAAACCGCTGCTCGAAGGTCAGGTGAACTATTGGGGTAACTATCCGAAATTCTTCGTCAGCCTGATGAAGAGCTTCTATGGCGATAAGGCCCAACCGGAAAACAGCTGGGGCTATGACTGGCTGCCGAAGTGGGATAAAGGCTACGACGTACTGCAGTATTTCGAGATGATGTCGCAAGGTAAGGTCAACGGCTATCTGTGCCAAGGCTTTAACCCGGTGGCCTCGTTCCCGAATAAAAACAAAGTGGTAGCCTCACTGTCGAAGCTGAAATATCTGGTGATCATTGATCCGTTAAACACCGAAACCGCCAATTTCTGGCAAAACCACGGTGAGTTTAATGACGTCAATCCCGCGGATATTCAAACCGAAGTGTTCCGCCTGCCATCAACCTGCTTTGCCGAAGAAAATGGCTCGATCGTCAACTCAGGTCGCTGGTTACAGTGGCACTGGAAAGGCGCCGATGCTCCGGGCGAAGCGCTGGGCGATGGAGAGATCTTAGCCGGTCTTTTCAGCACCTTGCGTGAGCTGTACGCCAACGAAGGTGGCGCATTGCCGGAACAAGTGCTGAACATGAGCTGGAATTACCTGCAGCCGCATAATCCGCAAGCCGAAGAAGTGGCGATGGAGAACAACGGCAAGGCACTGGCCGACCTGCGCGATGCCGATGGCAACGTGATCGTGAAAAAAGGCCAACAGCTTTCCAGCTTCGCCCAATTGCGCGATGACGGCAGCACCAGTAGCGGTTGTTGGATCTTTGCCGGTAGCTGGACGCCAGAAGGTAACCAGATGGCACGGCGCGATAACGCCGATCCGTCAGGGCTCGGTAACACTCTCGGCTGGGCGTGGGCATGGCCGCTGAACCGCCGTATCCTGTATAACCGCGCCTCGGCCGATCCGGCGGGGAAACCGTGGGATCCGAAGCGTAAGCTGATCAGCTGGAATGACGGTAAGTGGACCGGTATTGATATCGCCGACTACTCCACCGCCGCACCGGACAGCGGTGTCGGGCCATTCATCATGCAACCGGAAGGCTTAGGCCGTCTGTTTGCGCTGGATAAAATGGCTGAAGGCCCGTTCCCTGAGCACTATGAGCCGTTTGAAACGCCACTCGGCACCAACCCGCTGCACCCGAATGTGGTGTCAAACCCAGCGGCACGGGTGTTCAAAGACGATTTAGCGGCCATGGGCAGTGCCAAGGAGTTCCCATTCGTGGCCACGACCTATCGCCTAACCGAACACTTCCACTACTGGACCAAGCATGCGCGTTTGAATGCCATCATCCAGCCTGAGCAGTTCATCGAAATTGGTGAAACACTGGCCGCGAAAAAAGGCATTCAACACGGGGATACAGTGAAAGTCAGCTCCAACCGAGGCTATATCAAGGCCAAGGCGGTGGTGACCAAGCGTATTCGCACCTTGCAGGTCAACGGCCAAGAGGTGGATACCATCGGTATTCCGATCCACTGGGGCTTTGAAGGGGTCGCCAAGAAAGGCTTTTTGGCTAACACCCTGACGCCGTTTGTCGGGGATGCCAATACCCAGACGCCGGAGTTCAAAGCATTTCTGGTTAACGTAGAAAAGGTGTAACGGAGGAGTCTTATGTCATTGCAATCTCAAGACATTATCCGGCGCTCCGCCACCAGCTCTCTCACGCCACCGCCGCAGGTGCGTGATAACCAGCAGGAAGTGGCGAAGCTGATTGATGTCTCCACTTGTATCGGCTGTAAAGCCTGTCAGGTGGCATGTTCCGAGTGGAACGACATCCGCGATGAAATCGGCAGTAACGTCGGCGTGTACGATAACCCTGCCGATTTGAGTGCCAAATCGTGGACGGTGATGCGTTTTTCCGAAACTGAGCAAAACGGCAAACTGGAGTGGCTGATCCGTAAAGACGGCTGCATGCACTGCGCCGATCCGGGCTGCCTCAAGGCGTGCCCATCGGAAGGGGCAATCATCCAGTATGCTAACGGCATCGTGGACTTTCAGTCTGAGCAATGCATTGGCTGCGGCTACTGCATTGCCGGCTGTCCGTTCAATATTCCGCGCATGAATAAGGAAGATAACCGCGTCTACAAATGCACCTTGTGTGTCGACAGGGTTAAAGTCGGCCAAGAGCCCGCGTGTGTGAAAACCTGCCCGACCGGCGCGATTCACTTTGGCAGCAAAGCCGAGATGCAAGAGCTGGCGGCCCAGCGCGTGGCCGAGCTCAAATCGCGTGGTTATGCCAATGCTGGATTGTACGATCCGCAAGGTGTAGGCGGAACCCACGTGATGTATGTGCTGCACCATGCTGACCAGCCGACGCTGTATCACGGCTTGCCGGAAAATCCGCAAGTCAGTGAGGCGGTGAAGTTCTGGAAAGGGGTATGGAAACCGTTGGCCGCGATCGGCTTTGCGGCGGCATTTGCTGCCAGTATCTTCCACTATGTTGGCGTAGGCCCTAACCGCGTCAGCAAGAAAGAAGAGGACGAAGCCGAGCACGACCTGCAGCAACCACCGCAGGATCAAGCCCATGACAGCACCTCCGAAAGCCTTAAAAAATCGGAGACACCGTCTAGCGAGCACAAGGAGGACAAGCCATGAGTGAGCCGCGCACCATTTTGCGCTACAGCGCGCCGGAGCGGATCAACCACTGGGTAGTGGCCTTCTGCTTTGTGCTGGCGGCAATCAGTGGATTGGGCTTGCTGTTCCCGTCCTTTAACTGGTTGATGTCTATCTTTGGCACCCCACAACTGGCTCGCATCATGCACCCGTTTATCGGTGTGTTTATGTTTGTGGCATTTAGCCTGATGTTTTTCCGCTACTGGCAGCATAACCTCATCAATAAAGAGGATTTGCGCTGGGCGAAAAACATTCATCGTATTGCGATGAATCAGGAAGTGGGTGACACCGGCCGCTACAACTTCGGACAGAAGTGTGTATTCTGGCTGGCTATCGGCAGTCTGGTGTTATTGCTGGCCAGTGGCATTGTGATCTGGCGGCCTTACTTTGCGCCGTCGTTCCCTATCCCGCTAATCCGTCTGGCGTTGCTGGTGCATTCACTGGCGGCGGTGGGACTGATGCTGGTGATCATTATCCACGTTTATGCGGCATTGTGGGTAAAAGGGACATTGACCGCGATGGTGGAAGGCTGGGTGAGCGTGGGTTGGGCCAAAAAGCACCATCCACGCTGGTTCCGTGAATGGAAACAAAAGCAAGCCGGACAAGACACGCGCCGTGATGCCTCTTGAGGCATATACCGCTGCATGTCAGTCACCCATTCTCTGACATACTTGATGACATAACAGGACTCTGTTTTTCATGACAATTCGCATCCTTTCTCAGGAAGAACTGAGTACGGAGCGCGGTAAAACCTCAACGGTGGGCCAGATCCCACCGTTGCTTTTCTCCGCCCCCGCTCATCTGTACCGCCGCCGTGCCGAACGTCTTAGCGCACTGGCGGTGAAACACCCCTTTGGGGATTATCTACGCTTTGCGGCCACACTGGCCAATGCGCAGCACCATGCCCAGCATGACCATCCGCTACCGGAGGGCGAACGTCAGCAACTGGCGCATGCTCTCGCGGCGCAGCAAGCTGCGGCGACTGACAACTTGTTAATTTCGCCTGCGCGCGCCAACGCACGCCGCGCACCGCTGGCCCATTTGCCACGACTGGGCGCTGATCTTGACCCGCGTGATGAAAGCAACCCCCATCGCCATTGGCAGCAATTGCTGCATGCCATCATTGCCGAGTTATTGCCGCAAGCCGATGAACCGGTGCGCAGCGTACTGGAAAATCTGGCTAAAACCTCAGCCGGTGAGCTAGATACCTTAGCATCCGCCCTGCTGGAGTATGACTTCAACGTGGTCGGCAGCGATAAAGCGCCCTTTATCTGGGCCGCGCTCGGGGTGTATCGCGCCCAGTGCGCCGCCGCGCTCAGCAGTCTAGGCCAAGCACAAGCCGATTACGGTGAGGCTCGTCAGCATTGTCCGGTGTGTGGCTGTGTTCCGGTCTGTGGCGTCGTGCATCTGGGGACACACGCCGGACTACGTTATCTGCACTGCGCACTGTGTGAATCCGAATGGCATGTGGTGCGAGTCAAATGCAGTAATTGTGAGCAAACCGGTAAGCTGGATTACTGGTCACTCGACAGTGAACAGGCGGCGGTGAAAGCCGAAAGCTGTGGCGATTGCGGTAGTTACATCAAGCTGTTGTATCAGGAAAAAGATCCGCAGGTGGAAGCCGTCGCCGACGATCTGGGAAGTCTGTTTTTGGATGCTCAGCTGGAAGAAAAAGGCTTGCTACGTAGCACACTAAATCCGCTGGTATTTCCCGCAGGTGAGTGACAAGATAGGCGAAAACTTGCGCAAGGATATGCCTATGAAACTGATTGGAAGCCATACCAGCCCGTTTGCTCGTAAGATTGCCATCTTGCTCCAAGAAAAAGGGGTGGCCTTTGACTTTGTTAACGATCCACCGGGCAAGCCGGAAAGTCGCGTACCGGATTACAACCCACTGGGGAAAATTCCGGTACTGCTACCCAACGAAGGCGGCTGCTGGTTTGACTCGCCGTTACTGGCCGAATACGTTGAACTGACGTATCCCGAACCGGCGTTTTTACCGGCCAATCCGTTGCATAGCCTGCAAGTGCGACAACTGGAAGCCGCTGCCGATGGGGTCACCGATGCCGCCATTTTGATTGTGATGGAGTTGCAACGTCCGGCAGCGGAGCAATCGGTGGCCTTTATGGATAAACAACGCCTAAAAATCAGTCGTGGGTTGAATTTCCTCGAGCAGGCGGCTGCCAATCAGCAATTTTGCAATTTGCCACAGCTGAATTTGGCAGACATCGCGATAGTCTGTTTGTTGGATTATCTGCTGTTTCGTGAAGTCGATGTCCACTGGCCGAAACGTTGTCCGCATCTGCATGCGCTGTTTTTACGCCTAGGCGATCGTGCCAGCGTCATGACCACGCGCCCGCATAGCTGATAACGCTATACGCAAACCCGATAAAATCAGCCTCATACAGCCCCATTCGGGGCTGTATTCATTGCAGTTCACCCATTCACTGACACAGCCCATCACACATTAGCTCTAAGCTCACGCGTAACCCAATGCTACTATCCATGTATCCATGGCCCATGGCGGTTATCTGAATAACGTTGATGTAAAGTACCCTGAGTCACTCTCGCGCCCTCCCCAACGACCGATTTTAAAGAGCGAATAGACTTATGCAGATCTTTTGTCTTGCGGCGAATAACAACGAAAGTACGCCAACCTCAAGTTCGTTGTGCGATTTTATGCAGCACATTTCCACCAAACTGGCATCCGCGATTGAAAAGAAATTCAGAGCCTACCAAGCGCTCAATGATATTTACACCTGTAATAGTCTGAAAACATTAAACCCAAAGATTTGGGGATATAAAGGCACTATTTACAAATTACGCGTTGACAGTGGAAAAGAATCAGCGCGCATATTATTTATGCGTGATAAAAATAAAGACATCATTGTTCTACATGCCTTCTTAAAGAAAACGCGTAAGACACCGAAAAAAGACGCTGACATTGCCATGCAAAACTTCACTGCGGCCTGCAACGGTGCAAAACTGCAATCTTTATTCACCGAGTAGATTATCTGCGCTGCGTAGCCGATTGCTGAATAACGCGGCTTGGCGGAGTCAATTGAACATCCCTGATGCTGCATACCACATCACGGGCTTATCTGCACCGCACCTACGCGCCACCAGACATGTAATACAATTAAACGCATTGTTAACCGCGAAGATACAAGATAAATCCATAAAGAAAAGAGTTGGAAAACTTAATAAAACATCTCATGGAAACTGCGAAATTTTATTGTTATCCCACGTCTTTTTATGGTTATTTCACATCTAAAGTATTGACGCTTAATTTTATCAGCAGTACTATGCGTCACACGTTCGGTGAGTAGCGCAGTCCGGTAGCGCAACTGGTTTGGGACCAGTGGGTCGGAGGTTCGAATCCTCTCTCACCGACCA
>PPYF01370691.1_pt1 | contig 15809 bp, 14 predicted proteins | sample 1559871 | NCBI WGS metagenome assembly PPYF01 (sample SAMN08240021, study PRJNA423297) | Human gut metagenome, whole genome shotgun sequencing project. | reverse complement strand
ACTCCGAGCCCGAGAAGATCGCCAAGGCATTCAACATCATGCTCGAGGGCGGCCAGGCCAAGGGCATTTTCGTCAACATCTTCGGCGGCATCAACCGCTGTGACAACATCGCCAACGGCATCATCGAGGCGGCAAAGATCATCTCGAAGGACGGGAAATCCCTCCCGGTTCCCGTTGTCGTCCGCCTCGAGGGTACGAAGGTCGAGGAGGGACGCGAGATCCTCAAGAATACGCCGATCGGCAACGTATTCCCCGCACCCACGATGGAGGGCGGCGCAGAGCAGATCGTGAAACTCGTCGCACAGGCGAAGGCGTGAGAGAGGGAGGTATACGATATGTCAGTCATGATCGATAAGGACACCAAAGTCATCGTCCAGGGCATCACGGGCAAAGCGGCCATGTTCCACACCCAGCAGATGCTCGCCTACGGCACAAAGATCGTCGCAGGCGTCACCCCCGGCAAGGCAGGCCAGGAGGTGCACGGCGTCCCCGTCTTCAACACCGTCGCCGACGCCGTCAAGGCAACGGGCGCAACGGCATCTGTCATCTACGTCCCCGCGCGCTTTGCGGCGGACTCCATCCTCGAGGCGGTTGACGCAGAGCTCGACCTCGTCGTCTGCATCACCGAGCACATCCCCGTGCTCGACATGGTGAAGGTACGCCGCTACATGCAGGGCAAAAAGACCCGCCTCGTCGGGCCGAACTGCCCCGGCCTCCTCACCTCTCAGCAGTCGAAGCTCGGCATCACGCCGGGCACCGTCAGCAAGCCCGGCCACGTCGGCCTCATCTCGCGCTCCGGCACCCTCACCTACGAGGCGGCGTTCCAGCTCACGAACGCGGGCATCGGCCAGACGACCACCGTCGGCATCGGCGGCGACCCCGTCAAGGGCACGGACTTCATCGACGCACTCCAGCTCTTTAAGGACGACCCCGACACCTACGCCGTCCTCATCATCGGCGAGATCGGCGGCACGGCCGAGGAGGACGCGGCGAAGTGGATCAAGGAGAACATGCCGAACAAGCCCGTCTCCGCCTTCATCGCAGGGCGTCAGGCGCCTCCGGGCAAGCGCATGGGCCACGCCGGCGCCATCATCTCCGGCGGCAAGGGCACGGCGGCGGATAAGGTCGCAGCGCTCAACGCGGCAGGCATCCCCGTCGCGGATACCGTCGCCCACATCGGCGAGACCATGGTCAATCTCCTCAAGGAAAAGGGACTCTACGACAAGTGCCATACCTGCTAAGCAGCAGAAAAGCAGCGAATCCCCCGCACACGATGTGCGGGGGATTTTTGCGTGCAGTCTATGGTATAAACAATGGTACAGTAAGATTCACCGATCTCTGCATCTTCGCAGCATCTGCGATACTGTAGCGCCGCGGAGAACGCGAGCACGTCACTTTGCACGGCTAACGAAACAGCTCGGCATGCGTCCCCGTGTCCATCAACGTGAGTATCAGCACATCTCCGTCAATGCGATAGATCAGAAGCCAATCGGGCTTAATATGACATTCGCGGCATTTGGAATAATCCCCCGTGAGCCAATGATCCGCATACTTTTCGGGCAGTTCCTTGCCGCAGCGAAGCATTTCGACAACTTCACCAAGGAGCGATACATCCCATCCTCGTTTTTGTTCGTTTGCAGCTGCGGCGAAAGGTCTTCGTATACTTCAATTCATACTGCATGCTCATTCTCCAATGCGCGTTCCAGTTCCTCCCAGTTCTTGTAAGACGGAACGGACGGATCATGCGCGATCTGCTCAGCTTTGCGAATTTCTCGCGCTCCCCTGTGCCGTCGCAGGCGAGCGAGGGTACACGGTCACATAAAAAGCGATATTTCTCATGAGATCGAAAAAGGCGCAGGCAAATGCCCACGCCTTGCTGCGAAAATACAGATTACACCCAATGATTCAAGTCTTGTTCACGCCTCACATCTCCTCCGCGCGTGCGATGCGCTGCAGGATGGTCTGTGCGTATTCCTGCGCACGGCGAAACTCCTCCATGGACAGAATGAGCAGCACGTAGTCATCCGTGCCGTTGTCCATCCCCGCGAGCAGCGTATCCGTCCACTGTGCGTTTACCTCCTCACACCACGCGGGGACGCCGTATTCTGCGTGGAGTGACGCCGGCAGTGAGAGCGCCCGTCCCGCGACGAGCTCCTCCAGTGCCGCGACGAAGTCCTCCTTCGCCGTTCTCGTAGCCAGTACGACAGCCCGCCCGCAGGAGATCATCTCCTCCGAGAGCTCATACCACGCATCATTCCACGCGTCGCTCTCCTCGGTATGCGTCGGCAGCTCCACACGGCGGCAGAACGCCCCCGCGCGTTCTGCCCCGAGCAGCATCTCCGCCAGTGCCGTAAACGCCGCCTTTTGCTCCGCGCTGCTCGCCTCGTGCACCTCCTGATACCGCTCTTTGGGCGGCAGCGTCCCGCGCTGCACAAACGCCCGCATGATCACAGCGGCCTCCTCGTCACGCAGGTCGGGGATCCCGTAGGTTTTTCCGTCGATCGAGAGAGAGAGATTCACCGTACCGTGCACACGCCCGCGCGTCGCCTTCATGCACGTACAGCCCTCGATCGCCTGCGGCGGATACAGCTCCAAATACATATTGTTGCCGTCCCGCATCGCCGCGAGATGGTTGTCGATGCCAACAATATGAAATCCGGGGCTGTTGGATAGGCTGCTCTTCAGCCGCCACGTCTCGTAGGTATCAAAGATCTTTTCCTGTATCCACTGATAAAGTCCCATGGCATGTCTCCTATTGCATCATAATGGATGTTCCTCGGTGCCCCAATCGTGAGTGCACAAATGTACGAAAAGACACGGATCGCGCGTCCGTGTCTTTTCACGTATTCTCATATCAGCTCCGCGCGACTTCCTGTACGATCGCGAGAGTGAGCTCCGCCGCATCATAGAGATCCTGTACGAGGATGCTCTCCTCCTTCGTGTGGCAGTCCGTCATGCCGACGCCAAGAACGGTGGTCGGCACGCCGTAGGCGTTGAAGTGGTTCGCATCCGAGCCGCCGCCCTCCTCCTCGAGCACGACGGGAAAATTGCACTTCTCCGCCGCGCGCCGCAGGTAGCGGATGGGCAGTGCATCGGCAGGCAGCTCGTACGGATCATAGTCCTTCTTGATCTCGATCTCGGCACGGCATCCCGTCCCCTCAAGCGCGCCGTGGACGGCGTCCACCATGCGCTGTGTGAGGGCGTCGAGCTTCCCCTTGTCGCGGCTGCGCGTCTCGAAATTCAGCGTGCAGAACTCTGCGACGACATTCGTCGCTGTGCCGCCCGCGATCTTGCCAACGTTGCAGGTCGTCTCCGCGTCGATGCGCCCCTGCGGGACGGCGGTGAGCACGCGCCCCGCCGCCGTGATCGCGTTTTCTCCCGCCTCGGGGTCGATACCGGCGTGCGCCGCCTTGCCGATGATGCGCACCGCCAGCTGGTTCTTGCCCGGTGCCTTAAACGCCGCTGTCCCCGCGTGCCCGTGGGTATCGAGCGTATAGCCGAAATCCGCGTGGAGCAGCGATGTATCGAGGCAGCGTGACCCGTTGACCCCGCCCTCCTCGGCGACGGTAAAGACGATCTGCAGGTCGCCGTGCGGGAGGTTCTGCTCCTTGAGACAGCGCAGGGTCTCGAGAATGGCGGCGACGCCTGCCTTGTCGTCCGCACCGAGGATGGTCGTGCCGTCGGAGCGGATCACGCCGTCCTCGACGATCGGCTTTATATTGGCACACGGCTCCACACAGTCCATGTGTGCTGTGAGCATCGCGGTCGGTGCGCCCGCCGCCGTCCCCTTAAAATTCGCGACGATATTGCCGCAGCTGCCGCCGAGGAACTTTCCCGCAGCATCCTCGTGAATCTCCGCCGCGCCGAGCTCACGCAGGCGCGCCGTGAGGAGATCGCCGATCTCGCGCTCATCGAGCGTCGAGCAGCGGATGGAGACGAGATGCAGGAAATCGTCCAAGACTCTTTGTTGATCGATCATGAGATGCCTACTTTCCGAGGAAGAGCACAATCATAAAGGTGATGGTCGCGAGCAGCATCGGGAGCGCGTTGCGCTTTGACAGCTCCATCGGGCTGACCTTTGCAAGGCCTGCGCAGACGAGTGCCGCGCCTGCCACCGGCGACATGGAGCGTCCGATCGAGCCGGCCATCTGGGCGAGCGAGCCGAGATCGATGATCGTCATGCCGAACGTCTCCGCATGCGGGGTAATTGCACCGTTGAACGCGAGTGCCGCCGCGTCGCCCGAGCCGGAGATCACCGCAATGATGAAGGGACCGAACGCCCCCGCGATCTTTGCGACGGACTCAGAGCCCTTCATCGCCTCGATCAGGGCGTCCGTCAGCCCCATGGCGGTCATACCGGCGGTAAAGACGGCGGCGGAGACGATGAGACCGATCACACCGCCATACGCCTCCCCCATGCCGTCGAAGAACTTCCGCGTGATCTCCTGCGGATTGGCACGCGTGACGACGAGGGCGAGCACCGTGCCGACGATCATGGCCGTCGGCACATCAGTGAGCGGCAGGACGGCGATCTGCTTGCTGCCGAGCACGAGCAGGACGAGCGGTACGAGCGGCACGAGTGCGTAGATCGGATTGACCTTAAAATTCTTGCCACCCTCCTCCCGCTCGAGGCGGAGATGGTATGCTTCGCGGCGCGCGTCGTCGGGGCCCTCCCCGCGCAGAACCGCAATCGCCGTCAGGGTCACGACGGCGACGATGGAGGCGATGATCGCCGCCGGCACCTGCGCCATGATGACCGTCATGAGGTCGGTCTGTGCGAGATCGGCGACGAAGATATTGTGCGCCTGCCCCGGGCTGATTGCACTGCCCCACGTCCCTGCGAGAACTGCGGCCGCCGCCATCGCGGGGTGGACCCCCGCCGCCATGAGCGTTGGGATGAGGATGCTGCCGACCGCCGCCGAGCAGCCCGCCGCGCTCGGGATGGCGATATTGATCCACCACGTGAGCAGGGTCGCGAGCGGGATCAGGATCAACTTGCTCCGCGTGATGACCCCCGAGATGGACTCGACGAGATGTCGGTCACAGGTCGTGATCTTCATGACGAACGAGAACCCCATCACCGTACAGATGACGGGGACGAGCGAGCCGTGCACCATCGTCTTGCTGAACGTCGTCACGGCATTTCCCATAACGCCGCCGATAAAGCACATAAGAAAGCCTGCGGCAAGCAGCACCATGCGCGTCTCGTACTTTTTGATAATGGCGGCAAACGCGAGAATAACGATAATCCCTCCGGCAATAGCCAATAAGAAAACCTCCTTCGATAAGACAGCAAAAAACTACCATAGAAAAATTACTATCTATAAGTAATTTCGCCGAAATAATAGAAAAACCTCTGCTTCCCCTAATTAAATCAAAGTTAAGGCATCGCTATTCCGCGATGCCGGGGCGTGTCATCTGGCGCGGCGAGAGGATGTGTGAGAGCTCCTTCTTCGTGAGAATGCCGCGGTCGAGGATGATCTCACGGATGGGCCTTCCTGTCGTATACGCCTCCTTCGCGAGCTCGGCGGATTTCTCATAGCCGATGTACGGCAGGAGTGCGGTGACAATGCCGACGCTGTTGTCGAGCCATTTCTGGCACTGCTCGATGTTCGGCTCGAGGCCGATGAGGAGCTTGTCGACAAACGTATCGACGGCACGCGTGATGTAGTTCAGCGAGTTGAACATATTGAACGCCATGACCGGCTCCATCACGTTCAGCTCGAACTGGCCGTTCTCTACACCGAACGTCACGGCGAGATCGCCTGCGATGACCTGATAGCACGCCTGATCGAGCACCTCGGCAATGACGGGGTTGACCTTGCCGGGCATGATCGAGGAGCCAGGCTGGCGCATCGGCAGATGCAGCTCGTTCAGCCCGCAGCGTGGTCCCGATGCCATGAGACGGAAGTCGTTCGCCATCTTGATGAGGACGAGCGCGGCATTCTTGAGCGCCGAGGAGAAATCGGCGAACGCATCTGTGTTGTTTGTCGCATCGATGATATTCTGCGACGTACGGTATGTCTCCCCCGTGATCTCCGAGAGACGCTTGGCGACCGCCTTGATGTACGCGGGTTCCGCGTTCAGCCCCGTGCCGACGGCTGTGCCGCCCATGTTGATCGTGTGGATCGCGCGCTGGACAATGCGCGTGCGCTTCATGCAGCGGCGCACAGCGGAGGCATAGGCACCCATCTCTTGCCCGAGCGTGATGGGGACAGCGTCCTGCAGATGCGTACGCCCCATCTTGAGGATACCGCGATAGGCGACAGCCTTCTTTTCCAGTTCGGCCGCAAGACGGTCGAGCGCGGCGAGGAAATCGTCCCCCTTCTTTGAGAGACAAACCTTGATGCCTGTAGGGAAGGAATCGTTTGTCGACTGCGCCATGTTCGCATGGTTGTTCGGCGAGATGATGTCGTAGCGTCCCTTCGGCTCACCGCGCAGTTCAAGCGCACGGTTGCAGAGCACCTCGTTCATGTTCATGTTGACCGATGTGCCCGCACCGCCCTGAATCGGGTCAACGGGGAACTGGTCGATCAGTCCGCCTGCGATGATCTCATCTGCCGCCTGCACAAGCACATCGCCGATCTCGTGCGGCAGACGTCCCGTATCCATATTCGCGAGAGCCGCCGCCTTTTTCACCTTCGCAAGAGCAATGATGAAATCGGGGTCGAGCTTCTGCCCCGTGATGTTGAAGTTCTCCACGGCACGCATCGTCTGTACGCCGTAGTAGACCTCGTCCGGTACCTCCAGCTCGCCGAGAAAATCGTGTTCTTTTCGCATCGTGATCTCTCCTTTTTACATCCGCACATAGATTATCAACAATTGTATACAGTATACCACAAAAAAGGAAAATAGATAGTGCTTTGAAAAAAATAAATGACATTTATTCTTTTCCCATACCTTCATCCACATCTTTCGCTGCGGATCATTGGAAAAACCGTATGAAAATAGACGAGACAGCTGTACGTAAGCTTCTGACTTCGTACGGCTGTCCCGTCTCTCTTTCTTATCGATCGTGAATATTTAGTTCGAGGACATCAGGGCGCGCATAGTGCCCACACGGGTCAAACTCCATCTTGGCAGCAGCTGCCCTTCCAAGATCGAGGTCGGCGACGATGAGTTCCTCCCGATCCCATACAGGCTCCGTGAGGAACTCACCGAAAGGATCAACAATACAACTCCCGCCGCGGCAGGCGATCTCTGGCAGATGATCAATCTCCTCCTTGCAGTGGAGCTGGTCGCGCGGGTAGTCTTCCCGTTTGAAGAACATATCGGCATTAATGAAGTAACAGCGCCCCTCAAGACCGATGTGTCGTGCTGTGTTGATCCACGAGTCCACGTCATTCGTGTTCGGTGCAATGAAGATGTTTACGCCGCGCTGATAGAGCGCCGCACGGGCGAGCGGCATATAGTTTTCCCAGCAGATAAGACTGCCGAGTGGCCCCCACGGGCTCTCCACCGTTGGGAAATATCCACGATTCGCATCGCCCCAAACAAACCGCTCCGCACCGGTTGGCTTGAGTTTGCGGTGCACAGAGGCAAGCACCCCGTCGGGCGTAAACATGATATTCGTGTTGTAAAGTGTCCCCGTCGTATCATCGCGCTCGGACACACCGATGCTGAGGTAGATATGGTACTTCTTTGCCGCTGCGCCAAGCGCCTCCGTCTCGGGGCCTGGACAGACAACAGAGTTATCGTAATAGAGCTTCCAGTCCTTGCGCCCTTCCTCATCACGACTGCCGACTTTGAAGCCGAACGTCATGCCGAACGGATAGCCCGGAAGGAAAAGCTCCGGAAAGACGACGAGTTCAGCCCCCTGCTCGGCAGCTTTGTCAATCCACTCCAGTGCTTTGTTTAGCGATGCCGTTTTGTCGAACATCACCGGGGATGCTTGGACAAGGGCAAGTCGACAGTTTTCTTTCAAATCCTGCATGAAAATATCTCCTTTCAGCGATTGCGGCTGCGATAGCGTTCAACAATATCCTCGTCGTAGTCCCAGAGAGGCGCATCACAGGTTTTCTTCTGCTCCTGATAGTCCTTCAGAGCAAAGGCAACGTATTTTGACAGACGGAAGAGGGCGATAACGTTAAAGAGCACCATGAGTGCGCCGAAAAGGTCGGCAAACTCCCACATGGAGATAACGGGGACGATCGATCCAAAGAGAATCAGGCAGAGAGCAAAGATGCGGTAAACTGTGACCGCATGTTTCTTGTCCGGAAAGAGATATCGTGTGTTGACCTCACCGTAGTACATATTGGCAAGTAGTGTTGTATAACCGAACAGAAACATAGCGGCGGCGACCAGCCAGTAGCCAAGATTCCCAAACGAGGAGGAAAATGCAGCCTGCGTCAGCTGGATCCCCGTAAGACTGCCATTCAGTGCGCCGGAGAGAAGAATGCAGAATGCAGTACAGCTACAGACAATAATCGTCGTCACAAAAACTCCAAGCATGCCCGAAAGTCCCTGGTTGACCGGATGCTTGACGTTTGCGGCAGCGTGCATGGACGGCGTTGTGCCGGCACCGGCATCGTTGCTGAACAGCCCACGTGCTACACCATAACGGAATGCTTCCTGTACACTGTAGCCGAGCACGCCGCCTGCCGCCTGTTGAACGCCGAAGGCAGAATCAATGATGAGCCTAAACATATCGGCAATCCACTCAGCGTGTGTCACGAGAACGATCAGAGCAAGAATGATGTATGCGAATGCCATAAAGGGAACAATATAGGAAGCGACCGTCGACAGGCGCTTGATTCCGCCAAAAATGACAAGTCCGACGAGCGCGACGAGGATCACACCGACGGCAAGCGGTGGAAGCTCCGCCTGTCCGCTGAACGATCCGGCGATAGAGTTACTCTGCACCATGCAGTAGACAACGCCGTTGCCGAGGATAACAGAGATCGAGAAGAGAATCGGCAACACCTTTGCGTTCAGTCCGCGCCGCATATAGTAAGCGGGGCCTCCGCGAAAGGTCGTCCCATCCTCATTCTTTACGCGGAATATCTGAGCAAGAACCGCTTCGCCAAACATGATGGGCATTCCGAGAATCGCAGTGACCCACATCCAAAAGATCGCACCCGGCCCGCCGGAGGCGAGTGCTGTCGCGACACCGACGAGGCTGCCCGCGCCGACCTCGCTGCCAATCGCAGAGCAGAGTGCGCCGAAAGCACTGACCCCCGTGGCACTGCGGCTGGCCTTCCAGAGATTTGGTACCAGCTGGGTAAAATAGCGTACCTGCGGGAAACCGAGACGGATCGTGTAGAAAATGCCGCAGGATAGCAAGATACCTGCGATCAGCCAGCCCCAAAAGACGCCGTTAATGGCCTTGATGACTTCCACGATGAAACTCCTCCCTTCAGAAGAACAATGCGGATACGGTCATACGACAAAGAACTCTATCTGTTCTTTAAAAATTATGGTATCATAGATGACGAATGCAGTAAAATTGAAATCTATAAAAACATTCATCGAAAAAATCGATTAGGAGACTCATCCATGGAACTGCGCAATATCAAAACATTCATCCATGCGGCGGAAACAGAAAGCTTTACAGCGGCAGCTCTGCGGGAGGGGTATGCACAGTCTACTGTAACTCAGCAAATCCAGACGTTGGAGCGGGAGTTGGGTGCACAGCTGTTCATTCGTTCCGGGCGGCGTGTCAGCTTGTCGAGCGCAGGACGGGAGCTCCTGCGTTGTGCGCGACGCATGACGGCACTAGAGCAGGAGACACTCGCGAAGTTTCACGGCACGGCAGAACCAGCGGGAATTTTTTTCATCGGCATTATCGAGACATTGGCAACGTCACGCTATATGACACAAATTGCGGAATTCATGAGGCTTTATCCTAAGGTGCAGCTGCATGTGTGCGTGGACACAGCACCACGTTTGCGGCGGGCACTGGTACAGGGCAGCGTAGATCTCGTCATCCTATTGGATCGCATGAATGAAAATTCACAGCTACGTATCTTGCATCGATGCTGTTCAGAGGTGCAGTTCATTGCTGCATTGCACTCCGCCTATGCCGGACATCCGATCCGACTGGAGGAACTGGTGAGTGCCCCTTGGATTCTGACAGAGCGCGGGACGAACTATCGAAAAAAACTCGAGGATGATCTAGCGGAACGCCAACTTGTATTGAATGAACGCATGGAGATCGGCACGAGTAAGACCATCGTCGACTTTGTGGCGGCGGGGCTGGGGCTCTCCCTGCTGCCCGCCGTCACGGTCGCCGATGCTGTACGCGGTGGCCGTCTCGCTATCCTCAACGTGACAGACTATCAAATCCGTATGGATCTGCAGATCCTGGCTGCTGATGGACGTTGGCTGCCGCCGCCGCTTGCCCTCCTCGCCGCAGATGTCGCGGCGGGATGGTCATGAAGGCGCGCACATCAGAGTAAGAAACGATAATCGCAAGGAGATAATTGTCAAAATTATGTAAGGAGGTTCGATATCATGCCATTTGCGATTGTACGCAACGATATCACAAAGATGCAGGTGGACGCCATTGTCAATTCTGCCAACCCCCGCGCCATTGTGGGCGGCGGTGTGGATCGCGCCATCCATCAGGCGGCGGGAGCGGAACTCCTAGCCGCGCGCAGGAAGATCGGCAATATTGCCGCGGGTACGGCTGCTGTTACGCCTGCGTACCGCCTCCATGCCCGTTATGTCATCCATACGGTGGGGCCGGTCTGGCAGGACGGCAGTCACGGGGAGCGCGAGCTTCTCAGCCGCGCGTATCAAAACTCCCTTCGGCTGGCGGCAGAACGCGACTGCTCCTCCATTGCTTTCCCTCTCCTGTCCGCGGGCGTGTTCGGCTGTCCCTCGGAGATCGCGATTGCTGCAGCAGTGCAGGCCATTCGTGATTTCCTGCAGGAACATGACATGGACGTCTATCTGGTGGTGTTCGACCGAAAGAGCTTTAAGATCTCAGACACGCTCTTTGACGACGTGCAGAGCTATCTCGACGAAAGATATGTCGCGGAACTGCTGGATGAGGAATATCGCGGCGATGACCGCGACCGTCGGATCGCAGCCTGTCACGAGGCAGCATATCTGGACGCCGCGGAGGCCTGCGTGAGCGAGGCTGCGCCGATGTTCACAGCGAAGGACGCTGATGCGGGCGCCCACTCCTTGGCGCATTTACTGGACGACATCGACGATACATTTTCTGAGACGCTGCTTCGGCTCATTGACCGCAAGGGGAAGAGTGATCCGGAGATATACAAACGGGCAAACGTGGATCGCAGGCATTTCTCAAAGATCCGCAACAATCCTGCCTACCAGCCCAGCAAGAATACAGCCCTGACCTTCGCTGTGGCGTTGGAACTCGATCTCGAGGAAACGCGTGATTTTATCGGACGCGCGGGATATGCGCTCTCCCACAGTTCTAAGATGGACGTCATTGTGGAGTATTTTATCGAGCGAAAGGAGTACGATATCTTCACCATCAACGAGACACTCTTTGCGTTCCAGCAGCCCTTGCTTGGCTGCTGAGGGATGCACACGGGTAAATATAGCGATTCTTTCGATGTCGCCTGACAGGCGACCTTGCGCCTCCGTATCTTTGCTAGAATGTAGTCAGATAAAAGAAGGAGGCGCTTATCATGAAAAAGGGTTTAACGGAAATCGTGTTCATTCTGGATCGGAGCGGTTCGATGGGTGGCTTGGAGGCGGACACCATCGGAGGGTTCAACGGGCTCATCAAAAAACAGCGCAAGGAGAGCGGTGAGGCTCTTGTCTCCTCCGTGCTGTTCGACGATGTGTGCGAGGTGCTCCATGACCGCGTGCCGATGGAGCAGGTGGAGGAAATGACCGCGGACACCTACTTTGTCCGGGGGTGTACGGCGCTCCTTGATGCCGTGGGCGGTGCGATCCATCACATCGGCAACATTCACAAATACGCCCGCGACGAGGACCGGCCAGAGAAGACGCTCTTTATCATCACCACGGACGGCATGGAGAATGCCAGCCACCGTTATACCTATGACAAGGTGAAGCAGATGGTCGAGCGACAAAAGGCAAAATACGGCTGGGAGTTCCTCTTCCTCGGGGCGAACATGGACGCCATCGCGGCGGCGAGCGATATCGGCATCTGCGCGGATCGTGCGGTCACCTACCAAAGTGACCAGCAGGGGACAGCGCTCAACTACGAGGTCTTGCAGGAAGCCATACACCACGTGCGGACCTGTGCCGCGCCGCTGACGGGCACGTGGAAAGACCGCATTGATGCGGACATGCGTCACAGAGAAAAACGCTGGAGCCTTTGAGTGAATGCCTTCGGGCAGAAATAAGGGGCATTGTACGAAGTTCTGGCTTCGTACGACGCCCCGTTTTTCATGTGTATGTAATGCTTTTACAGATGACTTTTGGGCTTATCCTGCGGTGGAAGAATTTGCTGAATAGCTTTGCAGAAGCCTCTGTATTCCTGATCAAGAGCATGTTGATTCTCTAATTTCACTTTGATACAATATTGTCGCTTACATTTTATCAATACTCCCTAGAAAATGTCAAATTCAGGAGGTGCTTGTATGGACCAAATAAAACAGTTCATTATGGACAACCATATTCAAATGGTAAAGGATAAGGATCCTTTACTCAAGGATGGATTTTCTCCCTACAAGTGGCCAGCTCCTGTCATCCAACAACCAAACCATTTGAAGGAATACGTTCAGTTGCTCGGAATCTTTGATGCCGTGATACAAGAGGTCGCTGTGGTAGAGTATCCTTGTATGTTTGGCCCTCCTTCGATATGGGAAAACGCATGGTCATTTGAGCTTTGCAATCCGATCGTTCTGATAACCACACACGGAAAGTTCGAAATCGAGTATGCTGAATCAAGTTCTGTTCGCATATCCAAAGACTGCATTCCGGAAAAATTTTACTGCAGCACCGAGGAGTTAGCTCGCTTTCATCTGCAAGACCTATTGTCCCATTTGATTGGCGAAAAAATAACGGGCATCACGGTACACGAGCAGACCTTCAATGCAGCAGACTTTGATTTTACAGGATCCTGCGGGATTGATCTTCCAGACGATTTGCCTTCGTATATCAAGGAAATGCAGCTTCGTCTCGAAAGTGGACGCCTGCTCTCGTTCTCCAGTGATTTTGACTGGGGAATCATTTCCCTGATATAGCAGAGAACGAGCCGCCCTCGACCCATTCACCAGCACGTCTTTTGCTACGCCTCATCGCGAATCGGGAGATAGGCATAGCCCTCCTCCAATCAGACGAAACTAACACGAACCTCTTTGCCGAGCGCCCGTGCAATCTTATCCAGTGTCATAAGTGACGGTATCGCCTGCCCCTTTTCAATGCGGCTGATATTCGACTGACGGATGCCAGAGCGATCTGCCAGCTCCTTTTGTGTCAAGTCCTGTTCCATGCGCGAGCTAATCAAAAGCTCGGTTAATGCGAACTCCAAACGTGTACGCTCATGCTCCGCACGAAATGCAGTATCTTTCATCTGCTCCGCGATATAACGATCCAGATCATCCATGACGATGCTCCTCCCTCTGCTGATAAAGTGCACGGTACTCCTTCGCCCGCTCAATTTCTCTCGGCGGTGTTTTCTGCGTCTTCTTCACAAATCCATGCGTTAAAATGATTCGATTCCCTACATAAAAGAAATATAGCACACGCGTGATGTCACTCCCGAACCGTGTGCGAAGCTCAAAGATGCCGTCCCCCAACGGCTTGGAATACGGTTCGCGCAAATAGTGTCCGTGTATCTGCAAATGCTTGAGGTTGTCGAGGACTTTATTCCGCATCTTGACATCAAGAGCATCAAGAAAATCTACGACAGGACGACGACCTGCATCCGTTGAGAAAAATATGATCTCAAACACAATCATTATCTCCTCCAAGTTAATTATATTCCTCCAAAGGAATATAAGCAAGCATAGCAGACGATTATCTGTAGTGGTGTAGGATTACAATAGATAGGCTACACAAGTAAATAAAATAACGGTGCGGAGTTTACCAAGCGATTCCTTAACTGTGAATGCCTTTTTCTACGCCTCCACAACCCCCATGAACTTGTCGAAGAACGCCTTGAGCTTCTCAATGACACTGCGCTTCTTTGCGGCGCGTCCGCCGCCAAAACGGCGTACGGGTGGGAGGATAGCGTCGAGGGCGGTGCCCGTTGTCTTGAGCCGTCCGTCACGGAACGTGCTTGCGACGAATTTCTCCGTCTCGGCGGGTTTCAGTTTCTCCTCCGCCACAATGGAGGCGAGTTCCTTTTCCTTCTCCTCCGCGACGTATTTGCGCCAGTCCTCCATCACCTTGGTATCCGTATTGACGGTCGCGAGGAAGCCGTCGATCAGCTCCTTCTTGCTCCTGAGCTCGGGGCTCGATCCGACGGCGCGGTCAATCGCGCCGATGATGCTCTTATCCGCGCCGTTCGACGCGTGATACTTCTCCACGAGCATGAGGATGTAGTCGATGTTAATATCCACCTGACGAATGAGCTCCAGCTCGAACACGACATCGTCGTTGATGTTCTCCTTCTCCGCATTCCCCTGCCCCGTCAGCAGACGGTGTATATCGAGATAGACGCTCTGGTAGTCCTGCAGATCGCGCGGCGGCAGCAGAGGATCGTCCTCCGCAAAGTCGTCAAACGCCGTGAGGATATTCCGCAGGCGCAGGATGCTGCCGAAGATCCGCACAAAGTCTTTCTGTGCCGCCTCGCCTAATACCTGCTCACCGACGGCGAACTTCGCACGCAGCTCTGCGATGAGCTCCGCATAGCCCTTGTGGTGCTGCCCCTTTTCATCGTCATAGCCATCGTAGTAGTCGCGGAAACCGCGCAGGAGCACGACGCTCTCGGCATTCTCATCACCAAAGAGCGAGATCGCATCGTCCGTCGCCTTCGCGAGATTGCGGAACGCGACAATATTGCCGAATGTTTTGACGGAGTTCAGGATCCGATTCGTCCGCGAGAACGCCTGAATCAGCCCGTGATATTTCAGATTCTTGTCCACCCAGAGCGTATTGAGCGTCGTCGCGTCAAAGCCCGTGAGGAACATATTCACCACGATGAGGAGATCGATCTCGCGTTTCTTCATCCGCTGCGAGAGATCCTTGTAGTAATTCTGGAACGAATCCCCGTCCGTCGAGAAATTCGTGTGAAAGTGCGCGTTGTAGTCCGCAATCGCATGTTCAAGAAAGTCGCGGCTCGTTGGGTTGAGGCTCGCCGTATCAAAATCCTCATCGGGCAGCGCATCCTCGGGATCGTCCTCGTTCGCCGCATAGCTGAAAATGGTCGCCATCGTGAGGTCGCGCCCCGCCGCGCTCAGCTGGCGGCGAAACTCCTCATAGTACGCCATGCAGGCGGGAATCGACGCGACGGCAAACATCGAGTTAAAGCCGAGCACACGCTGACCCTTCAGCGAATACGCCTTGCTCCGCATCGTCTTCTGATCGAAATGCGCGAGGATATACTTCGTCACCTCGCGGATGCGCTCGGGCGCGGCGAGCGCCTTTTCCCGATCAATCGCGCGCACCTCCTTGTCATCGACCGCCTCCTTGCTCTTGATCGTATTGATGTAGTCGATGCGGAACGGCAGGACATTCCCATCATTGATCGCATTCACAATCGTATAGGTGTGGAGCTTGTCCCCGAAGAGCTGCGGCGTCGTCCGCGCCGAGGGACGCCCCGCACCTGCCGCATTCGGCGCAAAGATCGGCGTCCCCGTAAAGCCGAAGACGTGGTACTTCTTGAACGCCTTGGTGATCGCCGTGTGCATCTCCCCGAACTGCGAGCGGTGGCACTCATCGAAAATTAACACCACATGCTTGCCATAGATCGGGTG
>PPYF01268259.1_pt1 | contig 15814 bp, 18 predicted proteins | sample 1559871 | NCBI WGS metagenome assembly PPYF01 (sample SAMN08240021, study PRJNA423297) | Human gut metagenome, whole genome shotgun sequencing project. | reverse complement strand
GTGGCTCCGGGGTTTTGCAGGAAACTCAGCGCTTGCTGAACTGGGGTGCGCGGCGGGCGGCCTTGAGGCCGTACTTCTTGCGCTCCTTCATTCTGGGGTCGCGGGTCAGCAGACCGGCGGCCTTCAGGATGGGGCGGTACTCCTCGTTGACCAGCAGCAGGGCGCGGGCAACACCGTGGCGGATCGCGCCGGCCTGGCCGGTGACGCCGCCGCCGGTGACGGTGGCAACGATGTCCACCTTGCCCAGCTGCTCGGTGGCAGCCAGGGGCTGACGGACCAGCAGCTTCAGGGTCTCCAGACCGAAGTACTCGTCGATGTCACGGCCGTTGATGGTGATCGCACCGGTGCCGTTCTGGAACAGGTGCACACGGGCCACGGAGGACTTCCGACGGCCGGTGCCATAGAAATAAGGCTTCTTGCTCTTATACATGCTTCGTTACCTCCTCTTACTCGGCGGCCCAGACTTCGGGCTTCTGGGCGGCGTGCTCATGCTCGCCGCCGCGGTAGATGTGCAGACGAGACAGGGAGTCCTTGGTGATGACGTTGCGGGGCATCATGCCGCGAACGGCCAGCTTCATGGCCAGCTCGGGCTTGCTCTGCATCAGGGTGCGGTACTTGACTTCCTTCAGGCCGCCCACCCAGCCGGAGTGGGTACGATAGAACTTCTGATCCAGCTTCTTGCCGGTCAGAACGGCCTTCTCAGCGTTGATGACGATGACAAAGTCACCGCAGTCAGCGTGGGGGGTGTACTCGGGCTTGCGCTTGCCGCGCAGCAGGTCGGCGGCCAGGGCAGCGGTCTTGCCCAGGGGCTTGCCAGCGGCGTCCAGGACATACCACTTACGCACGATGTTCCCCTTGTTTGCCATAAACGTGGACATAGGTGAAACCTCCATTTTCCAATCCTAAATAATGATCTCAACCATTTCTGGTCGCGGATACAAAGATAGCGCCCCGACGCTGTACAATCGGAGCGTTTTGTATTATAGTACGGTGGTGGCCGGGTGTCAACGGTCTTTTTGAGAAAAATTGATTTATCTCGATAAAATCTCTCGATTCCTCGTGTTTCCTGTTGTTTGCTCTTTAAATCTCGATTTCAATTTTCGTTTTTCTTTTCTGCTGCGGGAACTTATTTCGTTCCGTCAAGGAGGTTTACCATGAATAAGATCGTATCCCTGGTCCGCCGCTGCGTGGCCGACTATGACATGATACAGCCCGGTGACCGGGTTGCCGTAGGGGTGTCCGGGGGCAAGGACTCCCTCATCCTGCTCACCGCACTGGCAAAACTGCAGACCTTTTACCCCGTGCCCTTCACGGTGGAGGCATTCACCCTGGACATGGGCCACGCAGAGGGGCGCAAGGGGATGGACTTTACGCCTGTGGCCGACTATTGTCAACGTTTGGACGTACCCTATACCCTGCTGAAGAGCGACATCCACCACATGATTTTTGATGTCAAGAAGGAGAAGAACCCCTGCTCTCTGTGCGCCAAGCTCCGCCGGGGTGCCCTGCATCAGGCCATGCAGGAGCGGGGCATTCGGAAGATCGCCCTGGGCCACCACTATGACGACGCCGTGGAGACCTTTTATATGTCCCTCATTTTCGAGGGGCGGCTGTCCTGCTTTCAACCCGTCACCTATCTCAGCCGCACCGACATCACCCAGATCCGCCCCCTGCTCTACTGCGGAGAAAATCTTGTCCGCCACACCGCCCAGCGCCTCCAGCTGCCCGTGGTCCACAATCCGTGTCCCGCTGACGGCTATACCAAGCGCCAAGAGATCAAAGACCTGATCTACGAACTTCAGGGCCGCTATCCCAAGCTGAAAGAGCGCACCTTCGGTGCCATGCAAAGGCTGCCCCTGCCGGAGTGGGGAATTTTAAGAGAAAAGCCGGAATAAATGCAAAGACCGCCCTGTTATCTTACAGAGCGGTCTTTTCCTGTACGACATCCAACCCCAAAAAGAAGTCGTCATAGGTACAGTCATAAATCTGTTTTAAGGCAATGAGCACGCTGGCGCGGATGTTCAGTTCCCCTGCCTCGTATTTCGCGTAGGTGGTGCGGCCAATGTCGCAGCCCATGCGCTGGAGCTGGACACACAGCTTCTCCTGGGACAGGCCGTGCATTCCCCACAGGCGGCGGAGATTATCGCCCATATTTCGGTCCCGCCGAATTTTTTGCTCCATCGGCTCACTGCACATGCACATGGTCATTGATATGCTTCATGCAATAGCAGTAATAGCCGTTGCATTTGGAGCAGTAGCGGAACTCCATGTTGGGGTCGTCGGCGTCGGTGATGCCGCAGACGGCGCATTTGTGGAGGTAGCCCTTGCGCTGCTGGATGTCCTTTTGGGCCTTTTTGAACTGGATGGTCCGGTGGTTGGTCCGGTAGGCTGCCCGTTCCCGACCGCGGCCCAGCATCCCCGCCAGATCCTCCCAGAAGAAGATGAGATAGTTCAAAATGGCGATCACAGGCAGCAGCGCCCAGGCCCAGGCCCCGGAGAGCAGATTGCTGACGATGTCATACCCGAACAGCGCTACATCAAACCAGGCCAGCCACTTCACCTTCAGGGGAAGGATGCCATACAGCAGCACCTGCATGTCCGGGTACAGAGTGGCGAAGGAGAAGAACAGGGACATATTGACATAATACATGGACACGCCCACATTAAGGGCAAAGCCCAGGATCAGGTTCAGCACCACGCCCAGGAAATAGAACACGTTGAACCGGGTGGTGCCCCACTGCCGCTCCAGCGACGTACCCAGCCAATAATAGAAAAAGGTGCTCATCACAAACCACAGCAGGGTGAGCGGCCGACTGGGGTTAAAGCGGTTCAAGGGGATCAAAATAAAGGTGAACAGCCGCCAGATCTGTCCATGGAGCACCGCACTGGGGGAAAACATGAGCATCATGGTGGCGTAGCCACGGGTAACGATGTCCAGTACAAAGACGATGACGTTGCCGACGGCGATGTATTTCATCAGTTCGGGAATGCCGAAGTTGGGGTGGTCATAGCAGAACCGGTCCAGCCAGCGGGAGATGGCTTTCATGGACATGCCTCCTCGTTGTGAATTAAACTTTGAAGAATATTCTACCCGCTTTAGGCTGGAAAGTCTATATCTAAACTGTGAATAATTCCGGGACGAAAGCCTTTTTTTGCCCGGGGAAATGTGATAAGATAGTTTGACAAGCACAGGCCGCCCGGTTTTCGGCGGCAGACTATATATCATTATATAATAAGGAGAATCCGCCATGAGTATCGTCAAAGACCCCAGTCTGGCCCCCTCCGGCCGCCAGAAGATCCAGTGGGTACGGGACTTTATGCCCGCCCTATCCGGCATCGAGGAGCGCTTTCGCCGGGAGAAGCCCTTTGCCGGGCTGACCATCGCCGTGTCCGTCCACCTGGAGGCCAAAACCGCCAACCTGGGCCTGGTACTGCGGGAGGGCGGGGCCGACGTGCATCTCACCGGCTGCAACCCCCTGTCCACCCAGGACGACGTGGCCGCCGCCATGGCCGACCTGGGCGTGGACACCTATGGTGTCCACGGTGTCACCCCGGAGGAGTATGAGAATCTGCTGGTGGAGACGCTGAAGTGCCGCCCCCACCTGATCGTGGACGACGGCGGCGACCTCATCTCCCTGCTGGGGGGCAAGTGCGCCCAGTATGGCGACCGCCTCATCGCCGGGTGCGAGGAGACCACCACCGGCATCCACCGCCTGGTGGCCCGGGAGAAGGCGGGCATCCTCCCCTGCCCCATGATGGCGGTGAACGACGCCAAGGCCAAGCACTACTACGACAACAAATACGGCACCGGCCAGTCCTCCTGGGATGCCATTATGCACACCACCAATCTGATGGTGGCGGGCAAGACGGTGGTGGTGGCCGGCTACGGCTGGTGCGGCAAGGGCATCGCCATGCGGGCCAAGGGCATGGGTGCCAACGTGATCGTCACCGAGGTGGACCCCTTCAAGGCTCTGGAGGCCACCATGGAGAATTTCCGGGTCATGCCCATGGATCAGGCCGCCCGTCTAGGCGATATTTTCGTCACCGCCACCGGCTGCAAAGACGTGATCGTCCGGCGGCACTTTGAAGTGATGAAGGACAATGCCATCCTGTGCAACTCCGGCCACTTCGACTGCGAGGTGGACGTGGCCGCCCTGGCGGACATGGCTCAGGAGAACTTCCCCCGCCGGGCCAACATCCAGGGCTACCGTCTGGCCGATGGCCGCACCCTGAACGTGCTGGCAGAGGGCCGCCTGGTCAACCTGGCCGCGGGCAACGGCCACCCGGCGGAGATCATGGATATGTCCTTCGCCGTGCAGGCCCTGTCCCTGGAGTGGCTGGCCCGCCACAAGGACACGCTGGAGAAGAAGGTCTATCAGGTGCCCGACGAGATCGACGACCAGATCGGCCGGGTAAAGCTGGCTGCCATGGGCCTGGCCATCGACCAGCTGACTCAGGAGCAGAAGGACTACCTGGCCGGATGGGAGGCTTAAAAAACCGTTTCATTTTCATCTCTTCACTTTTCTTCTTTAAGTTCGCAGACGAAAAATAGACGGTTTATTTGCGTGGGGCCGTAGGCCCCTTGTGGAGGCAGACATGCACAACGAATTGACCAAAATGGACCTGAAAAAAATGCAGGAGGAGCTGGACTACCGGCGGATCACCCTGCGCCCCCAGCTGCTGGAGGAGGTAAAAGTGGCCCGCTCCTTCGGCGACCTGAGCGAAAACTTTGAATATAAGGCGGCCAAGCGGGACAAGAACAAGAACGAGAGCCGCATTCGTTTTTTGGAAAATATGATCAAAACCGCCGTTGTTATCGAGGACCATTCAGGCAGCGACACCGTGGGCCTTTACGACAAGGTGACAGTGTATCTGGAGGAGGACGGCGAGGAGGAGACCTGGCAGGTGGTGACCACCGTGCGTCAGGACGTGCTCCACGGCCTCATCAGCAAGGAATCCCCCATGGGGGCAGCCCTCATGGGGAAGCGGGCGGGCGACCGTTTCTGGGTGCAGGTGAACAAGGACTATGGCTATTACGCCGTGGTCCGCACCATTGAGAAGGGTCAGGACGACGGCAGCGCCCAGCTCAACCGGTATTAACGCCGCCTTCCCAGGTGTCCCAAGTATCTAAGGTTAAGATAAGACGATTTTTAGACGATTTCCGCTAAGACAGGAAATCGCCGCTGTGCTAAGATATGCAAATGTAAGTGAGCGTTTCTCTTTCCGCAGCTGGAAGGGCGGGATGAGAGGCCCAAACATAAAATTCAAAAAAATGAAAAGAGGATATTGCAATGGCGATTCAGAATATCTTTGTTGTCGGCGCCGGTCTGATGGGCAGCGGTATCGCCCAGAACGCCATCACCAGCGGCTTTGATGTCACCCTGAATGATAAGCAGCAGGCCGCCGTGGAGCGCGCCCAGGTGGTCATCAAAAAGGCCCTGGCCCGGGAGGTCAGCAAGGGCCGCATGACCCAGGAGGCCATGGACGAGGCTCTGACCCATCTGACCGTGGACAGCGGCATGGAGGGTGCCAAGAAGGCCGACCTGGTCATCGAGGCCATTTACGAGAACCTGGAGGCCAAGCAGGCCGTGTTCACCGAGCTGGAGAACCTGTGCCCCGCCAAGGCCATCTTCGCCTCCAATACCTCCTCCATCTCCCTGACCGCTCTGGCTTCCGCCACGAAGCGTCCCTCCCGCGTGGTCGGCATGCACTTCTTCTCCCCCGTGCCCAAGATGAAGCTGTGCGAGGTCATCTTCGGCCTGCTCACCGAGCAGGAGGTCCTGGACGACATCAAGGAAGTGGGCGAGCGCCTGGGCAAGACCATGATCCTGGCCGACGATAAGCCCGGCTTTATCGTCAACCGCGCTCTGCTGCCCATGCTGAACGAGGCCTGTGTGGTCGTGGGTTCCTTCATCGGCAGCGTTGAGGACATGGACAACGGCATGAAGCTGGGCTGCAACCACCCCATGGGCCCCCTGGAGCTGGCCGACATGGTGGGTCTGGACATTCTGCTGAACGTGATGACCGTGCTGTCTCACGAGTATGGCGAGAAGTATCACCCCTCCCTGCTGCTGCGGAAGATGGTCACTGCCGGCTTCCTGGGCCGCAAGAGCGGTGCCGGCTTCTACATCTACGAGGACGGCAAGAAGGTGGGCGTCAACCCCGTGCTGCAGCGTGAGCACCACTTCTCCGAGGAGCACTGAGTCTCTCTTTTCCCCGATAGAATTCATCCGGCTCTCAGCATTCGCTGGGAGCCGGATTTTTCTCTGAAACCAGTTGACCACCGGAAAAAAAACTGATATAATCAGGATGTAAAATTCAATAGCCTTATCAAGAGTGGTTGAGGGACCGGCCCTATGACACCACGGCAACCTGCTTAAATGCAAGGTGCCAAATCCGGCGAAGCGTATCGCAAGATGAGGGTGTGAAGGCTGTTCGCGCTCCGTCTGGTACGGAGCGTTTTTTCATCCTCCCGACAAGAAAGGAATTTCAAAATGGCAAAAAGATTATTTACTTCCGAATCCGTCACCGAGGGGCATCCCGACAAGATCTGTGACCAGATCTCTGACGCGGTGCTGGATGCCATCCTGTCCAAGGACCCCCAGGCCCGGGTGGCCTGCGAGACCACAGTGACCACCGGCCTGGTCCATGTGATGGGCGAGATCACCACCTCCTGCTATGTGGACATCCCCAAGATCGCCCGCCAGGTGGTGCGGGACATCGGCTATGACCGGGCCAAGTTCGGCTTTGACTGCGACACCTGCGCCGTCATCACCTCTATCGACGAGCAGTCCCCCGACATCGCCATGGGTGTGGACAAGTGCCTGGAGGCCAAGGAGGGTGAGCAGGACGACGGTCTGGACAACGGTGCCGGCGATCAGGGCATGATGTTCGGCTATGCCTGCGACGAGACTCCCGAGCTGATGCCCCTGCCCCTGTCCCTGGCCCACAAGCTGTCCATGCGCCTGACCCAGGTCCGCAAGGACGGTCTGGTGAACTACCTCCGGCCCGACGGCAAGACCCAGGTCACCGTGGAGTACAACGAGGATAACAGCCCCAAGCGCATCGACGCGGTGGTGGTATCCACCCAGCACGGCCCCGAGGTCGATCTGGAGCAGATCCGCCGGGACATGATCGACCTGGTCATCAAGCCCATCCTGCCCGCCGAGCTGCTGGACGAGGAGACTAAAATTTATGTCAACCCCACCGGCCGTTTTGTGGTGGGCGGCCCCCAGGGGGACTCCGGCCTCACCGGGCGGAAGATCATTGTGGACACCTACGGCGGCAGCGCCCCCCACGGCGGCGGCGCTTTCTCCGGCAAGGACCCCACCAAGGTGGACCGCTCCGCCGCCTATGCCGCCCGCTGGGTGGCCAAGAACGTGGTTGCCGCCGGTCTGGCCCGGCGCTGCCAGGTGCAGCTGGCCTATGCCATCGGTGTGGCCCGCCCCGTCTCCATCCGGGTGGACACCTTCGGCACCGGCACCGTGTCCGATGCCCAGCTGGAACAGGCCGTGGAAAAGACCTTTGACCTGCGCCCCGGTGCCATCATCCGGGACCTGAAGCTCCGCCGCCCCATCTACCGCCAGCTGGCCGCCTATGGCCACTTCGGCCGGGACGACCTGGATCTGACCTGGGAAAAGACCGACCGGGTGGACGCCCTGAAGGCCAATCTGTAAACAGCAAACCTCCGCCGCACAGAATCAACAACTCTGTGCGGCGGTTTTTTGCATCTTTCTGTGCATTCTTTTCTGAAAAACAGGCTTTTACATGCCCGCCGCCTCGATCTGCCGTTGCTGACATGGCTCCGGGAAATCAAGTAATGGCAAACCGCCCCCGCCGCTGCGTTGCTTGCAGCGGCGGGGGCGGTTGTTATGTTCTGAGCTCACCTGTGACAGGCGACCCGTCACTCAATGGCGATGGTCGTGGTCTTGGGCAGGGCCTTCTCCCCGGCCTTGGGCACGGACAGCTTCAGGATGCCGTCCTCGTACTTGGCGGAGACCTCCTCGGGCTTGACGGCCTCGCCCACGAAGAAGCTGCGGCTGCAGGCGCCGGCATAGCGCTCCTGGCGGATGTACTTGCCCGCCTTGTCCTGCTCGTCCTTGTCCACGCCCTTGGCGGCGCTGATGGTCAGGTATCCGTCCTTCAGGTCCACGTTGACCTCGTCCTTCTTAAAACCGGGCAGGTCCACATCCAGCTCATAGCTGTTCTCGGTCTCCCGCACATCGGTCTTCATCAGGTTCTTGGCGTGCTTGCCGTACAGGGGGTCGTGGCCGTGGGTATTCATCATACCGAAGGGATCAGAGAAGAAATCATCGAACAAATTCTCACCAAAAATGCTAGGTAACATAATTATTCCTCCATTCAATTTGAAACCGTTCTCAGGCCGTCCGGCCAAACCGGACGTTGTCGAATCTTGTTACCGTTGTTTGTTATGTTGTTGTTCCTCCCGGGGGACTCTCTCAAGCCCCTCTCTCTTGGAACAGCTATATCATAGCACCAATTTTAGCAGAGTCAATAGGTGAGTGCTAATGTTAACAAAATAAGTGATGTTTGTTCATATTTTATGCGATTTCTTTTTTGTTTTCCCATTTTTATTCCAGTTTTCTCTGGAACAGCCCTCTTTTCGATTCCCGCACAGGCTCTTTAGTTGGCCTGGGGCAGGGTGACTTCTGCTTTAAAAAGGTCCCCGTCCACAGTGAGCCGGAACTCGCCCCCCTGCAGCTCGGTGAGGCTGCGGGCGATGGACAGCCCCAGGCCGGAGCCCTCGCTGCTGCGGGACTCCTCCCCCCGGACAAAGCGCTCCATCAGCCGCTCCGCCGGGACGTTCAGCGCCTCCCGGGAGACGTTCTTCACCGACAGGGTCACCTGGCCCTTCCCCCGGAAGAGCTCCACATAGATGCGGGTGCCCTCCATGGCGTATTTGGCGCAGTTGGACAGCAGGTTGTCGATGACCCGCCACAGGTGCCGCCCGTCGGCATAGACCCAGGTCTCCCCCTCGGGCACGGTGGTCACCACCGTCAGCTTCCGCTCCTCCAGCTTCTCCGTCCACTCCCCCAGGGCCTGGTCCAGCAGCTGGGACATGCCGATCTTATCCCGGCTGACGCTGAGCACGCCGGTGGATGCCTTGCTGGCCTCCACCAGGTCCTCGGTAAGCTTTTTCAGCCGCTGGGACTTGCGGTCCAGCACCTCGATATACTCCGCCGCCTTGGGGTCGGTCTGCTGGGTGGTCTTCAATAAGTTTACATAATTTATGATGGAGGTGAGGGGCGTTTTCAAATCGTGGGAGACGTTGGTGATGAGCTCGGCCTTAAAGCGCTCGCTCTTCATCTTCTCGTCCACCGCCCCGGCAAGGCCGATGGAGATGTTGTTCAGGTCCTCGGCATAGGCCCGCAGGTCGGCGGGCATCCGGGCGGTGTCCACCCGATAGTTCAGGTCCCCGGCGGCGATGGCCCGGCTGCCCCGGCGCAGGCGGGCAAAGCTGGTCGTCCACCGGCACAGCAGCACCAGAGCCGCCCCGTTAACCAGGATGACCAGCAGCCCGCCGCCATAGCCCATGGCCGCAGACAGAACATTGGCCAGCAGATAGACGAAAAAGCCCGCGACGGTCCGCCAGGTCAGGGGCAGCTGGCGGACCAGCTCCGGCAGAGCAGACTGGTCCGGCCCAGGGTGCCCGTGCGCAGGCGCACCGCCAGCGTGCGCAGCAGCAGCGCTGTACACAGCATGGCCCCGGCGAAGACGGCAGCTCCCCCTGCGATCACCAGGTCCGCCTGCCACTGCATCTCCGCCCGCTCTGACCATATCTCACCCGCAGCGGCCGCCTGACAGGCCACTCCCGCCGCCGCTGTCAGCAGAACGTCCACGGCCCCTGCCCCCAGCAGATAGACTTCCAGATAGATCTTCTCCTGCCAGGTGGGGACGCAGCCCTCCCCCGCCGACAGGCACAGCAGACAGACCAGGCTGGCCAGCGCCGCCAGCAGCAGCGCCGCACCCACCCCCACCCGAAAGGCAAACTGCCCCTGGGCCCGGGTGATCTCCTGCCGCAGCCGGTAGAAGCTGTCGTCGATCTGCGGCTCAGCCGCCACGCCATACTCCAGGATATACTGGCCGTCGGCATCTTCGCCGTTTCTCGCCACGTCCTCCCGGGCGGAGGCCGTCTGGTTGGTCTGCTGCGTCCAGCCGTAGTACTGGGCGTAATAGACATAGCTGTCCAGCCCCTCGGCGGCGTAGGCCCCGGGGACAAAGCTGGCATAGCCGATGTGATCCACGGCGGTCAGCAGGCTCTCCCCATCCCCCAGGTTGGAGGACAGCTCCTTCCCGCTCCGGTCCAGCAGGCGGAAGCGATAGTTGGTCTCGCTGGCGTCCGCATCCGCCTCAAACTCCGCCATGGCGCCCTCCAGCTGCTGGCGCTCCACATAGCTGATGGTGTCACTCTCCAGGGCGATGGAGTCGGCCACGGCGGTGGCCACCCGGTCGTTCCAGCTCTGGCACAGCGTTTGAAACTGGCGGCTGTCCTGCCAATAGACCCCCTGCCACTCCAGAGTGGACAGGGCGCTCAGTCCTAAATAGGCCGCCAGCAGGGCGCACACCGCCATAGCCGCTGCGGCCGCCCATACCCCGCTGCGGCCGGCGTGTCTCGTCTCCTTCATCGCACGCCCTCCTCCAGCTTATAGCCCAGGCCCCACACCACCTTTAAATACCGGGGGTCGGCGGGGTCGATCTCGATCTTCTCCCGCAGGTGGCGGATGTGGACGGCCACCGTGTTCTCCGAGCCATAGGCCGGGTCGTTCCACACCTGCTCATAGATCTGGGCGGAGGAGAACACCTGTCCCGGGTGGGACAGCAGCAGCTTGAGCACGTTGTACTCGATGGGGGTGAGGGCCACCGGCTCCCCGTCCACCGTCACCCGCTTGGCCCCGTCGTCCATGGTGATGGGCCCCACGGTGAGCAGGCCGGGCCCCTTGTCCGCACCCCCCAGGCTGGTATACCGCCGCAGCTGGGACTTCACCCGGGCCATCACCTCCAGGGGGTTGAAGGGCTTGGTGATATAGTCGTCCGCCCCGATGTTCAGGCCCAGTATCTTGTCTGCGTCCTCGCTCTTGGCGGTGAGGAGGATGATGGGCACGTTGCTCCCCTCCCGCAGCTTGGCGGTGGCCCGGATGCCGTCCAGCTCGGGCATCATCACGTCCATCAGGATGAGATGGACCTTGTTCTGCTCCACAGCCCGGATGGCCTCCCGGCCGTTATAGGCCTTCAGGGTGCGATAGCCCTCGCTGGTGAGATAGATGTCCAGGGCGGAGACGATATCCTTGTCGTCGTCACAGATCAAAATGGTATACATAGGCCGCTCTCCCTTGCGTTATCAGATTTCTTGTCTCTTGTGTCTAGCATAACACACCGTTATGAAGTTGCAAGGGCGAATTTTCTTAAGAAATGTTAAAGACCGCCGCCAAAGCCCCATTTCAGGGCTCTAGCGGCGGCCAATTTTGCTCTCTTATGTTTCTTATGTCTCCACCGGGACGGCCTCCGGCACGACCTGGACCTCCTCCGTGGCATAGATGCTGTTCCACAGCTCCCGAATCCCGGTGCGCCGGTCCACCCGATAGACATCCGTCCGCATCACCTGAGCAGACACATCCACCCAGACCTTATAATAGTTCTCGTCGGCCGGGACGAACACCGGCGTTCCGTCCGTGCCGCCCAGCTCCCCCAGGGAGACAGTCACCGGGACGGCCCTGTCGGGAAACTCCGCTGTCAGCTCCAGCTTGGGGCCGCCCTGGTCCACCCAGAACAGCAGGCCGCCCCCGGTCCCGGTCCCCATGGACATGCCGCCGGGATACTGCCGCCCGGCAAAGCCGCCGCCCTGTACCTGCACGCAGCCGCCGGGCTGGGTCTCATAGGTATAGCGGCTCTCCCGCACGCCGCTGATGACCAGCAGCAGGACAGCTGTCACTGCCGCCGGGATCACGATGTTTCGTTTCATGGATCAGGCCCCCTTTCTCCGGCTTTCTAAGCAAATTATATAATATTTGTCCCAGCAGTCAAGATTTTATTTGTGAACTTTTGTGTGAAACGCAAAAATTCCGCCGGACCGTGGCTGCGGTCCGGCGGCGGGAGGATGCACATGAGTCGGGCGTCTCAGCGGCTGCTGGGGGTCTGCCGGCTGTTCTGGGTCTGGGGCTGCTTCTGCGGCTCCTGGGGCTGCCGGGCATCCTGGGTCTGAGTGCGCTGGGTGCGGTCCTTGTGCTTTGCCTGCATGGTCCAAGCCTCCTTTGCATTGGGTCTGGGGATAGTCTGGACCGATTGCTGGAGAACTATACCGAAAGAAGAAAATTTTTATCCCCAGAACCGCCAAAGGCACCAGCCCGCCCCGGCCAGCTGGAGGAGCAGCAGCAGGGGGAAGCCATATTGAAAATACCAGTGGCGGGTCTTGTGGCGGAACAGGCGCATCCCCGCCACGCCCCCCAGGGCCCCGCCGAAAATGACTGGGAGGAACAGGGTCCTCTCCGGGATGCGCCAGGCGTTCTTTTTGGCCCGGCGCTTGTCCAGGCCCATGAGGACAAAGGCCAGGACGTTCACCGCGATGAGATAATAGAAGAGAACCTGCCAGAAGAGCCTTGGCATAAAGATGCACCTCGTTTGTTTCGATATTCACTCTTTTTTACTTGGTCAAATTTTTCTCAGTGTACCCCATTCCGGCCAAAAAGGCAAGTCCCAGGCAGCCGCGTCATGCATGACAATGTATAAAATTCAGTGATTTTCTGCATAATATTCATTTTTGGTGAAAATATACGGATAAGCCGGGAAAAAATATGGATAACTATGCGAATAGGGGGTTGCAATTCCGCCCAAGGAGTGATAGACTGACAACACTGAAACAACAGGAAGGCCCATTCTTCCGCAAAACGTGCGGAACTTCCCTTCCAAACTGTCTTTTATGGAGGAAATGCATCATGGCTGAAGTAAAAAAAGTTGTGCTCGCCTATTCCGGCGGTCTGGATACTTCCATCATCATCCCCTGGCTGAAGGAGAACTACAATAACCCCGAGATCATCGCCGTCTCCGCCGACGTGGGCCAGGGCAGCGAGCTGGACGGTCTGGAGGAGAAGGCCATCAAGACCGGCGCCTCCAAGCTGTACATTGAGGACCTGACTGACGAGATGGTGGACGACGTGATCATCCCCTCTATGATGATGGGCGCCAAGTACGAGGACTATCTGCTGGGCACCGCCTTTGCCCGTCCCGTCATCGCCAAGCGCCTGGTGGAGATCGCCAAGAAGGAGGGCGCCGACGCCGTCTGCCACGGCTGCACCGGCAAGGGCAACGACCAGGTCCGGTTCGAGCTGGCCATCAAGCGCTTCGCCCCCGAGCTGAAGATCATCGCCCCTTGGCGTGAGTGGTCCATCAAGGGCCGTGACGAGGAGATCGACTATGCCGAGGCCCACAACGTGCCCCTGAAGATCTCCCGTGAGACCAACTACTCCAAGGATAAGAACCTGTGGCACCTCAGCCACGAGGGTCTGGACCTGGAGGACCCCGCCAACGAGCCCAAGTATGACGAGCCCGGCTTTTTGGAGATGGGCGTGTCCCCCGCCGTGGCCCCCGACCAGGCCACCTATGTCACCCTGGACTTTGAGAAGGGCTGGCCCGTGGCCATCGACGGCGAGAAGATGAAGGCCAGCGACATCATCCGCAAGCTGAACAAGCTGGGCGGCGACAACGGCATCGGCCTGCTGGACATCGTAGAGAACCGTCTGGTGGGCATGAAGGACCGGGGCGTGTACGAGACCCCCGGCGGCACCATCCTCTACCGCGCCCACGAGGTGCTGGAGATGATCACCATCGACAAGGACACCAAGCACATGAAGCAGAAGCTTGCCGTGGACTTTGCCGACCTGGTGTACAACGGCAAGTGGTTCACCCCCCTGCGGGAGGCCCTGCAGGCCTTCGCCGTGGACACTCAGAAGCACGTCACCGGCACTGTGAAGCTCAAGCTCTATAAGGGCAACATCATCACCGCCTCCGTCACCTCCCCCGAGACCCTGTACTCCGAGGACCTGGTCACCTTTGAGGAGAGCGACTATGACCAGAAGGACGCCCAGGGCTTTATCAACCTGTGGGGCCTGCCCGACACCGTTCAGGCGCTGCGGGACCAGGGCAAGCTGAAGTAAGACGCAAATAGACGCTTTTGAGAGTGGGGACCCGCGCGTCTCCACTCTCAATTTAATATTGCGCCCCAAAAACAAGATCGTTTTGGGGTGCCGGAAAGGTAGAACAGACTATGAAGCTTTGGGCTGGACGGTTTCAGAAGGAGACCGATACACTGGTAAACGACTTTAATTCCTCCATCGGCTTTGATGCCCGGCTGTATCAGCAGGACATCCGGGGCTCCATCGCCCACGCCGCCATGCTGGGCAAGCAGGGAATCATCGAGGAGCACGAGGCCGAGAAGATCATCGAGGGCCTGAAGGCCATTCTGGCCGACATTGAGGACGGCAAGGTGGAGTTCTCCATGGACAACGAGGACATCCACATGAACATCGAGGCCATGCTGACCCAGCGCATCGGCGACGCGGGCAAGCGGCTGCACACCGCCCGGTCCCGGAATGACCAGGTGGCCGTGGACACCCGCCTGTATGTAAAGGAAGAGATCCCCGCCATCATCAAGCAGGTCCTGGACCTGGAGCAGGTGCTGGTGAAAAAGGCCGAGGCCAACCTGGACACGGTGATGCCCGGCTACACCCATCTGCAGCGGGCCCAGCCCACCACCTTCGCCCACTATATGATGGCCTATGCCAATATGTTCAAGCGGGACGTGACCCGGCTGGAGGACTGCCTGGCGCGGCTGGACGAGTGCCCCCTGGGCGCCGGGGCCCTGGCCACCTCCACCTATCCCGTGGACCGGTTCCAGACCGCCCACGCCCTGGGTTTCCACAAGCCCACGGACAACTCCATGGACTCCGTCTCTGACCGGGACTACGCCATCGAGCTGATGGCCGATCTGTCCATCCTGATGATGCACCTGTCCCGCTTCTCCGAGGAGATCGTGCTGTGGTGCTCCTGGGAGTTTAAGTATGTGGACCTGGACGACGCCTATTCCACCGGCTCCTCCATCATGCCACAGAAGAAGAACCCCGACGTGGCCGAACTGGTCCGGGGCAAGACGGGCCGGGTCTATGGCGCGCTGGTCACCCTGCTCACCGTGATGAAGTCCCTGCCCCTGGCCTATAACAAGGATATGCAGGAGGACAAGGAGGCCATCTTCGACGCCATCGACACCGTGGAGCTGTGCCTGCCCGTGTTCGCCGCCATGGTGGACACCCTCACCGTCCGGCCCAAGAACATGGCCAAGGCTGCCGCCGGCGGCTTTATCAACGCTACCGACTGTGCCGACTATCTGACCAAGAAGGGCCTGCCCTTCCGGGAGGCCTATATGATCGTGGGCCGCCTGGTGAACATGTGCATCAAGTCCGGCGACACCCTGGACACCCTGACCCTGAAGGACTTCCGGGCCATCTCCTCCCTGTTCGACGAGGACGTGTACGATGCCCTGGCCCTGAAGACCTGTGTCAACGAGCGCAAAGTCTATGGCGGCCCCGCAAAGGAGAGCGTGCAGAAGCAGATCGAACTCATCCGCCAGTTTGTCGGCGAGCACACCAAGTAAGGCGGCAGGCCCTCTCCGCCCAGTGTGCGCACTGGACACCTCCCCAAAAGGGGGAGCCAAGGCGGTCAAAAAAACCTGTCATTGCGAGGCCGATTCCCCTTGTCAAGGGGAAATGTCCCGAAGGGACAAAAGGGATAGGGAGGCCCAACGGGC
>PPYF01114602.1_pt1 | contig 15817 bp, 8 predicted proteins | sample 1559871 | NCBI WGS metagenome assembly PPYF01 (sample SAMN08240021, study PRJNA423297) | Human gut metagenome, whole genome shotgun sequencing project. | reverse complement strand
CTATAATGAACAGATAATATTGAAGAATTAGAATATTTCGTTAAGGCTGGAAGTGAATTGAATGGCGATACGAGTTCCGTGGGACAAACAAGAAACTGCATTGTTGATTGATGCTTATGTGCGTGTTAAAAGTAAAGAATTGTCCCAGCAGGAAGCAATAAAAGAAATATCTATGCTTCTTCGGCGTCGAGCAATTTATTCCGGCATACAAATAGATCATGTCTTCCGCAACATAAATGGAATTACAATGCAAATGAAAATAGTTGGCGGATTAGTGGATGAATGTCCATCAGGGTTACATAGTGCTACTAAAATGTTTAATGATATGGTAGCTTTATATAAGAATGATCCCGCCACATTTAATGAAATACTACTTCAAGCGAAAGGTGAATGTGCCATGCCAGTGAACGTACAGGAGAAGTTTTTTGCTTGGTTAGCAGCAAGAGTTTCTTCAGCACATCTTTCTGAATTCTATATTGTGTGCAGAGACATTGAATCCTATTGTAAGAATAAGAATATTCTTACAGCTCCATTGTTTGAGACAACTAACATAACAGTCATTCAGGATGTAATTAATACAATAAAATCAAACAGAATGTTTCAGTTAAAGTATTTCCGTCAACTTGGGAAAATGCGTACAGTGATGGATTTCTATATGACGTTTCTCCGAGAAATGTCGTTACAGGAAATAAAAGAGCCAGAAATAATCTCCCAACGATACCCTGAATCGAAAACGGTATCTTCTGTTAAAACAAAGTCAGAAGAAAAACCTGTGCAACTTGGATCAGAAGTAACTTTTGATGCGGGAGAGCATAAGACTGTTAAATATAATTCTATTTCCATTGAGAAGCAGGTAATAGATGAAGATGTCTCATATGAAGTTAATAATAGAGAACCTCGTATTTGGAATTTTGCAAATGACAATGTGAATTTTTCCAAGGTTAATCCCATTTTTGTATCCTACTTCGAAGAAAAAGAAGAAGTTCAAGGATGGGTAGATGCCTTTGTTAAAATCATCTGTGCTATGCAGGAGGATTATCCCTCTATTATTCGTGGCATGGTTGGTTATCGTTTTGTTTGTGTTGGAAAAGTCGTATTGACTAGTGTCTCCGGAATCAGTAGATTAAGCAAACCTGTTGAATTAAATAATGGGATTTATCTTGAAACAGATTGCTCTTCTGATGAAATTGTATCTGTTGTTCGTATCCTAATGGACAAGTGTAATGTAGACTATGATAACATTGAAATATACTATGAGGAATCCAATGTAGATGTTGTTACGACTAAAAGCAAACAGACAGACGAACCTATCGTTTCTGAAGAAGCACCTTCCGCTGAAGGAGTTCAGGACTACATCGTTCAAGTGCTTGAGGATCTTAATGTTCCTTATGTAGATCATAGAAATAATAACGGTTGCCTTTGGATTATTGGGGACCGTGGACTAAGTTCTATTTTTGAGAACTTCTATGAATATAGTGTAGTTTTCCACTATAAAGAAGATGGTGGTCGTGCGACCAAGGGCGAATCTGCATGGTGGACAAAAGATGTAATCGTTATTGATGATGAGCTAAAAGCTAATGATGTTGCAGATCAGCCGGTTGAAGAAAATGAAAAACCGTCTGGGAATGTAGTTGTTATCACTTCCGCAGCTGAAGGAAAAACTGCATTTGAAAACTGGCTCATAACTGGGGCTGGTCTTGCAGTACGCTCTGCACAGAGCTATTCATCTGCAATTAATGTTGCTGGTCAGTATTCCGTAAAATGGGGCTTTTCCCAAAACGAACTGTTCTATATTTTGGATGCAGAACAGGTTCATCAGATTAGCATGAAGTTACTTTCAAATCCAGAGTTCGCACAACTCAATGATGGACAGCACAATCGCTATCGTGCTGCTTTGTCAAAGTATTGGGATTATTGCCAGGCTCTTTCGGGTGGTGCAGCTGTAACCGTTCCAATTAAAAATGTACCAAAACAAGAAGATGAGATAAAGAAGAATCGGATCGATTTCATCGCATGGGCGCAAGCTCAGCAAATGCAAAAGACAGCAATCCTGGCATACCTGTCAGATATTAAAAAATGTAGCGAGTTTGCACAAGAGAACAATTACATCAAAGAAGAACACATCCTTTTGATTCAGGATGCGGATACCCTTGAACGAGTTTTCTTGGAAATGCGGAAAAACTGTAGATTTGTAGAATTCAATAACGAAAGACAAAAGCGTCCTGTTTCTGCAATGAACAAACTTATAGCTTTCCGTAGGGCTACTACAATGGGTAGCGAACAAAAATCTGCCGTTTCCGTTACGTCTGTTGCATCTATTGAAAATCCGGTTCCAAGTCAAAATGTTTCTGTTGCCACAGTTTCCATTGAGCCGCAGGTTAAGGAAAGATATACAGCTATTCTGGCAGAAAACTTTGTGGACGGATTTAGACCAGCAAAGGCAATCGACAGAAATCGCTTCAGAATGTATTACAGTGATATGTTTGGAGATGAATTGACTGAAGATGATGAGCGCCTTGTCCACACTTTAATGAAGGTCGGTACTCTCCGTGATGAGCGTATCTATGTAAAGGATGAAACAGAGCAGAAAGATCTTCTTGAAGAAATCAATGATACCATCGCAGAAACCTTTAAGGATGGTGCATCTTGTATTTATTTAGATTGTCTGTTTGAACGATTCCAGGAACAGCTTGCAGAAATGTTGCACATCTACAATGTGGATTCGCTGGAAAGCGTATTGTTTAGTTCTGGTAAACGCAATTACTTCAAGAGATATAACTATCTATTCAGATATAACAAAGAACCTTCCCCTAGCAGGGATGTTATTGAGTATATGAAGGAATCTCATTTACCAGTAACCTATTCAGAAATAGAAACTGATCTTTGGTATATTCCGCTGGATAAAATTAAAAACACCTTAGTCACAACACCAGCCATTGTGAATGTTGCATCAGAAGCATATTTATATGCACCTAACCTGCCGGTTAGTGAAAGCGAGGTTCAGCAGATTGCAGAATTGATTAGCCACGCTTTGTTGCAGCGTAACTATATTTCTGATATAGAACTAATGCAACTGATCGGGGAAGATTGTCCGTCTGTACTGATGAATGCTCCTGATTATCCTTTGTGGGGGATTCGCAACGTATTTGCATATCTTCTGCGTGATAAATTCTCGTTTAGAGGTGCAATCATCAGCGAAAAAGATGAGGAAATTAGTATGGCTGAGGTTTTCTCAGATTTCTGTCAGCGTTCCGAACACATTACAGTCGATGAACTCAAACAGTTTGCAAGTGAGTTAAACACCGTAATCTATTGGGATTCTGTGTATAGCGAAATGGTTCGTGTTAATCAAAACGAGTTCGTTCGCAGAGATCAGATTCGTTTTGATGTTGAGCAGATAGACTCTGTTTTGGAAAAGCTTATCCAAAGTTCGTACACGCCAATCAGATCAATCAACCTGTTCCTGCATTTTCCTGCGATTGATGTTCCTTGGAACAATTTCGTGTTAGAAAGCTATGTGGGACACTATAGCAAGAAGTTTAGATTGCTTCATGCGAACTACGCTGCTACCGACTGTTGCGGTGCTATGGTTAGACAGGACTCGGATATTTCCGACTATAGAACATTGATTGTGGATGTTCTTACGAAAAATACTGGTTGGAAAAATAAAAAAGATGCCCTTCAGCTGTTGGTTGATTTGGGCTATCAACAAAGAAGAAGCTATAGCGATATAGAAAAAGTTATGCAGGAAGCAAAAGCAAAACTGCAAACGTCTAAAAAATGAGAGCAACGGAGGGAATGTCATGGACAAAGAAATCAAAACATATCAGATTGATTTTGAAAAAACTGTCCATAGCATTCACCTCACTTCTTGCATATCGACTTTACCGAAAGCAAGAAAAAAAGAGAAAAGAGGATACCATCATGTACCAATATATTTGGGATACGGAGACTGGTGGACTGCTACTTACAACTGAAGTTTCAAAGTTTAGTAAGGAACCCCGTCCCGTCTATTATAAGGAACTGGATATTCTGGGATTTGACCGGTTTTGGAATTATCCAAAGGATGACAGCGCACCACTAATGTGGGCTGAAGCAAACAACTATATATATAAAGGTCGCACAGTAGCAAGAACTAAAGGTGGATCTGTTTATACACCACCTGAACTAATTATTTTGGATGCTCCAGAACCGGACAACGGAATGTTGAATTTTGTTGATATTGAAGGTATGGTTCTGAAGAACCAAGATTTACTGGAAACATTAACTCAGGAAACCATCCAGAAAATCTACAATGTTTATCGTGAATACAAAAACGATGTAGATGTATTCTATGTGGCATTTAGTGGTGGCAAAGATAGTGTTGTAGCTCTTGACTTAGTTCAAAGATCATTGCCGCATGATGATTTCCTTGTTCTGTTTGGTGACACAAGGATGGAGTTCCCAGACACCTATAAGGTTGTGGAACAAACTGAACAGTATTGCAAAGAACAAGGAATTGAGTTCTTCAGAGCACAATCAAAACTGGTTCCTTCTCAGACTTGGAAAATCTTTGGACCTCCATCAACTACAACAAGATGGTGCTGTAGTGTCCATAAGACTTCTCCGCAGATCAACCTTTTGAGACAGATTACTGGAAAGCACGATTTTACTGGCATGGCATTTACTGGAATCAGGGCTGAAGAGAGTCTTACTCGAAGCGAGTATGATTCCGTAAACGATGGCAAGAAACACAGTGGTCAGTTAAGTTGCCACGGTATTCTTGAATGGAACTCCGCAGAACTGTTCCTCTATATCTTTGCAAGAGGACTTATAGTAAATGAAGCATATAAAAAGGGCAATTCTCGTGCAGGTTGTCTTGTATGCCCGAACTCGTCTGGACGACACGAATATATTAAGAGAACGTGCTATCAGACAGAAATCGACCATTATTTAGAAATGATTGCTACTACAAGTGGAAAAACAAACTACAGCCCAGAAGAAATGAAAATGTTCATTGACTCCGGGTATTGGAGAACCAGAAAATCCGGTAGAGAACTCAATTTTGGACACGACTGTTTTGAAGCAAAGTCTGATTCTACTCCGCCTACAATCACGGTGTATAAGACGCAGCTCCGTTGGGAGATGTGGGCGAAAACAGTTGGAGAGTTTTATCAGGCAGAACCGGATTTGTACATTATCAAGTATCTTGATAAGTTGTACCAAATCAAACTCGAAAGAACTGACGCAAGCACTTCGTTCTTGCTCCTCAATTGCACTAAGAGCAAAGATGATGTAAGGTTCTTCTCCCTTTTCAGAAGCGTTATCGTAAAGACGCTCTATTGCATTGGCTGCGGTGTATGTCAAGCGGAATGTAAAAGCCATTGCATTGATATGACGAACGGCATAAAAATCGGTGATAACTGTACTCACTGCCATAAATGCCATGATATACATGAACATTGTTTAAGATACAACTCAATCAGAAATAAAATTTCGGAGGGAAGAAAAATGATTGGATTAGACAGGTACTTTAGTTTCGGCGCTCGTGCTGAATGGATAGATATTTTCTGTAGATATGACTGCGGCGCAGACTTCTGGATGTCCGATGGTGACGGTCTGGTAGCAAACAAGAAGAAAGACGCATTCAAGAACTTTGTTCTAGATGCAGGTCTCGTAGTGTATGACAAAAATGTTGATGGCGACAAATATACGAGATGTGTTCCTACCGCAGCAGCAGAAGCAGTTTGTAGAATTGGTGCGTTTGAAGAATCCGCATGGGCATTAATCCTGTGTAATCTTGTTTATACCCCTGCCTATAACTGGTTTGTTAATAATCTGAAGCCGGGAGTTTCATACACAAAAGATTCGATTATCCTTATGCTTTCTGATGTTATGGAAAACGACCTGAAGGGTCTGGGCAAGAGAAATGTCGTTGATGCTTTTAAAATCGTTATGGCAAGAACTCCTCTGGGTACTTCTCGTATTTTTGCTGAATGTGATGTTGACGAAAAAGTTAGCGCATCAGGCAAAGAAACCATTACTCTCAACTCTTTGGTACGATGTGAATGGGATGCTCCTGATGCGAAGGTTATCCTGTACAGCCTGTATAAGTTTGCTGAAGCCTGCGGTGACTATTATCAGTTTACCCTGGAAACTCTGCTGGATGATTCCATCGAGCGTGATGGAGTAAGCCCTACCCGTATTTTCGGACTGAACAGAGAAACTATGGTTCGCATTTTGAATGGTCTAGCTGTAAACTATCCTGAGTTTATTTCTGCATCGTTCACTCTTGACCTAGATACCATCACTCTCCGTCCTACTGGCTCTGAGTTGACTTCTGAAGATGTATTGAAGCTGTTCTAATAAGGAGGATACCACTATGGCTGGCAAGAAACTTTATAGGGACTACTTCAATATAGACCCTAAGTATTATGCGGCTGTAACCGCAGATTTGATCGAAAGCGGTATGGTAAGCTGGAAAAGTTTTTACCCTCACGAGACCTTCGTGAAGCTGCTTGAAAAAACACATACTGTATTGTCTGGTAAAGACCCTCGCTCTTTGTGGGTTGAAGGTGCGTATGGTACCGGTAAGTCCCATGCTGCACTTACGGTAAAATCCTTGCTTGATGCTACAGATGAAGAAGTAAAAGATTACTTTGATGATTATGGTCTAAGCAAAGACCTTTGCCAGAAGATTATTGCTGACAAAAATGATGGTCTGCTCATTACTATTCATAGAATCGGTTCTGGCTCTATTCGCTCCGATCAGGATTTGATCCTGGCTATTCAGGACAGCATTATGTCTGCACTTGAGAAGAATGGAATTACCAATCGTGGCGAAGCATCTCTGCGTGATGCTGCTTTGAAATGGTTGGAGAAGAAAGCAAACCATGACTATTTTAATACTCTGATTGCAGAGGAGCAGTATGCGTGGAATTTTGGTGGAAATGATGTAGACGCAGTAATTGACCGTCTGAAAAATGGCACACCGGCGCAGATTGCTAAGACAATGAGAGAGATTATTGCCGTCGCAGAAGATAACGGTATTACTGCTTTGCGTTTGGATATTCAAGGCATGGCAGATTGGATTAAGAACATTATCTCCGAAAACAAGATTAAAGCTATTCTGTTTGTCTGGGACGAATTTACCGAGTTCTTCCAGAACAATCCAAACTCGCTTACTGGTTTTCAGACTTTGGCTGAAATCAGCCTTTCCCATCCATTCTACTTTATGATCGTATCTCACGAAAGTAGAAGTTTGTTCTTGAATGCAGAAACGGCAAAGAAGATTCTTGACCGTTTCGTGCCGCCGGTAAAGATTGAACTGCCTGAAAATATGGCATTTCGTCTGATGGCACAGGCGATGAAAACAACTCAGGATGCTATGCTTAAAGGGGAATGGGACGAATATAAGGGTGAACTGACTGATGATCTGGCTGGTGTATGCAGTTACATTACCTCCAACATGAAACGCATATCCACTCTAGGACAGAAAACTGTGCTGTCTGAACAGGAATTACAGGCTATTGTGCCTATACATCCTTACGCAGCATTACTGCTAAAGCACCTCTCTGTAGCGTTCAGTTCTAATCAGAGAAGTATGTTCGACTTCATCATTAGCAACGATATGACTGATGCCAAAGCATTTAAGTGGTTCATTAACAATTATGGTCCTTTGGATAGACCTAATTTGTTGACCATTGATATGTTGTGGGACTTCTTCTACGGTAAAGGACAGAACGGTTTGAATGATGATGTTCGTGTGATTTTGGATTCCTATAATTTGCTTCGTTCTGACAAGATGACACCTGATGAACAACAGGTATTGAAAACCGTTCTGCTGTTGCAGGCAATTTCCTTGCGTATCAGCGATGTTGATTTGTTGAAGCCTAACGAGCAAAATGTTGACCTTGCTTTCTCTGGTACTGGCTGGTCTAAGGGTAAAGCTCGTTCCATCGCAGAAAAACTCGTTCGTGATGGTATACTCTTCAAGCGTACTGTTGGTAGTGGTAAATCCGAGTATACCATTGCAAATAGCACCGGCGATGCAGCAACCATTAAAAAGCTGAAAGATACCATAATCAGAGAAACTAAGACTCAGGATTTGATTACTAATGCTGATTTGATTGGAGCGATTACACTTCCTTTTGCTATTAGCGGCAGATACATTCTCAATGGTGCTGCCTATGGCAACTTTACTCCTGCTATAGCTAAACTTGCCGCAACTTCTCATCCAGAGCGTTTCTCCGTATTGGTGACTTTTGCTCTAAACGATGATGAAGCAGCTCAGGTAAAGAATCAGATTGTTAGCAGTATCAAGGCTGGAAAGCACAATTTAATTTATGTGGATGCAAGTCTTTCTCCTATGGGTAAAGATCTGTTTGAACAGTACATTGAAAGCATGGCTTATAGCCGTTACTATGCACAGAATGACAAGCATCGTGCAGGCGAGTTCCAGAAGCAGGCTGCAAAGTGTCTGACCGACTGGAAAGAAAAGATTGCCGATGGTGCATTCATGCTGTATAACGCTGAGTATCCAAGTGGCAAACGACTGCCGAACATTACTGCGTTGCAGGATGAGTTTAGTCTGATTAACCATCAGAAGTATTTTTACGGACTGGAAAGCTATGATGTTAAGCGAGACCTTTTTGTTGGTAGTGCACTTGCCCAAGGTGCCGAATGTGGTGCTACTCAAACTTTGAAACAGACCTTTAAGGAGCCTAAGCTGGAAACTGCTCTCACTGGCGCATGGGGGGTGGATAATTATTGGGAAGATCCTACCAAACGCAGCTTGTCTATTGTTCAGATCAAGATGAAAGTTGAAGAACTGATTCAAAAGGGCTTCAGTTCACCTTCTGGTCGTGTTTGTGTAGCTGATATTTATAGTGAGCTGGAACAGGCTCCTTATGGATTTAGAGCTACTAACCTTGCGGCTTTTGTGATGGGCTTTGTTCTGAAAGAATACACAACTGCTGACTATTTCTGGAGCAATGGTTCTACCAGTGAAAGTATGTCTGTTGATAAGATGAAAATGGCAATTGCCAACGCTATGAAACAGACTGTCTCTCCTGATAAAAAATACAAGCCTGAATATATTGTTGCTATGAGTGCCGAGCAGAGAGCGTTCTTGGAATGCACTTCCGAAGCATTCCGTATTCCTATGACTCAGTGCGGTTCCATCGAAAGTGCAAGAGATCAGGTGCGAATCAGCATGAAAAAGCTTTCGTTCCCAATTTGGTCTGTTAAATCCGTTCTGGAAACTGTTGAGACTCGTACTCCTGTGGCAACAGTTGCTACTGTGATTGATGATTACTGTGGTATTGCTAATACTGCCAATAGTTCCAAGGTTTCTGAAAGTGATCTGGCAGATGCAATCGGTCGTTTGGTTCTCCAGAATACATCTCTGATCGAAGATCTTACTTGTCTGCTCACAAATGATATGTGCAGAAAGGGTATGCTGGCATATATTGACGCATACCAGGGCGGTGTCTTGAAAACCCTAGCAGCTCAGATTGGTGATGGCGGTGCATATCTCGATCAGGTAAAACAGAAGTTTAATGCAGATGCTGCAAACTGGGTTTGGAACACTGAGACTGCTAACGACAAAATCAATGATGTTATTCTTGATTACCGCATTATCGTAGAAAGTGCCAAGAGTATCCCTGCTTGTTGCAGTATCAGAGATGTTGTTAGCGGTTGGAATAACCGCACCAACAATATTAAAATCGCATTTGAAGCTCTGAAAAAAGCAGCTGGCGATCTAACTCCTTTCCTTGAAGAACTGCATCGCATGAAGCAGACAAACACTTTGTCTGAACAGAAGAAAGAGAAATTCTATTCTTTCCTTGTATCTCAGAGAGAAGCCTTTGATAAGTTCTACAGCGATCAGATTCCGTATTTTAGAACAGTTGCGGAAATCTTCATTGATGGAATGGACACTGATGATATTCTGAAATTATATCAGGACATTCCTGCTGGTCAATTTACGAAGTCCTCTACTGAGTACATGACCTATGTTGAGAATGCTGTCAAGATATTCCTTCAAAATCAGGCGAAAAAGCGTCTGAAAGATTTGTGGGTGGAAAAGACTGGAACGAAAGATCCTCGTGATTGGTCTGCACGATATGACACTCCTATTCTTTGTATGCTTGATGATGAGGAGCGTCCTGAAGCAAAAGAAATCTTTGCAATTATGATGGAAAATTCTCCTTCCGAGATGTCCATTACTCGTGCTATTACATATTTGAACCGTGTAACCTACTTCGATAAACTTGCCAACAAGGAACTCCGTGATAAATGTTTTATGAGTCGTGTTGTTGGGGATTATGGACTGATGCTAGATGATGCACAGGCAATTAGAGATTATCTGATTGCTCATGTTACGGTTTGTCCGTATGACTGGATGGATAACTCTACCGTGCAGAACCAGATCAGACTGCTTGCAGAGAAGAAATATAAGACTGGTGGTAGTGAAAAGGTTTGGTCTGTTGTTGAAAAGATGGATGCAACAGAACTTCGTCACTATCTGAGAGACTTGATTTCAGATAATGTCAAGGTAGGTATCGAAATTCTAAAGAACAAGTAAGGAGGGCGTTTATGTACTGCAAGACTGTAAATGAATGCTTTCAAAAAATAAATGCATATTGCGCCGGCAAACCTTGGGGACACCCTCTATTGGTTAATATGGAAAACTTTAATGATTTCCAGACTGTTCTTCATCGACTGGAAGCAGACGCCAGTAAGCAGTGCATATTTGTTTCTCAATTCACACAGAAAAATGGTTTGCCAATCATTGATGATGCCATCGCAAAAATAACAGGCAAAGACGACTATGTGATGGTTGGTGCATCGTATGCAGCAATGCTGCGAAATGAGACTGCTGTAGATGCACTGGTGGACGAGTTGCTTGGTTTAAGTATCTCCGGTCATGCAGTTGTTTTGTTGAACCATTGTAAGAAATTTATCGATCGATATTTACAGAGAGATCCTCGCTATGATCGTCGTGTTATTCTGGTGGAGGGGAGTTCATCTCCACTCCCTCAGATAAAGTTAACCGATAATGAAGCTGTTTGTGTCGGCTTCAAACCTCTGAATGGCATTCAGGGGCTACTGAAGTACATGGAGAAAATGGATGATGCTAAACTGCAAGCACATCCAACTCTGACTGTATTGACCAGTTTCAAGACTTCTCTTTTCAGGCAGTCGTTATATTCTGTAACCGAAAGCACCGGTATTTATGATGCTGTATGTAAAAAATATCCTGATTTGGTACTGACTAAAAATGAGTACGGCACACAAGAACAATGGGGTTGGTTGCTTAATGCTATGGAAGGTTTTGATACTTTTTCTGCTTTTGTATGTTCCAATTTTGGAGCAACTTCAAATCTAATTTCTCATTTAGATACTGTGCTTGAGACGGGCGACAAAAATAAGCTTTGGCTTCTTTGGCTTGCTATGCAGGTCTTTGGCGCAGGAACTAACAAGTATGTAACCCGTATCATTGCGAACTCTGATTCTGTTGATACATTTGAGCGCTCTTTGTATAACGAACTTCTTAACATCAAACATGATGACCCTATGTTTGATACATATTATGCAGAAAGAAAACGCATCCTAGATGCCGTTCCTGAGAATCTTCCTTATATCGACGACTACTGCGATCAGATTGGTATGCATGAGAAGTATGCGGTATGTTATCTAACGGCAGCAAGCGAGCGTGAGCGTTATGAACTGGTCAAGAGTCTATCTATTTATGATTATAGTGAAGATGAAATCGGAACCATTTTAAAAAATGGATTCCCTGACATCTATAGCTATATGCAGTCGTTCACTTTTGATGTACTAAATACCAAACTGCCAGATGCAGATTGCTCTCTGCGTGGAGAGTTGACCGCTTATTTTGCTCAATACAAGCAGCAGAAACTAACCAATCGAATTTTTGACGAGTTCATATCCAAGGTAGATAGCTATGCAGTGGATAGACCGTTTATGAAGTTACAACCTCGAAGCAGTATTGTATCTAAACTCGACAAAGATAAAACCGGATTTTTCTTCTTTGATGCGTTGGGCGTTGAGTACCTTGCATTTATTCAGAGTAAATGTGAAAAGTATGGTTTGGTTTCTGAGTTTGCCATTGGTCGTTGCGAACTTCCTTCCATAACTTCAATAAACAAAGAATTTGAAAATACTTGCCTGAATGTAAAGAAGATTTCCGATTTGGATGAACTTAAGCATCACAGCGTGGTTTATGATTATGCTACTTGTCCTTATCCGATCCATCTGTTCCGTGAACTGGAGATAATTGATACGGAACTACGACGTATTCAAACCCAGTTGGCACAAGGAATTATAGAAAAAGCAGTTATCCTTTCCGATCATGGAGCAAGTCGTTTGGCTGTATTATATGGGAAAGAATCTTCTGCAAATATTGAACTTGCTGAAAAAGGAATCCACAGCGGACGATGCTGCAAAATAGATGAAGATCCAAAGATTCCTCAGGTATCTTATGAGGATGGTTATGCTGTTCTTGCTAACTATGAGAGATTTAAAGGAAGTCGTGCCGCAAATTTGGAAGTACATGGAGGAGCTACACTGGAAGAAGTCGTTGTCCCTATTATTACTCTGGTAAGGAAACCTGATAATATTACCTATTGCTTTGTTGATCCTGTAATTAAATTCAAGGTTGGACAGGACGCAAAGATAATATTATTTTCTAATATGCCGATGAGCCATCCTCGACTTCAAGTAAATAATATTTTTTACGAGGGAACATTCATTGGGGATAAAAAGCATGCCCAGTTTGTTATGCCAGAATTAAAACGTACAAATTCTTATGAAGCCATTGTTTATGATGGAGAAAAAAATGTTGGTGTCACCCTCAATTTTAGCATTGAACGAGCAACAAAACAGAAAAATCTATTTGGATTGTAAAACGATAGGAGGGAATTCTCAGTGGATGAATTTGCCGTAAATAAAAATGCATCATCTGATGGTTATCCTGATTCTATAGAGGGACAATATAGACTTAAAGAAGAAAATGACGATTTTGTCAATCGACTTAAAGATGCATTTGATACCATGGTGGTATTTAAAGACCTCCAGCAAAATAATTTTATTTCTTCTTTTAAACTACCTTCTTTTATGCGAGATTATGTTGTAAAAAACTTTCAAGATGATGATGGTAGCATTGATGTAGACGGAGCAACAGACTTTATTAGGGCTTATATTCCCAAAAAAGAAGATTGGAAAAATATTAAAAATAGGATTATTAATAATAATGAAACTATTAAAATACTGGCAAAAGTATGTGTAGAAATAGATATTCGAACAGGCGATATTTCTTTTGCACTTCCGGATTTTGGACTTGGATATAAGGATACAACAATTTCACAGGATGTCTGGGATGCTTGCAGTGAAGATTTATTAAAATCTGAAGAAAATTGGGGAATTGTAGAACTTGGATATCAATATCCATATGATTCTAAAACTCCAGGAAAAATTAAATTAACAGATTTTACAGACTTTTGTCCCTATGAAACAGATCTTGAGGAATACAAATCTGCGAGAGCGTATTTTTCTTTGGATGAATGGATTGATATTGTGCTGTCTGCTGTTGATTACAATCCGGTAGGTTATGAAAGCAAAGCACAGAAGCTATCAGTAATCCAACGTTTATTGCCATTTGTGGAGAAAAACTTAAACTTAATTGAGCTTGCACCGCCCGGCACTGGTAAATCTTATCTGTTTGGGCAGATTAGCCGTTATGGATGGCTCGTATCTGGGAAAGTTACACGGGCTAAGTTGATTTATGACATTGGAAAAAAGGCAGATGGCATCGTAGCTTACAAAGACTTCGTTGCGTTAGACGAAATTCGAGAAGCAGATTATATGAAAGATACTGAGCTACATTCTGCTCTTCAGCAAATTATGGAGAACAGGAAGTACAATGCGCCTGACGGTCATGAAGTAAATGTTGATGCGGGTATTGTATTTTTGGGTAATATTTCAGGTAGTGCTATGGATGAATACAGCAATATGTTTTTGGAATTACCTGATCCTTTTCATCGAGTTCCATTCTTAGATCGCATTCATGGTTTTATTAAAGGGTGGGATCTTCCAAGAATGAATGATGACCTAAAAGCATTTGGTTGGGCACTGAATTCTGAGTATTTTTCAAGTATCATGCATAAACTTAGAGATGATCCGTCTTATAGAGCTATTGTTGATGCTCGAATTGAAATGCCACCTAAAGCTGATACTCGTGATACAGAAGCTATTAAAAGAATATGTACAGCTTACCTGAAACTGCTTTTCCCGCAAGTTCGCAGACCCCAGGATATTACTTCTCGAGATTTTAATCGATACTGCTTACAGCCTGCAATGGATATGCGTGCAATTATCCGAATTCAGATGGGAATTGCCGATGAAAAAGAAGCAGGTAAAACAGTACCGAGTTTTTCAGTAATCGATGCGTAAAATAAAAAAAATAGACTGTGTTTCTTGCGGGAAGGAAGCACTTGAAAAAAATGAAATCGGTATTAATAAAAAATTATTGGGAGAACAGATAGAGTCCTTTTATTGTATGGATTGTCTTGCCGAATATCTTGGAGTTTCGGTTCAAGATATTTTGGATAAAATTGAGGAATTCAAAGATCAAGGATGTAAATTATTTAATTGATAATTATGAAAGTATACGCAGACCATGCAGCGACAACACAATTAGACAAAGATGCGTTTGAGAAAATGAAACCATTTCTTCTTAATGATTTTGGGAATGCTTCTCAACCGTATTCTTTCGCACGAACAGCTAAAGCTGCACTAAAGGCTGCTCGTGCAACTATTGCAAGATGCATTAACGCTTTGCCAGAGGAAATATATTTTACATCGGGTGGAACAGAGAGCGATAATTGGGCTATCAAATCAATAGCATTCGCTAATAATGACAGTAGCTCCATCGTTACTTCGCAAATTGAACATCATGCAATACTCCATGTATGTAAAATGTTGGAGAAAAGAGGGTGTTCTGTAACTTATATTCCACCAGATTCAGATGGTGCTATCCACCCCAAAATTTTATTAAAGTACCTCGAAAATAAAATAAATCTTATTTCTATTATGTATGCCAATAATGAAATAGGAACAATTCAACCAATAAAACAATTATGTGAAATCGCTCATTCCAAAGGTGTATTGTTTCATACAGATGCAGTTCAAGCAGTAGGACATATTCCGATTGATGTAAATGATCTTAATATAGACATGCTCTCTGCATCAGCACATAAGTTTAACGGTCCCAAGGGAATTGGTTTCCTCTACATAAAAAAGGGAACGTCTATAACTTCATATATTGATGGTGGTGCACAAGAATTTGGATTAAGAGCTGGCACAGAAAACATTGCTTCTATTGTTGCAATGGCGGTTGCACTTGAAAAAAGTTGCGAGAGAATGTTTTTGGCAAATAACCATTTGATGGAAATGGAAACTTTGTTAATTTCCTTGCTTCAAAATGCAGATTTAGATTTTATTAGAAATGGGGGAACCAAGAGAATACCTGGAAATATCAGTTTGTCATTCAATAATGTAGAAGGCGAAATGTTGCTCCATAGGTTAGATTTAATGGGAATTAGTGTTTCAACGGGTTCTGCTTGTGATAGCCAGAATATACAGGTTTCTCATGTACTTAGAGCTATCCAAGTACCGGAAAAATATGCCAAAGGAACCATTAGAATTTCTTTGGGATATGAGAATACAAAGGAAGAAGTAACCTATATTGCACAGGCTTTGATAAAAATATTAAAAGGCTAAGTTGCAATCAAAGCAAATTATATAATATAGG
>PPYF01208912.1_pt1 | contig 15819 bp, 16 predicted proteins | sample 1559871 | NCBI WGS metagenome assembly PPYF01 (sample SAMN08240021, study PRJNA423297) | Human gut metagenome, whole genome shotgun sequencing project. | reverse complement strand
CCACATCCCCGGGTCCCAGATTATCTGCTATGGTATACTGAAGCATCACATCGCTGTAGGATGAACAGGGGATTCCCAGGCGGCAGAACTTCATGAACGCGAACTGGCAGGCTGCAAACGCATCCCCAACCCCGAAAAAGTGGATTGACTTGGCGTCAATCAGGGCGTCCAGCGCATCCTTGTAACGTTCATTAGCCAGCACCATGGTATTCTGAAGCGTCTGCACGTTGCTCTGGAATACCTTTTTAAGGATATCGTTCACGTCGTCGAATTCTTCAATCTCCTCCTCGTGGACTTCATCCCCCTCGGCGATTGCCGCCGTAAATGCCTGCTTCAAATCAGAGTAACCGTGAAATCCCAGCCGTTTGCAGAACCGGATGACGGAAGCGTCGCTGCTGTTTGATTCCCTTGCTATATCAGCCAGGGTGAGGTGGGTGATTGCCTCCGGATTCTCCAGAAGAGCCTGCGCAAATGCTTTCTCCGCCCTGGGCAGGGACGGAATCAGAAACCTGATTTTGACTAGTAGTTCATTCATGTCTTCACTCCATTCCCGGTTGCCTCAACTGAAGTTTATCTTTAGTTAAAGTATAGTATTTGTGACAACCGAAGTAAATATATCATGATGTTTTTATACACTTTATCCTATATCACCCTCGAAATAACCGTATTTCAAGTTCCTAATTCGTCATTTTTAATAAAATTCCAAAATGAAAGTTTTATTTTGAAGTATTGCTTTTGATTTTTACTTCATTTTTATATATTTATTTCAAAATTATATTCACTTCATAACTGAATCCCTATTTTACCAGGTTCCCTACCTTTACTCTACTGGTTTTTTTATCCATCCATTGCTTCTGTATTTTACGGATGGGAAGCAAAGAACTCAAGGGTTCATGAACTGCTGCGCAGCCCTTGACTTCTTTCTCATCCTGTGTGTAGTACTTAAGCACTGTATATCCTTCTCTGGCAGATTAACTGCTGATTCAATATATCCCTCATCCATTTCATGCTGTGAATCTCTTTTCCGGGGATAACTCCCTGTAATCTCTCGGCGTACTTCCTTCCCTTCTGCGCTACGCTACTCTGTGACATTTCCCCCTCCCGATGTGACATTCTACCCCTTTGCCATAAAGCATTCCTGCACAAAGGCGCCGCCCAGCTTCAGGCGTTCTGCTATTTCTGCGGTACTGATGTCATTGCAGTTTCATGCTGTCCGACACATCGGCAGAAGACAGGATGACTCCTGCCCGGCAGATACATCTGTTTGGCACCATATCAGAAATACTTGTGCTAAGAGAATACCAAAAACAGGGCATCGGCAGGGAGCTGATGAGGCGGGCAATCGACATTTCCCCCACCTCCCTGTTTTTTGGCGCCCAGCCCGAGGCAGAGGGCTTTTACGAAAAACTGAACATAGAAAAATCACTGCAGTCATTTTATGTTAGTAAGACGGGAAAGGGGTAAAGATTTATACATGAGCGAATTACTCTTGTGGTATGGGAAACGAATATGCCGTCATGCCCACAAGCAAAGACGTATCCATAGCATGGGTTTTATGGCATATTGCCAGAGTTGAAGATTTGACAATGAACATCCTGGCTGCCTGGGATAAACAGGTGTTCTACCAGGAGTGGAAGGGCCGGATGAAGGCCGGGACTGCTTTGTTACAGAAACGCCGCTGCCGTGAAGACACGGGACATTGTCCGCAGTTTAAGTGCAGTTGATTTAAAACTCCAGGTCCATCCGGCTGATTTAGAGAAAACCCTGTCTGCCGGCGGGGTGACGCATCAGGAATACTCCATATGGCTGCTTGATTTCCGGGACAGGAAGGATGTGGCGGGTATTCTGCTTATGCCTCCTACCCGCCACGTCGCGCTCCACCTGAACGATTGTTGTAAATGGAAAGAATATATCCAGACTAAGAAGAAATTTTTTCTTTCTTCCCAGCCAGCATCTTCATAAACCCAAACAACACCATGCCGATAATGGCTGTTGTCACATAAAGCTGTATCCCGGCCACCTGCTTCACCCCATAAGACAATACCTCATTTCCTATTCCCGCCAGATATGCGCCGGCCTTGGTGGAGGCCACCACGCCGATGGACATGGGGAAGGTGAGCCCCGCAAATCCCGGAGCAAAGGGCACGGAGAAAAACACAGGAAGCTTTACCAGGATGAACAGCAGGGACAGAATCACACAGGCATAGAAAATCATCACCACGGCATGGACAGGCTCCTTTACTATATTCAGATAGCTTACCAGACACAGGCTGCAGGGAGCCAGCACAATGGCCTGGGTGTGCAGCATGCCCGGCTTTACTTCACGGGCAGCCAGTCGCCATACCATGAAGGGAATGGTAACTGTATAAATGAACAGTCCCCAGTACAGCACTGCCTTGGCCATGGCAGGCGGCAGCATATCGGGTCCGGCCACCAGGGATACCATAATCCCGTTAAAGGTAACAAACCAGCTGGGAACAAAGTTATCCAGGTTCACTCCCTTAAATACATTGCGGCAGAGGAAAACCAGAATATGGACCGCGTGGACGCACACAGCCGTTATGAGAAGCCATTTGCAGGCAGTGGAGAACCACACCTTGTAATAGCTGCACAGAATCATGGTCACCATGGTGATTCCCGCGTAGAGGCTGGCGGGAACCGTATTGGAATACTCGCCTTTTACGGTTGACGGGTGGATGATTATCTTTGCTATGTAAAACAGAAGTACCAGGGTGGAGGCCCACATGGAAAGGTGCCTCACCCAGTCAAATCCCAGGGACTGATACACATTGCTCAGGGTCGCTGCGCCCAGCATGGTGGCAACTACGGGAATGGGCATATTTTTTAGTCTCTCTCTCATCTTGTCACCTCATCGTAATAGAATTCAAAGTTATCCTTCTCATGGAAGAAATCAGAATAATCAATCCTGAACAGTGGTTTCTTTACCCTGGACACATCAATCCGCCTGGCTATGAGCTGGGTCAGCACGCCGCCGTAGGACAAATCCCCCTGAAGAATGGCGCCGTATATACGCCCTTGCTTGTGGATGATTTTGCGGTACTGTTCTCCCGTATCCTCCACTGTCTCGCAGTAGGTGTCGTCCGGCCTCACCGGCATTCCCAGGGACATGGTGGGGATTCCCAGGAAATTCATGGTGGATTTACTGGCAAAGAAATCGTCCATGGCCATGGAATGGCCTGTCATGTTGGCGGCAGCCGCCACTGCCTGCTTCACGGCAGCCGGCCATATGGGGGAACGGCCGGTCACATCACCAGCGCCAAAGATTTCCGGAATATTAGTGCGCCCATGGCTGTCAATAACCAGTCCGAAGCGGTCTAACTCTAAACCGGTTCCCTCCAGGAAGCCTACATTTGGACGCACGCCTGCAGTCACTACCAGCATGGTGCAGGGAAGCTCCTGTCCGTCTGAAAGCTGTATAGAAGCCACATTTCCGTCCGGCCCGCAGCACACCCTGGAAATCCCGGTTCCCAGGTGGAGCCGGATGCCCTGGTCCTCCAGCGCCTTCTCATAGGTGGATGCGCTTCTCTTATCAAGCTGCTTTACCAGCAGACGGTCCGCCAGCTCCACCAGCTCCACTTTCTTACCCATATGAAGGAATCCCATGGCTGCGTCCACGCCCGTAAGTCCGCCTCCCATGACCACGATATGTTCCTGGGACAAAGCCCTGGCCTTAATCTGCTCCACCTCGTCCAGGTTGTGAAAACCGTATACTCCTCCTGCCTCCCGAAGCCCTTCCACCGGCGGAAGGCTGGAACGGGAACCGGCGGCAATCAGGAGCCTGTCATACGGTATCCGGATACTGCCGTCAAATTTCCCCCAGACTGGGGCTTCTCTGCCTGCCGCACACTGCATACCGTCCGTCTCCCGGCCATTCCCCGTATAGCCACCGGAAATAATAATCTCCCGCGCCTCTGCATCCAGCCCGGTGCAGCTCATCCCTTTATACCAGTTCACCCTGTACTTTGCCTCAAAATCAGGCTCTGCAAAACAGATTCCTTTCTTGTCCCTGATTCCGCCCAGGTAGTGGTGAAGGATGCATCTGGAATAGATGTCTTTATCCTTGGATACCAGTATGATTTCCGCTTCCGGGTCATGGCGCCTCAGTTCCCGCACCCCGTTGACTCCGGCCGCGGATGCTCCTAACACTACATATCTCATACCTTCACCTCCTCAAGGGTTATGGCTTCCATGGGACAGAGCTCCACGCACATGGGTTTGGGAGTCCCGTCCTGCGTGCGGTGCACGCACATGTTGCATTTCATGATTTCCTTGTGTTCCACACGGTCGCTCTTTAACACGCCGTAGGGACAGGCCATGACGCACATATAACAGCTGGCGCATTTTCCCCTGTCATATTCCACAAAGCCTGTATCAGGGTTCTTGTGCATGGCTCCTGTCATGCATGTGTAGACGCATTCCGGCCTGTCGCAGTTGCGGCAGAATATGGGCGCGCATTTGGACTGGCTGTCAATGACCACCCGGTTCCTGGCGTCGCTGCTCTCATGGCTTACCACGCAGGCTGTCACGCAGGTCAGACAGCCGATGCAGCGGTCCCTGTCAATTTTTATCCGATACATACGCCGGCCTCCTCTCCCATTAGTTCAGCTATTTTCTCAAACCGCACCGGCGTGGCCTTGTAGGAAGGCTCCTTGGAGTACGGGTCATAGACGGACGGCGTCAGCTTGTTGCATTCAATGTAGTGGATGGGAGCGTAAAGCTCCTGCTCCCGCACCTGGTCCGATATCCTGGCCCTGAATAAGGCATCCTGCCCGTTGGAAGAATACACGTGTATCCAGTCATTTTCCTGTATTTCGTACGGCTCCGCCGTGCGGGGATTTATGAACAGATACGCTTCCCCGGCAGATACATCCTCCACGAACTGGACCTCCTTTGTCCTGGACTGGGTGTGCCACTGCCCCACACTTCCCCTGCCTGTATTGAACACATAGGGGAATTCCTCTGTGACGGGAAGGGGATTCTCCACAGGCGGCTCAAACTTGAACTGGGCTTTCCCGCCTGGAGTGTAGAAATTTCCGTCCTCATATAAACGGCGCTCATCCTCCTTTAGTGTCTCTCCCTCCCTGAATGGCCACTGGATGCCATGGGAATTCTCCAGATCTTCCCATGTAACGCCGGTGATATCGCAGGGCATTCCCCTGGAACATTCTTTCATAAGCCCAAAACAATCCCTTGGCGTCTCCCAGCCTTTCAGCATGTCTCCCATTCCCAGGGCACGTCCCACTCCCAGAATGGCCTCGTAGTCTGATATCTCATTTTTCCCTCTGGGCAGACAGGGACGCATGGCGCAGAGACGGCGTTCCAGATTGATATAGGTTCCTTCCTTCTTGATACCCGGCACCACGGGGAAGAATACCGTACATTCCTCCGCGCTCTCAATGGTGTCATAGATATCCTGGACCACGAAAAGCTCCAGCTTCTTAACCGCGCTGGCAAAGGTCTCATTGTTGGTCCAGCTGTGCCGCGGATTGGTGCACAGAATCCACAGTCCCTTGATTCTGCCCTCATTGATTCCCTCTATGATTTGGTTATAGGTGGCTGTTGGCTTAACTGCCAGCATGCTTTCATCCACTCCCAGAACCTGGGATATCCTGGCTCTTCTGGCCGGATTTGTGAAATCGCCGCCTCCAAAGAATACGGCCGTATTGCTGTAAGCCCTGGAGCCCATGGCATTGCACTGGCCCGTGATGGAATTGGCCCCGGTTCCCGGTCTGCCTATGTTGCCGGTCATAAGAGCGATGTTGATGATGGACTGGGCGGTGCGCACAGCCTCGTACCCCTGGTTCACGCCCATGGTCCACCAGAAGGACACCCGCTTTCCGCTGTGAATCAGCTCCGCCAGCTCTTCAATCTGTTCCGGCTTAAGGCCGCAGCCCTCTTCTGCCTTATCCAGGGTATAGTCCTTGACAAACTTCCTGAAATCCTCAAACCCTTCGGTGTGGGCCTCGATATATTCCCTGTCCACATAGCCCTTGTCAAGAAGTACCTTTGCCAGGGTATAGAACAGGTACAGGTCGCCCTTCCATTTTACAGGATACCAGTAATCCGCATTCATGGCAGTCTCTGAGCGCCTTGGATCGATGACCACGATTTTCTTATTGGGGTCTTTATTCATGCGGACCCTTCTCCACAGGATGGGGTGCGCCACCACCGGGTTTGCCCCCACGAAAATAATAGTGTCGGACAGTTCCAGATCCTTTAAGGTATAGCCCGGCGCGTCAAAGCCAAAGCTCTGCTTGTGGGCCACCACCGCAGTGGCCATGCACAGCCTGGTATTGCCATCCACATTGGTCTGCAGGTAATTCCTCATGACATGACCGAAGATGGCGAATTCCTCCATGGTCAGCTGGCCTGTGCTGATTCCCGCCACGCTCTCTTCCCCATATTTGGCCTGCAGTTCCTTCATCTTATCCGCCACATGGGAAAAGCCCTCCTCCCAGGACACCTCCTTCATGGTGCCGTCAGCCTGCCGGATTCTGGGCAGAGGCGAGGTCTTTACCACGGTCTGCTGCTTATCCAGGGACAGCCCCTTGATGCAGCAGAAGCCGTCATTCACCGGATAGCCCCTGGTGGGCAGCACCTTCACGATTTTTCCATCCTCCACATAGAAATCCAGGTTGCAGTCAATGGCGCAGTAGTTACAGGTGGATTGTATTTTCTTCATCCCGTTCATTCCTCCAGTCCTTCTCATCAATACTTCACGCCGCTCCAATAGATACGTTCATTTACCTCTGCCGTGTCAGGCAGCTTCACATCCTTTAGGGCCCACCTTTTGAACTCCTCAAAACCTGTTCTGTCCACGATGTAGCCGATGTGCTCCTTGCCTCCCGGCGCATCCTTATCTATGTATTCCCGCACATAGTCATAGGTATTGGTGATGATTTTTAATATGCTGTCCTCATCTGCCCATTTGATAAAATCCTCTCCCAGGCGGGGATTCTTTTTGCCGCTGCGGCCCAAAAGGGTCAGCCTGTAGTATTTCTTCTCACTGCGGACCCATGCCCTGGTGGGACACTGGATGACACACTCGCCGCAGCCAATGCATGTTTCATGGTTCCTCTGCACTTTGTAGTTCACAGCTGACAGGGCGCCCACGGATTTCTTCTTACATGCCTTCACACAGGCACCGCAGCTGACGCACCGCTCCCTTCTGTACTCAGGCTGCGTCATGCCCATGATTCCGAAATCATGCATCCTTACCTTGGCACAATCATTGGGACATCCTGTCAGCGCCACCTTCACGTGAAGGTCATCCGGAAACACGGCCTTTTCTATCTTAAAGGCAAACTCGCTTGTGTCATAGCAGGCATAGGGACAGACCTTATTGCCCACGCAGGCTGAAATATTTCTGGTGCCTGAAGCGGAGTATCCCTTTCCCCTCTCCGGCTGGTTGATGCCTATGCCCTCGATGATGGGCTGCAGCAGCTCGTTTACCTTATCCATGTCCTCATACCGGATACCGGGAATCTCAAATCCCTGACGCACCGTCATGTGTACGGAACCATTTCCGTACCGCTCTGCTATGTCCTGTATCATGGACAGGTACCTGGCATCCAGATGGCCGCCCGGCACCCTTACCCTGGAGGCTGTCAGCCCCCGTTCCTTTGTGACACGGAACGCATTCTTTTTCAATCTCTTAGTATTCACATCCATCCTTGCCGCCTCCTAATCCATCAGGTTCTTTGCCTCGGTATAGAGGAATACCGGGCCGTCCACACAGACGTATTTGTCGCCGATACGACAGTGGCCGCATTTGCCGATGCCGCAGCACATCTTCCGCTCATAGGATACCCAGATATGCTCCTCCTTAAATCCCCGTTCCAAAAGCGCCTTCACGGTGAAATGCATCATGGCCGGCGGCCCCACCACTATGGCCTTTGCAAGGGAAGGCTCCTCAAGTTCCAGGCCGGGGATGTATTGGGTCACCAGGCCCACCGGCCCCTCATAGCCCTCCGCCGCCCCGTCCACGGTGAGATTCAGGTCCATGGTATCCTTCCACCGCTTGAAATCATCCCGGAACAGGATGTCCTCCGGGCTCTTAAACCCGGCCACCAGGCACATGGTCCTGCGCTCATCCTCATGCCCTGAAAAATAGTCAATGACTCCCCTCACAGGGGAAACGCCGGTCCCGCCGGCAATGATTACCAGCTCACTGCCCTTATAGTCCTCCACATCGAATCCATTGCCGTAAGGTCCCCGCATGAACAGCCTGTCGCCCTGGTAACGCTCAAACACCTCATCCGTCACCTTTCCCACGCGGCGGATGGTCAGGTCCACCTGGCCTTCCCGGATGCCGCTGACTGAAATGGGGGCTTCCCCATACTTTGGTATGGATACCTCAAAGAATTGGCCCGGCTTTACCTGTCCCTCATAGGACATGGAAAATGTATACTCGATATCCGTATGCTTTTTTACCTTCATGATCTGTGATGAAAACGGGGTGTATTCCTGTGCCTGCATCCTATCGGTCCTCCTTTTCCATATCAGCCAGCTTGTTCACACAGGCTGAAAATGATATATATTCCGGACAGATGTCGTCGCAGCGTCCGCAGCCAACACACATCTGGCAGCCGAATTTCTTCTTGAAATCTGATATCTTGTGGAGCACCTTAAAGCGCATCCGCTCTCCGTAATTCTTCCGGCAGGAACCGCCTCCCGCCACATCCGAGTAGCCGTCCACCATACAGGACGCGTGTACCCTGCGCCGCTCCCCGGCGTTTTCGTTGTCCTGATAAAAGATGTCCTGCATGGTAAAGCAGGTGCAGGTGGGACAGACAAAGTTACAGCGCCCGCAGGCAATGCAGCGGCTGTCGTATTCCTTCCACACAGGATGTCCTGTAAGCTCCGGGCCGCAGTGCTCCGGCACCCGGACCTTAACCTGGTTCTTCGTCACATGGTCGGGCTCTACATCTTCCGCGGGAAGCTCCATGGATTCGAGGATTTCTGTAAGCTCCTGCCAATGGCTGTCCAGCTTCCAGCGGATACCCTCCCGTGGCCGGGCATCCTCTTGGAACGGGATATCCTCCTGAGACCGGATATCTAACCGTATATCCTCCCTGGCCCATATATCCCCAGCCTCAACCATATTGACAGCTCCGTCGTAATCCCTGGTCTGGTTTGTTCCCATGGACACGCAGAATCCATTTTCACAGGTGTGGGCGCATCCCATCAGCACAAGTTTCATCCGGTCCCGCAGGCGCCTGTAATAGTAATCCTCCGCCCCATGATTTAAGTATACCTGGTCCAGACGTTTCATGGCATGAATGTCACAGCTGCGCAAGAGGAGGATGGCCGGCCTCCGTCTCTCAGGCTCCGCCTCCTTCATCTCATGCTCCGTAAAGTAAAATAGAATCTGGGTAATGGGAAGAATGGCTTCCTTAAAGGAATAGTGGGACTTCACCTCCCATTCCAGCTCCTCAAAGGTGCGGACCTGCCCATAACGCACCACATCCGTATCCGAATACATTCCCTCACCTGTCATGCGGACAGGACCATATATGTCATATCCGCTGGATAAACGGTCAAATACCTGTTCCATGTCTCCTTGTTTCAATTGATATCCCATGTAGGCGCTCTCCTTATGTTAATAATTTAACTACAAAAGAGTATAGCAGAACTGCACAAAAAATGCCGTGACGTACATCACGGCTGTTTGAAATATTCACTTATTTTTTTCATATCCGGAATGGTAATCCGATTCCTTTCCATGTTAATGAGCCCCAGCTCCGTCAGCCTTTTGACCTGCCTGGAAACCGTCTCACGTTTTGATCCCAGCATATCCGCCAGATAGGTAATGCTTAAGTTCATGTCAATCAGGGTTCCGTCCCCTGAACATACTCCATAGTCTTTTCCCAGTTTAAAAAGCTTTGCTGCCAGGCGCTTCTCACCGCTCAGGGCATTGGTGGTATTCTTAAGCTGGCGGTACAGCCGGCGGATTTTAAGGGACATGGCCCCCATGACTTCCCTGGCCAGCCTGCCGTCCTTATCCATGACCTGGATGAACCTGGCTGCCGGCAGCACCATCACCAGGGATTCCTCCCGCACCTCGCAGTTCACCGCAGATGTCAGTCTCTGGAGGCTGTCTTCATTGAGCAGATTTCCCGGCCCATAGACAAATATGACCTTTTTCTCTCCCAGGGAATTGATCTTATACAGGGACGCCACACCCTCCACCAGAAAATACAGGCATGCGCTCTCCTCCCTGTCATAAAACACGTGCGCTCCCCTGCCATACCTGCGTATATAGGCAAAACCTGCGATTTCATCCCTGCTGCCTGCACTGGCCGCACTGAAAAAGTCTGCCTTCTCCAAAGCTTCCTTTACTGTCATAGCTCATCCCCTCCGTCTCCCCTGCTGTACCTGTCCATGTGCTCAATTACAATTTCCAGGATGCGGTCCTTCTGAGCGGCTGTGAGTACGGGACATTTCTCATTCCGGTGTTTTTCCCCGCCCGGGCAATCTCCCCCGCTCCAGGCGTCCTCTCCGCCCGGGCCGTCCTCCCCGCTCCAGGCATTCTCCCCGCCCGCGCCGGCATTTCCGCTCCAGGCATTCTCCCCGCCCGGGCCGTCCTCCCCGCTCCAGGCATTCTCCCCGCCCGGGCCGGCATTTCCGCTCCAGCCGTCCTCACCGCTCCATATATAAGCCAGCACTGTTTCCGGCCTGCACACCGGGACATTTGAGACTTCTTTTCTCAGCACCTCCAGCTTGGGATAGTCCGAATATTTCTGTCCTTCCAGGAAAATAATGTCTGCCTCCGGGAAGAAACCAAAGAAATCCTCTGCCACCATGGAAGGCTGCTCCTTTGTCATGGAAAATTTCCTGCCGGAGTATACCACCGTGCCGTATGCCCCCGCATCCTTTATCCTCCGGCTGTCGGTTCCCGGCACATCGGCCTCAAACTCATGGCCATCATGTTTGATTACCGCAGACCGGATTCCCACCCGGGCCAGCTCCCTGACCAGCATCTCCAGAAGGGCTGTCTTACCGGTATCCTTCCTGCCGCTTACGGCCAGGACAGGCGTCCGCAGCTCTCCCAGGCTCCTGTACGCAGAGGGCGAATTCACATTGGCAAACCAGATATCCGGTATGTGGGCCTCTGACGTATCCACCACAATACAGCGGACAGCGTTCAGGAACTTCATCAGCCGGTAATTTCCCCGGCGGATCGTGTCCCCCAGAGCCTCCAGGCAGGTGTCCGCATAAAAGCCGCATATGGGCTGTATACGGCCGTCCCTGGTCCTCCACAGCACCGCATCCACCCCCGGCTCCCATCGCTCCATCAGGATTGCTGCCATCTCTTTCCTGAATAAAGGCATATCACAGGAGACAAAGAACAGCCCCTCAAGTCCTGTGCTCTGAAAGCAGGACCATATTCCGCCCATGGGGCCAATCCACTCTCCCTCTGCCCCCTTTACGGCATCTTCAATCACTTCCAGTCTGCCTTCCCTGTCCCCGTTGCCTGCATAGCAGGCCCTCGACAGGTAAGATGGGATACCCAGGGCCTGAAGCTGCTTCTGTATATGCCCGCGAAATGATACTCCCTTAAAGTCCAGTCCTCCTTTATCAATACCGCCCATACGGCGTCCCTGTCCTCCTGACAGAATCACGCTTCCCCATCCGTGTCTCATGTCCTTCTCCTCCTGCCGTGTCATGATATTGTCCTGGTTTTCTTCTCCTGCGTCCCCACTCTCATTCCGGTTTTTGAACTGCTCCTGCCTGATACATGGCCTCATCCGCAGCCTTAAACAGGGTCTCGTAATCCATCCCAAGTTGTCATAACTCAAAGCTTCTGCACCCTTTTATCAGGATACATTTTCATCACATCTTTTTATATGATATCATTTATAACAGTCCTTGTAAACAGAAGGCAGGCCGTCAAATAAGCCCAATGCCCTGCCATCTGTTTCCTGCCCGCAAAAATGCTCCGCAGCAATAGCGGAGCCTCCCTGTCTCATGTTATGTGTACTGTTCTCAGGTTAAGCCGGTTATTCTCAGGTTATGGATGCCTCGTAAATCTCCTTAATGGACTGGGCCAGCATACGGTCAAACTCACCCTGGGTCTGATTTGCATTAAGGCCTTCGGACAATGCCCTGGAAAAACTGGCAATCAGTCCCGGGCTGCGGCTTAAGCGCTCATTGGCCTCCTGGCGGGAATATCCGCCGGACAGCGCCACCACACGCACTACATGGGAATCTTCCATGAGGTCGCTGTAGAATCCATGCTTATCCGGAATGGACAGTTTAAACATCAGTTTCGTACCTCCGGAAGCTCTGCCAGATGTTTCTTGATTTCATCCTTCATGATTTGCTCAGACTCAGCCTTATCCGGGCTGTAAATATCAATGCGCCTTCGGCGTACTGCCGCCGCTCTGGTCTAACGCCGCGATAAACCCTTTTTTCCCGCTCATAATTCTTAGCTGTTCCCGGGACCTATCACCCGGGACCTATCAAAAACAAAGGTCCGGAATCCTGTATATAAGCAAGATTCCGGACCTGAACATTCCCTAAATTTTAAGCAGGCTGCACGCCAGCTGAAAATAAATAATCAGACTCACCCCATCCACAATGGTGGTGATAAGCGGCGCAGCCATGATGGCAGGGTCCAGATGGAGGACCTGCGCCACGATAGGCAGGACACAGCCAATGGTCTTGGCCAGCATGACGGTGGCCAGAAGGCTCAGCACCACTGTGAGGCAGAGCATTTCCTGCCCCGGAAAACGGACTACCAGCTGTATATAATTTACCAGTCCCAGCAGGACGCCCACGATAACTCCCACCCGCAGTTCCTTCCAGAGAACCCGCAGGATATCCCTGGCTTCAATCTCTCCCACTGCCATGCCGCGGATAATCATGGTGCTGCTCTGACTGCCCGCGTTTCCGCCTGTGTCCGTCAGCATGGGAATGAAGGTCACAAGCAGCGGTATCACCGCAAATGCCGCCTCGTACTTTGCCAGGATGCTGCCTGTAATCATGCTGCTGACCATGAGAATCAGGAGCCAGGCCAGACGGTTCTTTGCCAAAGCAAACACGCCTGTCTTAAGGTAAGGCTTCTCGCTGGGAAGCATGGCTGCCATCTTCTCAAAGTCCTCTGTGGCCTCCTGCTCCATAACATCCACCACGTCGTCCACGGTAACGATGCCCACCAGACGGTTTTCGTGGTCCACCACCGGAAGGCTCAGGAGGTCGTATTTACGGAAGCTCTCCGCCACCTCCTCCTGGTCGTCTGTGGTCACGGCCTTAAGCACATGAGTATCCATGATGTTGCCGATGACTTCCTCATAGGGATGCATCAGCAGGTCCTTGACGGTCACCACACCCTCCAGGGTCCTCTTTGCGTCCATGACATAACAGGTATAAATGGTCTCCTTATCCACGCCGTGCCTGCGGATATAGGCAAATGCCTCCTCCACGGTCATACGCTTCTTAAGGCCCACATACTCTGCCGTCATAATGCTTCCGGCGCTGCCTTCCGGATACTTTAAAAACTGGTTGATCAGCTTCCTTGTGTCCGGCGTGGAGTTCTTAAGCACGCGCTTGACCACATTGGCCGGCAGTTCTTCCAGCATATCCACGGCATCGTCCACAAACAGGTCGTTTACAATGGCGCTGAGCTCGTAATCCGTGATGCTGTTGATGATATGCTCCTGCTTCTCCACAGGCAGGCATGCGAACACATCGCTTGCCAGCTCCTTGGGAAGCATGCGGTAAACCACTACGGTCTTCTCGGAATCCAGTTCCTCGACGAACGCGGCAATATCCACCTCGTTCATCTCAATCAGCTTTTCCTTCAGTAACCTGAGCTGCATTGTATCCAGCAGATCCATCAGCTCTTTTAAATCAAAATTCTCCTGCATCTTATTCCTTCCATGAATGGTGACATCATGAAAGCAGCACACAAAATGCCGCAGTTCTGCCCCGGATGACCGGACTGCAACAACAAAACAGCCATAATTACAGACTCCTCCTGTAATACATGGCTATCATCATAAACGTATATGAATACTATAATTAACGGCAGTGAAAGCAAAAAGCCGCCGGCACAGCTCCCACTACCATACGCTTATGATAATTGTCTGCTTCCAACTTATGACTTCGACCTTCCACTCCGGTTCACTTCCTTTTTTCAAAATTTAATCCTTATCTAGCATACCAGCACCCGGCCATAAAATCAACCCCTATTTTCCTGTTTTCCTTTTCACGGAGGAGAGCATTTCTCCATATCATAGATTATATTCCATAAATACAGGAGTGACTTATTATGATAGAATCCGCAGTAGTGCTGACTCCGCTCCACTACGCTTATCTCATAGGCGTCATCGTTATCCTGGCAGTGATGGTCATCAAAAAGGATACGCCTGCCGTCTGCATCGCCTTCCTGTTCATCCTGGGCCTCATCGGCCTTAAATCCGTTACCGGCGGCATCATAACCGTATTTTCCGCTGTTCTCTATGCGGGCAGGAAATTCATGGAGGTGCTGGCCACAATTGCCCTGGTCACCTCCCTGTCCAAATGCCTGAAGGACCTGGGAAGCGACTATCTGATGATGGTTCCCATGGCCGGCATTATGAAAAACCCTTCCCTGACCTGGTGGATTCTGGGACTCACCATGTTCCTGTTTTCCCTGTTCCTGTGGCCCAGTCCCTCGGTTGCGCTGGTGGGGGCCATCATGCTGCCCTTTGCGGTGAAGGCAGGCCTGAATCCCTTAGCCGCGGCCATGGCCATGAATCTGTTCGGACACGGCTTTGCGCTGAGCTACGATGTGGTAATTCAGGGAGCTCCCGCCATATCAGCCGGCGCAGCAGGACTTGACACCTCCTCCATCCTCCAGCAGGCATGGCCTTTATTCTGGATAATGGGCATTGTCACTGTTCTCAGCGCATATGTGTTAAACAGGAGTCAGCTGGATGCCAGGGGCCCCCGGCTCTCCATACAGGCAGAACCTTCCAGGCCGCAGGTCAGGAAGGCCGCCCTGTTCCTGGCTGTCTTCACTCCTCTTGCCTTTGCAGGGGATGTTATCCTTATGCTTCTGTGCGGCCTGAAGGGCGGGGATGCCACCAGCATGGTCTCCGGCACCGCTCTCCTTCTCACCTGCCTGGGCGCTCTGCTGGGCTTTGGGAAACAGTCCCTGGAAAAGGTCACCGGCTATGTCACTGAAGGCTTTCTCTTTGCTATCCGCATCTTTGCTCCGGTTATTATAATCGGCGCCTTTTTCTTTTTAGGCGGGGACGGAATCACCTCCATCATGGGGGAACGGTTCACCCACGGCATCATGAATGACTGGGCCCTGTGGCTGGCGCAGAACGCCCCCCTGAATAAATATATGGCTGCCTTTATACAGATGGTAGTTGGCGGACTGACGGGACTGGACGGTTCCGGCTTTTCGGGCCTTCCCCTTACCGGTGCCCTGGCCAGGACCTTTGGAACCGCCACCGGCTCGTCTGTACCGGTCATGGCAGCCCTGGGCCAGATTACGGCAATCTTCGTGGGCGGCGGCACCATCGTGCCATGGGGACTCATCCCAGTTGCCGCCATCTGCAATGTAAGCCCGCTGGAACTGGCGAGGAAAAACCTGATACCGGTCTGTATTGGATTTGCCTGTACCTTTGCACTGGCATGCTTCATGCTCTGATGGCCGGATTCCTGGGGCACAGTATTGCAGGCGTACCGTCCCCTCCGGACATCACCTTTTTACAATTAAACATCTTTCCACATCATGACAGGAGGAATGAATTATGTGCGGAATTGCCGGTTTTTATAACCCTCATGACCATTACCTGAAAG